>Ga0055448_10000338_pt1 | contig 11887 bp, 10 predicted proteins | sample China_Galinas_PW_4_FD_57744 | JGI IMG/M metagenome (GOLD analysis project Ga0055448, IMG submission 57744) | Wetland microbial communities from San Francisco Bay, California, USA, that impact long-term carbon sequestration - China_Galinas_PWA_D2 | ecosystem: Environmental > Aquatic > Marine >... | reverse complement strand
GCCTGGCCGGCGAGCAGACCGCACAGCAGACGCATGGAGGTGCCGGAATTTCCCAGATCCAGAGGACCGTCCGGGGCCTTGAGCCCCCGCATGCCCACCCCGTGGACTCGCACCCGGCCTTGGTCCGGCCCCTCGACGACCACCCCCATGCGACGAAAGGCCTCCACGGTAGCCAGGCTGTCCTCGCCCTCGAGGAAGCCACGGATCTCGGCGAGGCCTTCGGCCAGGGCCCCGAGCATGACCGAGCGATGGGACATGGACTTGTCACCGGGCACCCGGACACACCCGTGCAGGCTGCCCCCCGGCTGGACGACAAAACGTAGGTCGGATTGACTCAACTGGAGGCTCCCCTGGGCCCAGGACCCCGGCCTACGCCGGCGAAAGCGGGCGAGCTTATCGGGAAGCAGCCGTTTTGTAAACCTCAATTCGGCAACAAATCAGCGACTTAGATAATCCGGTCAAACGCCGCTTCTCGTGAAAATAGGCCCCGAGCTGTCCCGTCCTGCCGATCGCCCTAGGCTCAGCCGATGCGAGGCAGGTGTATACCACCCGACGGCCCGGTTGCGACCGGCCCCTCCCAGGCGCTCAGCCCTCCACGAAGCGCCTTGGCGTGGAAACCCTGCGCATTCAGCAGAAACGCGGCGGTCGTGCCACGGGAGTCGTTGGTGCAATAGGTGACGTAAGGCTGGTCCGGGTCCAGCTCGCCATAGCGGGCGCGCAGGATCTCGATAGGGATACTGACTGCGCCTTCTATGTGCTCTTCCTCGTACTCTGGCGGTATGCGGGCGTCGACGAAGGCATACTGGGTGATGTCCTCCTCTTCCAGGTCCTCGGCATAGACATAATCGATGAACGAGGTGCCCAGTATCTGATTGAAGTCCGACTCGCGCAGCTCCAACACCCGAGTCGGCTCCAGGGCCTTCACCGTCGCACTACGCCTCTTGTCCCTCAGGAAGGCTTCTTCACCGAAGCTCTGGCCCTCACCCAGCTCCGCGACCACCTCCGGCGAGACGCCAGGGCGCTCTTTGAGCACGGCGACGCGCCCCGACTCGATGACATAGAAGAAATCGCGCTTGTCGCCCTGGCGAATGATCGCCTCCCCTGGCTCGCAGCTGCGCTCCACCATCCGCTCGGTCAGAGCCAGCACTTTCTCGGGATCGAGCAGCGCGAAGGGCTGGTAGCCCTTGAGCCTGCCGAAGGTCTCGTAGCCCGATGCCTTGGCCCGAAGTAGATCCTCGAACGCCGACTCCCGAACGATGATCTCGTCGAAGTCGCGCTTGCTCAAGCGGTGGAGGCGGGAACGGACCTTGGTGGTCACGCTTCCGCATCGGTGCGAGCAGCTCAGCAGCGCCACCTCCCCGAAGGCGGCGCCACTGCTGAGCACAGCCAGCTTGGCAGTCTGTCCGAAGCGGTTACGGCGACTAACCTCGACCTCTCCCTGGGCAAGAAAGTAGAAGTAGTCCGCGGGCGTGAGCTGACGGATCAAGGGCGTATCCGCTTCCACCTCCAGCGTATCCATGCGGGCGGAGAGCACCGCCAGGGCACTGGTCGACAGTCCTGCAAAATAGCTGTATTGCTTGAGCTCATCGGGCGATAGCATGGGGATCTCCATTTCAAAGACATCGCAGGACGGCCCCGTCAATGCCGTCAAGGCGCCGGCCGCGAACGAAAACGCTGACCTCCACGGCATTGTGAGCATAGGAGCAGGCCCGTCAAGGCCTGCGCCACTGTTGTGCTTTGGCCCCGGTCCAGCCATTTCGCCGGGCTCGCTCCGCGTTGTGACGCGGCTCACAATAGCGTGCGGGCTCAGCGTGTGAGATGGCAGATGGCTTAGGAGGTCCGTCGGCGGGGCGACTTGCTAGGGCTCCAAATGAAATACTTGTCCCAGGAGTGCGCGGGACCTGGTCTCGGAGTCGAGGCGCAACAACGGGCTCCCGGCGCAATCTGTGCCAAACTCTCTGCAACTCCCGGCGCAGAGACCAGAAGGAGCGCATGCTCGCCGCATTCCACGGCCCTGCGACCCCGGGTCCAGCAATCAGCCATCTCCAGGATGCAGGCTCCGCCAGCGGCCGGCTTTGCGACTGTCTCGACAATGGATCTAAAAGAAGAATTCGAGCGCCTTCTCGATCGTTTGGTAGCCGTCGAGCACCAGATTGGAGCCTGCGCCACACAGCCCCGAGCATCCTGCGGCCCGGAGCCGGTCCTCGCCGCCCTGCACAAGCTCGCTACGCCCTGGGCACGGCATTGGCTGGATGCGGAGCTGCCGACCAACGGCGTGTGTCGAGCACCCGGACTCGGCGGCCTGCTGGCCACGCATCTAACTCAACACCCGAATGCCGGTGTAGTCATCAAGCACATCCAGATTCTGCGACTGAGCGATTCCGTTTTCCAGCACTTGGGGAGCGGGGCCGATCTCGACCCCATGGCCCAACAGGTGCTCGGCGGGCTTCAGCCTGCCATAGCCTCCCAATGGCTGGCAGACCCTCAATCCATGCTCACTCGAAGTCAGCCGGTGCGCAAGCTGTTCGAGCTGTTGGTGCGCGTGACCCGGGGCCTAGACTGTCAAGCGGGACAGCGCGCCTTCTCCCTGGCGTCCGAGATCCGCCAGCACCTGTTCGACTCGGTCGGGCGAGTGCCCCAGGACGGCGCCGCCCTGATCGATTCCATGGCGCAGCTCACCGAGCTGCTCAATCACCACCAGAGAGAGATCCGTCTCCAGGAGCAGCGCCTGATTGAGCAGGAGCGCGGCAATATCCATCTTGGCGACGCACGCCAGATCGTCGCCGGGGAGATCAGACAGAGGATCCAGGGGCAGCTGCTACCACGCAGCCTGATCCAATTCCTCAACGAAACCTGGTCCAGATACCTTCAAGCGACCTACCTCAGTGAAGGCATCGCCAGCGCGGACTGGAAGGCCGGCCTGGACACCATCTCCGAGCTGGTCTGGAGCGTCACGACCCGAGAACCCGACGCCTTGCGCACAGGCTATACCGAGCGGGTCAATCCGATGCTCGTGAGTCTGCGTCACGGCGCCGACAGCGTCCAGTCGGGCAGCCAGACGTTGGAGAGCTTCATCGAGCAGCTCGATGCCGTGCATTTCGCCATCATGGCCGGCGAAGAGCCCGACCCGGCGGAGCTGACCCGAGTGCCCGCCGAGCCCCAGCAGACGCAATCCGCGACTATCGAGCCCCCTTCAGATCCACCCGCTCGTCATCTCGGCGAGACGCTGCATCTTCGTCCGGGCGAATGGTTCCGTTGGCACGACAGCGAGGGGACAAGGCGCTGCCGCCTGGTGGAGAACGACCGATCTCTCGGCCATCTGCTGTTCGGCAACCTCTCGGGGATCCGGGTTGTCCGCCTCGGCCATGCGGAGGCGGCCGAAGCATTGGAGACCGGGAGGCTTCAGCCCATCGACAAGGCGCCCGTGTTCGACCGCCTGCTCGGCTTGGCGCTGAAGGACTGGCGGGCACTGCTGGAGCGCCGGGTCCAGGAGCTGGCGCGCAACCTGCGCGAGCGCCACCAGCGCGAAGACCAGGCATGCATAGAGACAGCCGCCCAAGAGGAGCAGGCACACCGGGAGGCCGAAGCCCGGGAGCAGGAGCGCATCGACGTCGAAGCCCTGGCGGAGGAAGGGATCAGGCAGGAAGTCCAGCACCAGGCCCTCGAGGCGGCCGAGGCGGGACGCCGCGCCAGACAAGAGGCGCGTGAAAAGGCAATAGCCCAGCGCACCCACGAGATGCGGCGGCTTCAGCCGGGGGCGATCGTCGAGCTGATCAACGACCACGATCGGCCGGTCACCTGCAAGCTGGCCCTGGTGCTGCGATCCAGCCGCAAGATGGTCTTCGTCGACCACATTGGCCGTCGCGTGGCCGAGCTGCAGCCGGAACAGCTCGCTGCCCGGGTGGTCGAAGGTAGTGCCGAGGTGCGGGATTTTGGGACCGCCTTCGACGAGAGCCTCCATCAGCTCATCAAGGCGCGTAGCGACGCCATGCCGACGCGCTGAGCCCCACCCCCACACTTCAGCAATCCCTTCATGACAAGGTAGAATCCGTTGATCTAACGGAGGTTATCTACCATGGGTGAAGAGGATTGGGATAGGCGAGAAGTCCAGCGCCTGACCCGCCGAGACCTGCTGTCCGTCGAGCTGAGACCAAGCGGTGCCAACGCATCGGCCCCAGTCGTTGTCGTCTCCACGGAAACCATCGATGTCTCGGCCAACGGACTGCGAATGCTGCTGCCCGCGCCCGTCGCCCCGGACTGTCTATTCGACTTCTGTATCGAGGTGAAAGGCCACCCTCAACGGTTTCTGCTCACGGGGGAGGCACGCTGGTGCCGTCGTCTGCCCGGACAGGAGAAGTACGAGGCGGGCGTGCTCATCCATGACGGACAAGGCACCGACTATCCCCAGTGGGCCGAGCTCTTCTAGGCCACAGTCGACAGCCCGTTTCAACCCAGCCCGAAAGATACACCGCAGAGGCGCAGACCTCAGGTTCCCTCGCCCCAGCGCGGGGTCAACCGATGCTCCACACCCAGGTGATCGAGGATGCGGGCGACCATGAAGTCCACTAGATCGTCTACGGACCGGGGTGCGAGATAGAAGCCTGGATTGGCGGGCATGATCACCGCACCCAGACGGGCGAGCTTGAGCATGTGCTCCAGGTGGATGGCGGACAAGGGGGTCTCGCGCACTACCAGGATCAGCTTGCGCTGCTCCTTGAGCATGACGTCGGCCGCCCGGTCGATCAGATCCTGGCAGACGCCAGCGCCGATGCTGGCCAGGGTGCCGGTGGTGCAAGGACAGACCACCATCGCCTCGGGGGGATTGGACCCGCTGGCCACGGGGGCAGACCATTGCTGGCGTCCGAATACGCTGAGCTGCCCCGGGGCCGCGCCGTAGCGCTCACTCAGCCAGACCTGGCCTTCTTCCGGACGGCTCGGCAGCTCCAACTCCATCTCCATGCGCATGACCACCTGAGCGGCCTGAGAGTACAACAGGTAGAGGCGGCGCCCTGCCTGTACCAAACACTCGATCAGGCGCAACGCATAGGGCATGCCCGAGGCCCCGGTGATCGCAAGCGCTATGGGGCCCGGCTTGCCCATGTCAGCTCATCGCGCCGGCCGCGGTGGGGGCCGCCAGGGCCTCCAGCAGCCGATGATGGATGTTGCCGAAGCCGCCGGTGCTCATCACCAGCACATGGTCGCCGGGACGGGCGTCCGAGGCGATGAGCGCAACCAGCTCCGCCACCGAGCCGGAGATCGTCAGCCGCTCCGCGAGGACGGCGAGCACCCCCACCGCGTCCCAGCCCAGGTCGGGGGGGCAATACACCAGGACACGGTCAGCCGGGCTCAAGGCGTCCGGCAGACGCTCGGCGTGAGTCCCCGCACGCATGGTGTTGGAGCGAGGCTCCAGCACGGCGAGGATGCGGGCCGACCCGACCCGGGCACGCAGGCCGTCCAGGGTGGTGCGAATGGCTGTGGGATGGTGGGCGAAGTCGTCATAGACCCGGACGCCTCGGACCTCGCCGCGCAGCTCCATGCGCCGCTTGATCCCTTGAAACCCGGCCAGGGCCTGGATGGCATTGGCAGGGGTGACACCGGCGTGGCGCACTGCGGCGATGGCAGCCAGCGCATTTTCCAGGTTGTGGCGGCCGATCAGGGGCCAGTCCACCACGCCGAGGGGCTCGCCCTGTAAGCTGACTCGGAAGCGCCCCGCGTCCGCGTCCAGCGGCTCTCCGACCCAGGCTCCACCCGAACCGAAACGCTCGACGGGTGTCCAGCAGCCCTGGGCCAACACCTCGTCCAGGGCGGGGTCGACCGCGGGGGCGACGATCACACCGCTGCCCGGCACGGTGCGGACCAGGTGGTGGAACTGGCGCTGGATCATGGCCAGGTCATCGAAGATATCCACATGGTCCAGCTCCAGGTTGCTCATGACCAGGGTGCGCGGCCGGTAGTGGACGAACTTGGAGCGCTTGTCGAAGAAAGCAGTGTCGTATTCGTCGGCCTCGACCACGAAGAAGGGGACCGAGCCCAGCCGGGCGGAAACCCCGAAGTTGGCGGGCACCCCACCGATCAGGAAGCCCGGGTCCATACCGGCATAGTCCAGGATCCAGGCCACCAGGCTCGCGGTGGTGGTCTTGCCGTGGGTGCCGGACAGGGCCAGCACCCAGCGGTCGGCGAGCAGATGCTGGGCCAGCCACTGGGGGCCTGAGGTGTAAGGCAGGCCCGCATCCAGCATGTGCTCCACCGCCGGGTTGCCCCGGGACATGGCGTTGCCCACCACCACGCAATCGGGGCCGGGGCGCAGGTGATCGGCGCTGTAGCCCTCCGTGACTCCGATACCCGCCCGCTCCAGCTGCTCGCTCATGGGTGGGTAGACATTGGCATCCGAGCCAGTCACGCGATGGCCCAGGGCTCGGGCCAGCAGGGCTATACCGCCCATGAAAGTGCCGCAGATGCCGAGGATGTGGATATGCATCACAGGTTGGTCGGAAACAGGTTCAAGATCACGGCGGTGGCCACCAGGGTGTAGGCGAGGCTGAGCGTCACGCCCATGCCCAGGCTGACCTCCAGGGCATATCGCAGGATATGGCCCGTGACCACCTGGGTCCAAATCAACAGGGCGAGCTGGAGAAGGGCCACGGCCTGGGCACGAGTGGAGGTCACGTCGGCGCCTTGCACGAGGCTACCCAGGGGCATTCCCAGAACACTGAGCAGGGTCAGGGCCCCGAGCAGAGCGGTGGCAGTCTGGGTCCAGCGGGCCGGGTGACGCCGGAGCACCAGCATGGCTCGCAGGAACACCAGCACCAGAGCCAAGTCGACCGCTCCGGCTGCCAGGGCACCGCCCACGCCGCCGAAAGGTCCGAGGGTCATCATCACACCGACCAGCAGATAGATGGCTGCGACCAAACCCAGCAGCAGCCCGGAGGCAGGCACATCCTGCGGGTACGCCCTCAGCAGACAGAGATCCATAAAAAAGCGCAGAAGCCTGTTCAACCCATTCGCCCGAGGCTGCCCGAAACCGCATCATAATACCCGCCGGCGAGGGATGCTCGGTCCCGATGCGCGACGGCTTTTGCCCCAAACGGCGGAGTCGGGTGTCGGCCTGACGGCACCCTTGTTCCCCTGTCGGCCCCCCACCAGGAGCGTACCCGACCGGTATCCACATGCACGAAATCGGACTTGGTGTAGAGGCCCACGCCCCACCCTTGAGCAAGAGCGCCGCCCGATGGAGTTGCTTGAGGTCACGCCCGGGGAACCCGTATGTCTATGGCCATTCCCTGCATGTGCAAACTGTGCTTGGCGACACCGCTGGAACCCTTGCGCAGCTGCTCGTTGGTCTTGGGCAAGCGGTAGCCGGAGATCACCTCGAACGACCGGTCGGTGTCCAGCCGGGTACGGTTACGAAATAGGAGATCGAGCAGCCCCGGATCTATCTTGTGGACTTCTCCGGTGCGGTAATCGCGCAGGGCTCGATTCACTGCCCTGAGCGCGTCGCCGACATAACGGCGCAACAGCCTTATTCGACCCTATCCACCCCGATAGGTTCAAGATGCGTCAGTCGGTCCCGACCATAGATATCGCGTCGGAGCTGGACCTGCCCCGCCTCGTCCACCCACGCGGTGAGGTAGAGCAGATACACAGGGACGGAGCGGGGAAAACGCAGACTGATGGTATCGCCCGACTCGACCAGCTCCCTGATGCGGCGCGCGGCCTTCGAAGGGTGTTCCGGGTCCAGCAACAAAGCGGCCAGACGCTGGGGCGCCTGGACCCGGATGCAGCCCGAGCTGAAGTCCCGCTGATGCTTGTCGAATAGGGCCTTGGTCGGGGTATCGTGCAGATAGATGCTGTAGGGGTTGGGCATCAGTAGCTTGAGCCGGCCCAGGCTGTTGTGGGGACCTGGCTCCTGGCGCAGGGTGAACGGGAAGTAGCCCAGTCGGTAGGGACGACTCCAATCGATGTCCACAGGTGCAACCTCCAGTGGCCTCCCATCGTCCCTGCGAAAAACGTGGATCCGCTTGTTGGCGAGATACTCGGGATTTCGCCGCTGCTGAGGAAGTAGGTCCTTGACCGCGATCTTCCTTGGAACGACCCACTCGGGGTTGACCTGTACACCCAGCACCCGGGTCGAGAAGCTCGGACTCTGGCGGTCGGCGCGCCCGGCGATGACCCTGGTCTGGAAGACGACCTCCTCGTCCTGGTACAGCCACAGCCCGAAGCCGCCGAGATTGACCAGGATGTAGCGCTCGCCCAGGTCCCTGGGCAGCCAGCGCCAGCGCTCCATGTTGGTGCGGATCTGCTCCACTCGCTCGGCCGGGGAGACATTCAGCGCGGCGCGGGTCTCGGGGCCGAGTATCCCGTCGACCTTCAGGCCATTGCGGGCCTGGAACGCGCGCACGGCCGTCTCCAGCTCGGGGCCATAGGCATCGCCGCCGCGGGGTATAGGCTCGGTAAACCGGCCCTCTCGCCTGAGCCGCTCGGCCAGTGCACTGACCCGACTGTCTACCTCGCCGGGGCGAAGCAAAGGGCCATCCGGTATCCGTGGCCAGTCACCGACACGGGCCATGGCCCGGTACTCGGCCAACGCCGATCGCAGACCAAGATAAAAGGGATGGCGTGGAGGCAGGTCCGCCAGTGCCCTGGCCAGGTCATCCTCACGCAACGCCTGGCGGAGCCAGGCGACGGGATCGAGAGGACGGTATGGAATCAGCCACTCTGGGTCCGCCTCGCGCGGATTGCTACGCCCGGAACCCAGATCGCGGACATAGCGCAACAAAGCGTCGGTGAGCAGGACATCGACCCAGGCGCGGGTCAAGATAGTCAGACGCCCATTCAGCATTTCGCCCAGCCAGGGCCGGTAGTCCGCGGGGCGAAGACCCTCGTCGGCTGCACCCGACATCGCCTCGAAGACCGCCAATGCCTGGGGCAAAGGGCCATCCGATCCGGTCCAGACGGGGGCCTGGCTCCGAGCACAATAAAATCGCTTCAAGGCAGGAACGTCTAGCCCGGCCTCTGGATCGCTCAGCAACAGGACGATGCCCGACTCTACCGAGCCAAGCCTGACAGGCGGGTCCGCAGGATCCGCTCCCGCGGGGGAAAAGACCACCATCGCCGCCACCAGACCCATCGACACTGCCGCGTTCACGCTCACCACCCACCACCGTAATGCAAGACCTTGGCGCCCCGCAAAGCCCCGCTCAGGACCATTCTGGCAGACAGGGGGCGCGGACGTCATGGCCTGCCCCGACAAGCGGTCACCGCGACCGGATCAAGAACCGCATTCTGCAAATCCCTCGTCAGCATCTCGCCCAGCATCGGCATCGCCGCCTTCCCTGGCGACGGGGACGACGCCGAGACCCTACTGTGGGCCGCGGATCAGGCCATGTACTGCGCCAAGACCCAGGGAGGTGGCCGTTACAGCCATTTCCGCTGGCGCGCAACATCAAATGGCGCGACCCTCGCCCAAAATGTGGCATAGTTACGGATTCTGAAACGAATGATGCGGAAGCTCCCGGGTCGATCTGAGCCGCCTCGGGAAACTCGCCCTTCCCGGACATGCCGACGTGAGTGCAAATCCAATCCTGACCAGCCCCCCCAAGGCCGGCGCCGCCATCTTCTTCGATGTGCTCACCAACCTCGGCGTGGAGTACATCTTCGGGCACACGGGTGGGGCAGTGATCCCGCTGCACGTGGCGCTCAACAAGCGGATGAAGCGCGGCCTGGCGACCCCGAGATTCATCCTCTTCCGCCAAGAGGGAGGGGCAGGCCACGCGGCGGAGGGCTATGCCCGGGTCAGCGGGAGAACCGGGGTCGCCCTCGCCACCTCGGGCCCCGGGGCCACCAACCTGGTCACCCCCATCGCCGACGCGTACAAGGATTCCATCCCAACGGTCTTCATCACCGGCCAGGTCCCCAGCGCCTCCATAGGCACTGATGCCTTCCAGGAGGTGGACACCCTGGGCATCACCCGCCCCATCACCAAGCACAACTACCTGGTCAAGGACATCCGCGACCTGGACTGGATGCTTCGGGACGCCTTCGCCCTGGCGCAGCGCGGCCGGCCCGGCCCTGTGCTAATCGATATCTGCAAGGACACCCAACTGGCGGTTACCACCGAGCACCGAGCCGCTCGGGGGCGTCATCAGGTCCAGATCCCCTTCGACACGGATCGCGCCAATGCCATCCTGGAAGCGCTGTGCTCGGCCGAGAGACCGGTCATCAAGGCGGGGGGCGGGGTCATCAGCGCGGATGCGGCCCAAGAGCTCCAAGTGCTGGCCGAGCGCTTCGACGTGCCTATAGCCACCACCTTCAACGGGCTTGGCACTATGCCGCACCCCGCGGCGCACAACCTGGGTATGCCGGGCATGCACGGCACCATCCCAGCCAACTACGCCCTGCGCGACGCCGACTTGATACTCACCCTCGGCGGGCGTTTTGACGATCGAGTAGCCGTGAAGGGGTTCGCCGCAGGCAAGCGCATTGCCCACGTGGACATAGATCCCTCGGAGATCGGCAAGACAATCCAGCCCGAACTCTCTTTGGTAGCCAGCGTGCGCCCGTTCCTGGAGCACGCCCTGGCGACCGGCCAGAGCGTCCGCCATCCGCAATGGATGGCTCGGATCGCCGAGTGGAAACGACGCATGCCCGCGCCTTACAGCCGGGGCCGTTACATCAAGCCCCAGGCGGTGATAGAGGCACTCTCGTCGCTAACCAATGGCGACGCCAACCTGATCACCGGGGTGGGCCAGCACCAGATGTGGGCGGCCCAGTACTACCGATTCACCCGTCCCCGCCAGTGGGTCAGCTCCGGCGGCCTGGGCACCATGGGCTTCGGTCTGCCCGCAGCCATCGGCGCCTGGCTGGCGGACCCGAGCCGACCGGCGGTGCTGGTGGACGGGGACGGCAGCTTCCAGATGAACATCCAAGAGCTGGCCACGGTGGTCGCCAACGACATCCCTCTGAAGATGTTCGTGCTCAACAACAACTATCTGGGCATGGTGCGCCAGTGGGAGGACATGATGGACGGGGGTCACCACTACGAGACCTGTCTCGCACGCAACACCGCCTGCGATCCCGACTGCACGGACCTGGAGCGCAACTGCCGGCACCAGATACCCAATCTGTTGGGCCTGGACCAGGTCTACCCCCGCCTGAAGACCCTGCGTGCGCGCAATCCCGAGGACCTGGACGCCACCTTGACCGAGGCCATGGAACACCCGGGCCCCGTTCTGGTGGACGTCTGGGTGGACAAGACCGAGGACGTACTGCCGATGGTGCCACCGGGACGGGGGCTGGACGAGATGATCGAAGGCTAGGGAAGCGCGGGAAAACACTCCGCGGTTCCTCCGTAAAAAATCCGGGCTAGGATTATCGATGGCAGCAGAGGTCCGACACGGACCCTTAGCCCATTCGATTCTTTCGGCCCTGTCTGACTGCGTCGTCTATAGTTCAAGCGGTCGGGGCAAGGGCCCCTTGTCGAGGGCAAGGCCATGAAAGGCCTACGTGCTCGCGTCGGCGCGGGCTATACACTCAAGGCCGTGGTGGCCATTACGCTTCTATGCTGTGCCGCACTCGGGCCGGCAACGTCGGATTCACTGCCGCCTCCGGTGGATGCTCCGGGCGTGATTGCCCTGGTCGCTGCAGGCGGCATCGCGTCTGGCTGGTCAAGAGACGGGACAGATAGGAATGCCGGAGATACCGCAGGTAAATATTCGGTATGCCCATCCCCTGAAAAATCAACAGGTCAGCGGATCGCGGAAGTGTCGATCCAAGGGGTAAACCCATAAGCCCTTGATCGGAACCCTCTGTTTTCCAGCCGCGCCAAGTCTACCGCGGCCTTGGGTTTTCCCCAGATAGACCCAGTTGGCAGCCTTGTAGCAGGTGCCGC
>Ga0055448_10000333_pt1 | contig 11953 bp, 8 predicted proteins | sample China_Galinas_PW_4_FD_57744 | JGI IMG/M metagenome (GOLD analysis project Ga0055448, IMG submission 57744) | Wetland microbial communities from San Francisco Bay, California, USA, that impact long-term carbon sequestration - China_Galinas_PWA_D2 | ecosystem: Environmental > Aquatic > Marine >... | reverse complement strand
CGTCGATTTGTGCGGCGTGGTGGTTGACGATGTCGAAACCGCCGACCTCCGAGAAGAGGCCGGCGAGGCTGCTCGAGCGAATGTCCGCTTCGACGAACTCGGCACCCGCCGGCACGTTCGAGGGTCTGCCCGACGACAGGTCGTCGACGACCCAGACGCGATCGCCCCGATCCAGATATGCCTGAGCCACGTGTCCGCCGATGAAGCCGGCGCCTCCCGTCACAAGGACTTTCATCCGCTCCTCATTCTGTTGCAGTCCCGGAATGAGCACGGGCGCCGTGTCCGGCGCCCGTGCATTCGCGTCGTTTCGCAGCTCGCGCGCCCGCTGCGGCGCGCGGCCCGTACTCAGTTGGCGGGTATCTTCCTCACGAGCTGGACGCGGACCCCCGCCTGCAATGCCGTGCTGCTCGCATCCATGACCCGGACGGTCGCATTGTTCGGCATCACCTTTATGACGTGGACTCGGGCAACCGGTTCAGCCGGCAGCGCCATTGTATTGCCGGGGCCCGGTCGGGCCGGAACGTAGGCGACGAACTCGTCGCCGACAGTCAGCCCATCCTCCGCGCCGAGATCAATGAACCCGTCGTCGAGGGTTCCGTACAGCGGCTCGCGCTCGAGCCATCCGATCAATCGACCCTCGACTCCGTCCGTGACCACCACCGGCCTGACCCGCTCGAAGCGTGGCAGTTCCGCCGCGGTGATCAGGAGGTCACCAACCCTCGCCCTGCCGTACTGCCGCAGCACTACCGCAGACGCGACATTTTCGCCAATCGAGTCGATCCGGACCAGTGCCACGGGCTGGATCAGTTGACCGAACGTGCCGACGGCCTTGCCGACCGACACGACCATCATGCTGTCCCCGAGCACCAGTTCGCCGCCACGAAGCCAGCCGAACAGCACTTCGTCGAACGGGTGCAGGTACTGCGGCAGCTTGTCCTTCTGCGACACAGGATCCGCCAGGCTGAGCAGCTTGCCACGGATGCCCAGCGCCGTCGCATCCTCGAGCCACGCCGCCGACCAGTACTCCGATGGGCTCACCGGATACGGCGGCAACCGTGTCAGCGCGAGGTCGTCTTCCCGTCGCGAGTCTACAGGCGGCGGCTCGGTCCAGAAGCGCGTGTGTGCGACCGGACGTACCGATTCCGACGGCGAGTACGGCTGTTCCTGAGGCCCGGCACTCGACGGCTCTTCCGATCGGACCACCACCGGCAGGCCGGACTCGACATCCGGGATCCGGAGCACTTCCTTCGGATAGATCCAGTGCGGATCCTCGACGACGTCCCGGTTGGCCTCGAAGATCGTCGGCCACAGGAGTGGATTCGTGAAGTAGAAGCCGGCCAGGCCCCAGAGCGTGTCGCCCTTCTTCACGACGTGCGTCTTGACCTGCGGCTCGGTCGGTTGCTGGCCGGATACCGGCGCCGCAACGCCTGCCAGCAGAACCACCATCACCAGGGAGAGGTTGATGCGGGCCGGAGTTCCCGTGCGTGCGCTCAAGGGACAACTCACTCCTTCAAGGGTGTCTCTTCGGTCGAGCGGCCCCCGCGTCCGGAGTCCGCCGGCCCGGCCGTGTTCCGACCGTTTGGCCCCCTCGTCGCGACAAGCGCGTCAAGTCACCGTTTCACAACGACTTGGCATATGCGTTCGCCCGACCGGGGGACCTGCGTCACCCTGAGTATCGGCACTTCGCTCCGGAAGGATCAGTCCCTGCCCCACTACCGCCCAGCCTGCGGACCCCGACCTGACGCGGATCCGGCCGTGGCCGCTCTTGCCGCGGCCGGACGCGGCGTCGGCGATCGAGCCTGTTCTTCAACACTACACGGCCTGCCGCGCGCTCAGACCGGTTCCACGTCGAGCAGCTCACGCCGCATGACCAGTGCGTCCTCGACCGGCTTCACATAATAGTCGCGGCGGACGCCGACCTGATGGAATCCCAGCCGGCGGTACACACGCTGGGCTCCGGTGTTGGTGCGACGCACCTCGAGGTATACATCCCGGATCCCCCGCTCCCGCGCCCGATCGAGAGCCACGCTGATGAGCCGGGTCGCCACGCCTTGCCGGCGCCATTCCGCGTCCACCGCGATGTTGCCCAGTTCGCCCTGATCGACCACGAACCAGCTGATCGCGTACGCGACGACCCGGCCGGTGATCTCGGCGACCACCGTATCCGTATCCGGCCGGTCGAGGAGGTTGCGAAACGTGGCTCGGCTCCACGGAACGGAATACGATTCGACCTCGATGCGGTGGACGTCGATCAGGTCCGCCGCGACCATGTTCCTGATGACGACCTCGCCGGTATCCACTGGAACGGCCGCGCTCATTCGGGTTGCGTCACGCCGGGCGGCCGCAGGTAGGCGGGCGTCCATTTCGCGGGATCGCTCACCCGCCCGGCGTGCGGCGCATGTTGCGCCAGCCAGAGAAGCGACGATGCCCGGGGAACGGCGAGCACGGATCCCGCGACATTGCCGTGTTCGCCGAGCAGGGACGCGAACCGCAGGGCCGCACCTCCCACCCAGAGCGGCCGGTCCGACGTCAGCCGCGCCGCGAGGTCGGCCACGTCGATGATCGATGGTTCGAGCACCGTTTCCAGTCCACCATTGGAAGGCATCCGATGGCACGCCGCGAATACTTCATCCCCGTGCGCATCGAGCAGGGCGCATACGGCACGGTCCGGCACCCCCGTACCGGCGGCGAGAAGGGCCAGGCTCGTGTACGAGAAGAGAGGTACGTCCAGGGCCAGCACCATCGCTTTGGCGGTGGCCGCCGCGATCCTGACGCCCGTGAACGAACCCGGGCCGCCGCCCACGATGATCGCGCGCAGGTCACCGGGTCGAACGCGTGAGCGCTCGAGTGCGAAGCGGACTGCCGGCAGCAGCGACTCGGAGTGCCGCACCTCGACGCCGAGCGTGATCTCGGCGAGCAACCCTTCCCGTGTGCCGACCGCCACACTGCCCAGCTTCGTCGCGGTGTCCAGTGCCAGGACCGGGCCGTCGGGCGTCGAGTCGCTCCCGAACCGTGTCACGTCGGCAGATCCGGCGCGTTACCCACGCGTTCGGCCTCGATGCCGCGCAGCTGTGGATCCCCCACGTAGTCGAGGTGGATGTCCCAGCGGTCCGCGGGAAGCAGGGCTTCGGCTCGTTCCGGCCATTCGACGAGTGCGATCTCGCCCTGCCCGCCGAGTTCCGACCAACCCAGCTCCCACACCTCGTCCGGTTGCTCGAGTCGGAACAGGTCCATGTGCGTGATGGTCCGGCCCGACCGGCCTTCGTAACGGAAAACCAGGTTGAACGTCGGCGATGGCATGCTCGCGCTGACGCCCGCACCGCGCGCGATTGCACGTGCGAGGACCGATTTTCCGGCGCCCAGTGGGCCGCGCAGTCCGATGAACACCGGGACTTCGATCTCCGCGCCGACCCGTTCGCCCCACACATCGAGCGCGCGTTCGTCGAGAATCAGCCGTTCGCCTCGCGTGTGGTCCCGCTCCCGAGCTGCGCCCGGACCTCGAGCAGCTCGTCGCGCAGAACCGCCGCCCGCTCGAAATCCTGCATGGCCGCCGCCTCCGTCATCTGCCGCTCCAGTATCTTCGCCCATTCCTCGAGGTTGACCTCGTCCGCGTAGCTCGCCTGCCGTTCGGCGACACGCATCGCCGCCGGCCTCGCACCCGTGCCCCGGGCATCCGCGACCCGCGTGCTCAGCATCAGCTCCTCGATACTCTTGCGGATCGTCTGCGGTGTGATCCCGTTCGCCTCGTTGTACAAACGCTGCGCCTCGCGGCGACGGTTCGTCTCGTCAATGCACCGTCGCATCGAACCCGTCACCCTGTCCGCGTACATGATCGCCTTGCCGCTCACGTTTCGTGCGGCCCGGCCGATCGTCTGGATCAGTGACCGCTCGTCACGGAGGAATCCCTCCTTGTCAGCATCGAGGATCGCGACCAGAGAGACTTCCGGCAGATCGAGACCTTCCCGCAACAGGTTGATGCCGACCAGTACATCGAAGCGGCCCAGTCGCAGGTCCCGCAGAATCTCCATCCGCTGGATCGCCGCTATGTCCGAGTGCATGTATCGCACCCGTACACCGATCTGCCGCAGGTAGTCGGTCAGGTCCTCGGCCATGCGCTTGGTCAGTGTGGTAACCAGCACTCGCTCACCCCGGGACTCGCGTTCCCGGATCTCCGCGATAAGGTCGTCGATCTGCCCCTTCACCGGCCGGATGTCGACTTCCGGATCCAGCAGACCCGTCGGCCGGATCAGCTGCTCGACAACGACGCCAACGGACTGTGTCAGCTCGTATTCGCCCGGTGTCGCCGAGACGAAGATCACGTTCTCGATCAGGCTCTCCCATTCCTCGAATCGCAGCGGCCGATTGTCCAGCGCGCTCGGCAACCGGAACCCGTGCTCGACCAGCACCGTCTTCCTCGCCCGGTCACCGTTGTACATCCCGCGGATCTGCGGAATCGACTGATGCGATTCATCCACGATCAGCAGGAAATCCGCGGGCAGATAATCGAAAAGACACGCGGGCCGCTCGCCCTCGGCCCGCCCCGTCAGATGTCTGGCGTAGTTCTCTACACCCGGACACGTGCCGATCTCGAGCAGCATCTCGATGTCGAAATGCGTGCGCTGCTCCAGTCGCTGGGCCTCGAGCAGTCGCCCGGAACCGCGCAGCTCGAGCAGACGTTCCTCGAGTTCGATGCGGATCCGCTCGACAGCCCGCTCGACCGTGCTCCGCTGTGTGACGAAGTGCGTCGCCGGATAGATCGCCGTCCGCTCCATCCGCGTGATCGACTTGCCGGTCAGCGGATCGAATCGCGTGATCCGTTCGATCTCGTCACCGAACAACTCGATGCGTACCGCCTGCTCTTCATAGGCGGGAAATACCTCGACCACATCGCCGCGCACACGGAACGTACCGCGCGTGAATTCGATGTCGTTGCGCGCATACTGGATGCGGACCAGCCCCTGAAGCACGTCGCGGCGTGTGATCCGCTGACCCGTCTCGAGCACCAGCATCAGTTCGCGATACTCTCGTGGATCGCCCAGACCGTAGATGCACGACACCGACGCGACGACGATCACGTCCTCGCGTTCCATCAGCGATGATGTCGTCCGCAGGCGGAGCCGCTCGATGTCCTCGTTGATCGACGCGTCCTTCTCGATGTACGTGTCCGTCGACGGCACGTACGCCTCCGGCTGGTAGTAGTCGTAGTACGAGATGAAGTACTCGACCGCGTTCTTCGGGAAGAACGACTTCAGCTCGCCGTACAGCTGTGCCGCCAGCGTCTTGTTGTGGCTCATTACGAGAGTCGGCCGACCGTGCGCCGCGATCGCGGATGCCATCGTCACCGTCTTGCCGGAACCCGTCACGCCGAGCAGCGTCTGGAACCGGTCACCGCGCTTCAGCCCTTCGCCCAGTTCGAGGATCGCCTGGGGTTGATCACCGGACAGACCGAATGGCAGCTCGAGTTCGAACGACACGGCAGGCTTATGCGTCGGAGTCGATTTCCAGCTGCGTGCTGACGTGCTCACGCCGCTCGACGGAATGCAGGCCGTTCACACGACGGATCGACTTGATCACCTTCTTCAGGTGAGCCAGATCCTGCACTTCCACCACGAACGCACCCGTCATCCCGCCCTCGACAGCTCGCATCTCCGCAGACTGGATGTTCGTACCTGTCGTCGTGATCGCGCTCGCAACGTCCGAGAGCAGGCCGCGCCGGTCATTGCCTTCCACCACCAGCCGCACCAGGAACCGGGCGTCCTCCTCGCTTGCCCAGTCTATCTCGACCCTGCGTTCGGGGTGCGCCGACAGATTCAGTACGTTCGGGCAGTCGGCCCGGTGGATCGAGATGCCACGGCCACGCGTGATGTAGCCGATCACGTTATCGCCCGGTACCGGCTGGCAGCATTGTGAATACCGGACCATCATGTTGTCGAGGCCCTGGATCTTCACGCCCCGACCCGTGCCGCGAACCCGGTCGACCAGCCGCTCGAATGCGGTCGGCTGACGGACCGGTGTGATCTCTTCGTCGGGGAACAGCTGCGAGAGGATCGCGGCCGGCCCCAGATCGCCCCGCCCGAGCGCCGCCAGCACCTGCTCCCAGTTCGAATGGTTCAGGCCTTCCGCGGCCTTCTGCATTGCCGTCGCACCCGGCTTCGATTTCCTCGACCGGCGAAGCTCGCGATCGAACAGGTCACGGCCGAGCTGGACGCTGGCAGCCGACTCTTCCTGCTTGATCCAGTGCCGGATCTTCTGCCGCGCGCGCGCCGTCTTCACGAACGCCAGCCAGTCCCGCGATGGCTTGTGCCGTGGGTCGGTCACGACCTCGACCGTGTCGCCGTTCTTCAGCTCTCTGGACAGCGGAGCGATCCGTCCGTTGATGCGCGCACCCGAACAGCGGGATCCGACCTCGGTGTGGACCGCGAAGGCGAAGTCGATCGGTGTCGCCCCCTTCGGCAACTGCTTCACATCGCCCTTCGGCGTGAACACGAAGATCTCGTCGTGGAACAGGTCGATCCGGAGGAACTCCATGAACTCCTCGGGCTCGCGCGTGTCCTGCTGCCACTCGAGAACCTGTCGGAACCAGGTCAGACGCTCGTCGACTTCATCCGCGGCGCGCCGCTCGCCCTCCTTGTAGCGCCAGTGCGCCGCAATACCGTATTCGGCAGTGCGGTGCATCTCGTGCGTGCGAATCTGGATCTCGTACAACCGGCCACCCGGTCCGAAGATCGTCGTGTGCAGCGACCGGTACATGTTCGACTTCGGCGTCGCGATGTAGTCGTGGAACCGCTCCTGCAACGGCGTCCAGAGGTTGTGGATGACGCCCAGTGCATGGTAGCAGTTGCCGACCGCGTCCGTGACCACGCGGATCGCCATCAGGTCGTAGATCTCTTCGTACGGCTTTCCACGGTTCAGCATCTTGCGGTGGATCGACCAGAGGTGCTTCGGCCGGCCGTAGACCTCGCACGGCACACCGGCCTGGCGCAGTTCCTCCTCGAGTGGCCCGCGCAACGCCTCGATCTGACCCTCACGTTCCCTGCGCCGGTCGGCGACCTTGCCCGCAAGGTCCTTGTACGCATCCGGTTCGAGGAACTTGAACGAGAGATCCTCGAGCTCCCAGCGTACCTGCGCCATGCCGAGCCGGTGCGCGAGCGGCGCGTAGATCTCCCGCGTCTCGAGCGCGATCCGCCGCCGCTTCTCCGGTCGCAGGTGTTCGAGCGTGCGCATGTTGTGCAGTCGGTCGGCCAGCTTGATCACGATGACGCGTGCGTCCTGGGCCATCGACATGAGCAGCTTGCGGTAATTCTCCACCTGCTGTTCCGTCGTGGACCGGAACTGGACCTTGCCGATCTTTGTCACGCCGTCGACAATGCGCGCGACCTCGGGCCCGAACTCGCGGATCACGTCCTCGTAGGTCGCGCTCGTGTCTTCTATGACGTCGTGAATCAGTGCGGCGGCGATCGAGATCGCGTCCAGCTGAAGGTCGGCCAGGATCTTCGCGACCTCCGTCAGGTGAACCGTGAAATCCTCGCCTGAAGCGCGCTTCTGGCCTTCGTGCGCCTTTGCGCCGAAGACCTGTGCCCGCGCAATCAGACCGATGTCCAGCCGGTCCACGTTCGGCTCGAGCGACTCGCGCAGCCGGTCGGGCAGCGAAGCCAGCACCGCTGCGGCGGTCGGAACGGTGGATTCGGTCGTCGCCATGATTCAGGCTCTCGGCAGCAGGCCGGCCTCGACGAACGAGACGTAGCAGCCGTCGCCGATCACGACGTGATCGAGGACCGGAATCCCCAGCATGCGGCCGGCCTCGACGAGCTGGCCTGTGACCGCCCGGTCCTCTGGCGATGGCGTAGGATCGCCCGATGGGTGATTGTGCAGCAGGATGATCGCCGCGGCGCTCTCGAGCACAGCGGATCGGAACACTTCGCGCGGGTGGACGACCGATGTGTCCAGCGTACCCGTCGTCACCACCATCTCGCGTGTCACGGCATGCTGTGTGTTCAGCATGAGGATCCGGAACTCTTCCCGCTTCAGGTCTCTCAGGCCCGGGGCGCACCGATCGTAGACATCGCGTGCGCCGCGGATCCGCGCCCGTTCCTCGGGGCCCTCCCGCGCCATCCGCCTGCCCAGTTCGAGCGCCGCCGACACCCTCGCCGCAACGGCCGGACCGACACCGGCTACCGCCTCGAATTGACGGGGTGATGCGGAAGCGAGACGGCGCAGTGAACCGCCGCGGTCATGGAGCAGGTCACCCGCCACCTCGAGTGCCGATCGCCCGGCCGTACCGCTGCCGACCAGAATGGCGAGCAACTCGCGAGTGCTCAGCGCCGACGCACCCGCTCCAGTCAACCGCTCGCGCGGACGCTCACCGGCCGGCCATGCCTTGATACCCCGGCCGTCCGGTTTCCGGACCGCGCGCGCCATCTCGCTCATCCGACTGGTGGTTCCTTGCGTGAGGGATCCGGCACGACCGGCGCCCTGCTTCCGATCACATCGCCGCGCCGTGACACTTCTTGTACTTGCGCCCGGAGCCGCACGGACACGGATCGTTGCGACCGACCTTCTGCTCCGTACGGACCGCCGGCCGCTGCGCCACTGCGCTGTCGCCGCGGTTCGTCCGGAGACTCCGGATGTCCGGCCCCGCCGACGGTATCGGCGGCTGCCCGTCCCGGACTCGCCGGCTACCAGCCATTGCCGCCGCCAGCGGATCCACCTCCGGCGCATGCCCGTCCGCGGCCGGCGGCGAGGGCGGCCCCGGTCGTGTGCCGGTCCCCGGCACTTCACCCGGTCCCGACAGGATGAGGCGCCGCGGAGCCGCGGGCCTCGGGGCCGACCTCACCTGGAGCTGTGTGCGGAACGTGCGCGTCGCCACCGTCTTGCGGATATCCGCCATCAGCTCGACGAACATCGAGTACGCCTCCTGCTTGTACTCGATCAGCGGGTCCTTCTGACCCCAGCCCCTGAAACTGATCGATGCCTTCAGGTGATCCAGGTCGTACAGATGATCCCGCCACTTCTGGTCGATCACGTTCAGCAGTGTGAATGACAGTACGCCGTCGCGATGCTCACCGAACGACTCGAGCTTGCGACGGAATCCCTCCCGCGTCCGGTCCAGGATCAGCGTCCTCAGCTCGTCCCTGTCGTCGAATGCGGGCTGATCCGGATCGTTCTCCTTCGGCAGATCGTCGACGACCACGTAGAAGTCGAGGATCAGACGATTCCGCAGACCCGCCAGATCCCATGAATCGGCATGCGCACCGGCGGGCACGAACTCGTCCAGCGTCGCCTCGATCGTATGCTCGACGTTGTCCCAGACTTCGCCCTTCAGGTCCTCCCCGCCCTCGAGTGCGAACAGGCGCCGATCGTAGATCACTTCACGCTGCTGGTTCATCACATCGTCGTACTCGAGCAGCCGCTTCCTCGCCTCGAAGTTCTGACCCTCGACCCGCTTCTGCGCACTCGATATCGACCGGGTTACCAGCGGATGCGTGATGACCTCACCTTCTTCCGCGCCCATCCGCTCCATCAGCCCGGCAACACGTTCCGAATTGAACAGCCGCATCAGATCGTCTTCGAGCGACAGGAAGAACTGGCTCGCGCCCGGATCACCCTGCCGGCCGGCACGGCCCCGCAACTGCCGATCGATCCGCCGCGACTCGTGTCGCGATGAACCGATGATGTGCAGGCCCCCGACCTCGACGACCGTATCCGCGTCCGCCTTCTGCCAGTCGATCGCCAGTGTCGGATCGTGCGGCTGACCGACGGACTCCGGCTCGATCGATCGCTCACCGAGCCAGGTCGTCGTCCGCGCATCCGTCACGCCGGCGCCCAGCTTGATGTCCGTGCCGCGGCCCGCCATGTTCGTCGCGATCGTGACCGCGCCAGAAAGACCGGCCTTCGTCACGATCTCCGCTTCGTGCTGATGGTACTTGGCGTTCAGAACGCTGTGCGGGATGCCGCGCCGCTTCATCATGCGGGACAGCGTCTCCGATACATCGACGGAGACGGTGCCGACCAGAACCGGCAACTGGAGGCGGTGCAGCCGCTCGATCTCGTCCATGATCGCGTTGTACTTCTCGCGCATGGTCCGGTAGATCAGGTCGTGACGGTCATCCCGGACCACCGGCTTGTTCGTCGGAATCACCAGAACTTCGAGCCCGTAGATCTGGTGAAACTCCGTTTCCTCCGTTTCCGCCGTACCCGTCATGCCGGCCAGCTTGTCGTACATGCGGAAGTAGTTCTGGATCGTGATCGTCGCCAGCGTCTGCGTCTCGCCGCGGACGCTCACGCCCTCCTTCGCTTCCACCGCCTGGTGCAGCCCGTCGGACCAGCGGCGTCCCGCCATCTTCCGGCCCGTGAACTCGTCCACGATGATGACCTGGCCGTCCTCCACGATGTACTGCTCGTCCCGGTTGTAGAGCGTGTACGCCTTCAGCAGCTGGTGGATCGCGTGCATCTTCTGGCTCTTCGCCGCGTACTCCTGCTCCAGCTCCTCGATCTTCTCGCGCTTCGCCTCGATCGTGAGCGACGTGTCGCGCTCGATGTCGCCGACCACCTCCGACAGGTCCGGCGCGACGAACGCCTCCGGATCGTCCGGCGAAAGCTCGTCGTAGCCCTTGTCGGACAGATGGATGCTGTGTCCCTTCTCGTCCATCGCGAAAAGCAGCAGCTCGTCCACCTCGTGAAGCCGCTTCTCGCGCATGAAGTCGCCCTCGACCTTCTGCACCAGCTTCTGGAGACCCGGCTCGTCCGCGAACATCTTCAGCAGCCGCTTGTTCTTCGGTCCGCCGCGCTTCGCCGCCAGCAGCTTCGTGCCACCCTCGAACTCGTTGCCGTCCGCCAGTTCACGTTCGGCTTCGGCAATCAGCTCGTTCACGATCCTCGTCTGCTTCCGGTACAGGCTCGAAACCGACGGGTTGTACTGCCGGTACTCGACTGTCTGCTCGTCACCGACAGGCCCGCTGATGATCAGTGGCGTCCTGGCTTCGTCGATCAGGATCGAGTCGACTTCGTCGATAATCGCATACGCATGCGCGCGCTGGACCCGCTGCTCCAGCGAATGGACCATGTTGTCACGCAGGTAGTCGAACCCGAACTCGTTGTTCGTGCCGTACGTGATGTCCGCCGCATACGCCGCCCGTCGCTCCGGTGAACCCGGTTCGTGAAGATCGATGCAGTCGACCGTCAGCCCCAGATAGGTGTAGATCGTGCCCATCCACTCGGCGTCACGCTGGGCCAGGTAGTTGTTGACCGTCACGAGATGAGCGCCCCGCCCCGCCAGCGCGTTCAGGTACAACGGCATTGTGGCGACCAGCGTCTTGCCCTCACCCGTCGCCATTTCCGCCACGTTGCCCCGATGCAGCGCGATCGCTCCGATCAACTGGACGTCGTAGGGCACCATGTCCCACGTCATGCTCTGGCCAGTCACGCTGATCGCAGAGCCGAGCCGGCGCCGGCACGCCTCCTTCACCGTGGCGAACGCCTCCGGCAGGATCTCGTCGAGAATTGCACCGATCTCCTCCTTCAGCTGCTCTTCCGCCTCCCGAATGTCGACCGTGATCAGCTCGCGCTCGCCAGCGTCCTCCGTGTGACGCTTCCGGTCGCGCAGTGCCTCAAGCTCCTTCTGTATCGGATCGACGCGCTCGTGCACGATCGCCTTGAGCTTGTCCGTCTGCCCGCGAAACCGGTCCTCCGGCAGTGCCGCCAGCTCATCGGCGATCTCGTTGATGCGGTCGACCAGCGGCCAGAGCTTGCGCACCGCCCGCATGTGGCGATCACCCAGTACTTTCGATACGATGTTCTTGATCATGTTTCCCGTGGTATTGACCGGACTGGAGTCCCCGACTGCCGGCCCCGCCGGACCGCGGCGAGACCTCCTGCCGCCTGTTCGATCGCCTGATCGGCAACCCCTCTACGGCCGCTCCTGTCCAGCTCGAATCCTACCCCGGCGGTGCCATGC
>Ga0055448_10000331_pt1 | contig 11965 bp, 14 predicted proteins | sample China_Galinas_PW_4_FD_57744 | JGI IMG/M metagenome (GOLD analysis project Ga0055448, IMG submission 57744) | Wetland microbial communities from San Francisco Bay, California, USA, that impact long-term carbon sequestration - China_Galinas_PWA_D2 | ecosystem: Environmental > Aquatic > Marine >... | reverse complement strand
CTTTGTTACGTGGCACTGACGCGTGCTCGCGACGGCCTGACCATCTCGAGTGCAGCCCGTCGCCGCGGGCAGGCGGTCCAGCCTTCGCGGTTCATCTCAGAGGCGGGCCTCTAGGGCCCGCTCGCTTCCCGCTCGGCGTCCCCACGGATGCCGAGCTACGGCCTCGCGGCGGCGCAGCTGTCTCGGGAGCCCCGCCTGCTCGCAGGCGGCTGACGACCCGAGCCTAGTGCTGCAAGCGCGGGCTCGACAGAAAGGAGATGTATGTCAACGCCAGCAACGGCAGGACGCCAGAACGGCGACCTCCGGACGACCCCCGAGGAGTATCGACGGGCGGTCAAAGCAAGTATGCGAAAGACCATTCGGCAGCACGGCCAATGGGTCGACGTCCCACCCACGGATGAAGAGGTCGGGATTCTGCTGCTGAAGGCTGCCGAGTATCGACTCAACCCCCTAAAGGGACAAATCTACGCGACCTGGCGGGGCGGCGTCATGCGGGTGGAGACCACGTTGGACGGCCTCCGAGTCCTGGCTCAGCGTACCAACGAGTACCGAGGGCAGACGAAACCCGAATGGTACGACAGCACGATCGACAGTTGGACCGACGTCTGGGACGACGACGAGCGTCCCCCCACTGCGGCCCGCGTAGGGATCCGTCGTGAGGGTTTTCCTGAGCCCGTCTACGTGACGGTTCATTGGTCCGAATTCAAGCAGACCACCAACACGAACCAGCTGGCCTCGATGTGGAAGGAGAAGCCAGCGCACATGCTCGCAAAGACCTCTGCTTCCCTCGGTCTCCGGGCAGCGTTCCCTGACGAGGCAGGGGGCCTCTACACGGCGGAGGAGATGGCGGGGATCGGCCAGGTCGAAGTGGCGAGCCCGCCAGGCGAGGCACCTCCCCAGCCGGCACCGGACGCAGACACGACCGACACGAAAGGCACTGGCAGTCAAAACGGGACCCCTGACCTCAACGGGGGTGGCGCTCAGACGGTACCGCCGGAACCGGCCACGGTTGTTGATTCGCCGGACGAGCAACCGAGTGGGCCACCCGCCACCCCGGAGACGAGCGGTCGCCTGGCCGCCGTGCTGGAGAAGGCAGGCTACTCCCGCCTGCGAGAGGACCTGGCCCGCTTGGTCTTCGATCAGCAGTCTGGTCGCCTCACCGAGGAGCAGACGGCGAGCCTAGCCAATGCATTGACCGCCGCGGAAACCGCCGAGATCACTGCCGTCGAGCTCGAACGGGCATGTAAGAGCGGCCTGCAGAGCGGCGACATCAAAGCTCGCCGTAAGCAGCTCTTCGACTGGATCATCGAGCGTGCACGCAAGGCCGGAAAGGAGATCCAGACGAAACAGGTCAAAGAGCAGCCCAAGAGCGCCGACGACGAGTCGGCGGAGGCGACGGCAGAAAAGGATGGCGAGTCCACGCCCGGCCACGCCGCGGCCGGTCGACCCGAAAATCAGTACGCCGCGGAGGTGGCCGCGGAGGATGAGTTCACCGCAGCGTCGTCGGGGGAGGACGAGGCGACTGAGGGCGATCAGGGTTCCGGCAGCGATGCGCCGTCGGAGGATGAACCGCCCCCAGCCCCCGATGCTGACGGTGGTCCGGCGACTACGGTGGACAATGACCCCGGGGAAGAGCAATGACGGCGCAAGGCATTGCTCTATCTGAGGATCACGGGGAGGCGGTTCAGTACGTGTCGCCACTCCAGGTTCCCCCCCTTCTGCCACGCCGTCGGTACGGGAGGCAGTATCGACTGGACGTTCTGTCGCCCGCGAGCGTCAGAGCGTTTGAGCGGTGCCCGGAGGCTTGGCGCCGGCATTACCTTCTCGGGGAACGCGAGCGCCTGAATCTCGCGATGCTTCGAGGCACCGTCGTTGGCGACGCCCTCGCCCACTTTTTCCAAGGACGCATCAACAACGAGCCGCTAAGCCGGTCTGACGTCGACGACCTCGTGCTGTCTCTGTTCAAGCAGAAGCTCAGGGAGGCGGTGATCGGGTCCGACGACGATCCCGACCAGGTGAGAAGCCAGTGCAGGGCCGGGGTAGCGGACTACCTGGACGAGCTTGCTCCCAGCGTTGATCCGATCTCGGTCGAGCGGAAGGCCAGCTTCAGGTTCACCAAGGATCAGGAATGGAGGTTCGTCTGCTATTTCGATCTAGAGTGCGATGAGGAGATCCCCGATCTGAAGTTCGGCGAAAACCGCGTTGGCACAGCGCGGGCGATGAAGGACCTCCAGGCGACCGCGTACGCCTATCTGCGGTGGGCTGAGCGCCGCCCTGCCCGGTTCGTCTTCCACTCCGGACTGTGGGATCGGCCAGAGACGGGACCCCGCTGGGAAGTAGTGCCGGCCCCGCGGAAGATTGGGCATTTCCGAGGATTCGAGCAGCGTGTTGCTCGGGTCGCCCGAATGATCGCCCACCTCGACGCCACGGAGCCCGGTCCCTGGCCGCTTTCCAGTGAATGGGGTTTCTGGTGTGCGCCCCGCGAAGGTACGTCGGGCTGCCCTCATTGGGACCGATGCCCGGTCGGGGGCGCCGATCCGACGATAGAGCCCAGCGCCGCATAGTCCGCAGCTGGCCTGGCAAGAGCGGGTTCTGGCCACAGTCCACCCATCAACGAAAGGAGAAACCGATGCCCAATAGGGTCGATCAGGTGCGCGCACTTTTCACGGAGGGCGCGGTAATCGAATGTGTTGAGAACACGTACATCCCGAAGAACAACGGGGCGCGGCGCCTTGTGCGCAAGGTCGGAAAGAGCTTCGCCGACGGTGAGGTTCTGTCCGGCCACCAGAGCGGAGGGTTGTTCCGCATGACGATCCCAACCCGTGTCTGCGATGTGATCTCGGTGGACGCCGAACAGGCGACCTATCGCCTCGATGAGTCGCGCGAGCGCTTGAGGGGTCACACCGTCACGATTCGACGGGTCAACGGCGAGGGGATTCCGCGAGACCAACGGACGGGATCGTGATGAGCGTATTCGTGACGTTCCAGACGGGGAACCTTGCACCTGGCGCGATTCAAGCGGGACAGCCAGATCAGCTTCATCTCGGCCCGGTCGCACTCGCCGACCTCGATCATGGTGCGCTAACGGTTTGCGACGACGGACGGGACAAAGGCAGCGAGCCCGTTGCTCACGCAGACGAGGCCCTCCACGAGAACGGCGCGCTCGTCACGACGTGGCGGATCGACGCGGAGGGGCTGGGTGCGCTGGAGCCATATCGAGGTATGTGTTTCAGCCGCGCGCTTATCCATACCGGCGACGTGCCCGCACTCGACGGTCCCTCCGTTCCGTTGTTCCCGTGTCTGCCGGCGGCTACGGTGCGAGGAAGGTCTGCGCGGAGTGAGGAATTCAGCAGTGGCACAGCGCTGGCGTGCGGTTGACGTGCGGTGGCGCGGTTATGTGATCGCCTATGTACGCAACAACGAATCTGGCGAGGTTCACGGTGTTTACAAGCGATTTGGGCGTTGGCGTCTCTATGGCGGCACGGATGCCGTCGTCACGGATGCCGCGCTGGCTGCATGCGCCCGGCGTGCAATCGCCAATGCCGACCCCGCCGTCCTGCGGCGCGAGTTCACGGCGAGGGTTCACGACATTGTTTGTCGCATAGCCGAAGCAGAGGTGCGCAGGCCATAGCAAGGCCCGCCCATCCCGAACCGTTCCCATGCAATGACCCAAGCAAGGAGATCACGACAGTCAGGCATGACCGAATCACAGACCGACATCCGTACCCGATACCTGCGGGCGGCCGGCGCCGACCCCGTTCGGGCGGCCGAGCTGCTAGCCAGGGATCTAGCGCATGGCGAAAGGCGGATCAACCGAGCAGGGCACAGTCCCGAGGAAGCAATGTGCTCGGCGATCGAGACCATCGGTCTCGATGCGACCGAGCTCTCGATCGACCTGTTGACCGGCCGTCTCGAAGCATGGCTTGAAGGTAAGGCCGACACGCAGCTTGACGGCGACGCAGTTCTTCGATGCCCGGAGTGCTGTAGCGAAGTTGACGCCAGTGAAGTCGACCCGGCTTCGAGACCGTCCGATGGCGCGCAGCTGCGCTGTGGGAACTGCGACGCGCAATTCGCGCGTTCTGAGGCATACGTGGCAGTGGGCGAAGTGGAGTCCTGACGCCGCCCTGCACCATGTTCCGACCATCGACAATAAGGAGGATGCAATGAAGGTCCAGACGCCAGGCTGCGACGAGTTGCCCGAGCTGTTCGGGGCCGACGATGTGAGTCCAGTTGGCGAGATTCCATCGGCGGTCAAATGTCTCGTACGTGAACTTGGCGAGATGGTTGCTCCCGATGCGATCCTCTGGCTGGCTCGCGATCGAGAGCAGTTCATCGTCGGGCTCATCGAGGGTGACGAGTCCTTTGAATCCCTCTACTTCACCGACGAGGGGAAGATCGCGCACGGCGGTACCAATCACCCGGCATACGTAGACAAGGTGGAGGACCTGCCCCCTTTCTAGGGCAGGTACCGGGCTAGCGTGCGAATCGCTCCTGGCCCACGCCTGAACGTTCGATAACGACGGGTTCCCCTTCGCTGGCGGCTTGGCCAGCGGCCTAAAGGCGAGCCAGCCGATCTGGCTCGCGTTGCTCATCTGCCCCTTGACGAGGGGCCTCAAGAAGGAGAGACCATGAACCGAAAGGCTCAGCTTGAGCGTGCCCGCGTGCGGTTGCGGCGGCGGGCAAATCACAGGAGGCGCGCATGAGCGCCACCGTCACCGACCTGTTCTGCGGCGCTGGCGGCTCCAGCCTCGGCGCCGAGCTCGCCGGGACCACGTTGCGCCTCGGCCTAAACCACTGGCCTCGCGCGATCGAAACCCACGAAACGAACTTCACGGAGGCCGATCACGACTGTAACGACATTGCGTCACTCACGAGCGCGCAGATTCGACGGTATCCCCACACGGACATCCTCTTGGCAAGCCCCGAGTGTACGAATCACTCCTTGGCGAAGGGTTCGCGGCGACGCAAGCCCCAGGCGGCGTCGCTGTTCGATGATGGCCCCGCCGGAGATGCCGAGCAGGAACGCTCCCGCGCAACCATGTGGGATGTCTGGCGCTTCGTAGACATCAAGTGCCAGCAGGGCCACCCTTACGACGCGATCATCGTCGAGAACGTCGTCGACGCATGGAAGTGGGGCCCCGATGACAACGGCCAGCTGTTCCAGGCGTGGCTGACCGCAGGCCAGGCTCTCGGCTACGAATTCTCGATCGAGTTTTTGAACTCGATGTTCGTCGGCCAGGTTCCGCAGTCCCGCGACCGCATGTACGTCGTGTGGTGGCGGAAAGGCATCACCCCTCCTGACCTCAGCGTGAGGCCCCTTTCCTGGTGTCCGCGGTGCGAGGAGATCGTTGAGGGACGGCAAAGCTGGAAGAAGCCCGAGCTTCCGTGGGGTCGCTACGGGACGCAGTACCTCTTCCACTGCCAGGCGTGCCGTAGCGCCGTTCTACCGGGCGTGTACCCGGCGGCGACCGCGATCGACTGGAGCCTTCCGGCCGAGCGGATCGGAGACAGGGAGCGGCCTCTTGCCGAGAGCACCCGGAAGCGAATCCGGCGAGGGCTCGAGAAGCTGGGGCGGGAGCCATTCGCAATTCGCTTGACGCACGGGGGCGTTCCCAAGCCGCTAACGCTCCCCATCGTCACCCTCACGCAACGGCACGACATGGCGATGGTGATGCCAGTTGCGGGCAACACGTTCGAGCGGACTCCTGGTAATCGCGCACGCAATGCCCAGGAGCAGCCATGCGACACGGTGCATGGCACGCTCGACCGGGCGATCGTCGTGCCTCCGATGGTCGACACGCCGGCGCGGGATGCCAGGACGGATCCCGCCCCGACGCAAACGACGTCCACCCGTCCGTCTCTTGTGGTTGCTCCCGAGGAGGGCGTCTCTACCGGCGCTGCGTCCTCGATGCCCAACGAGGACACGGAAGCACTAGTTATGGCGAACACGGAGAACAACGTTCCCCGCCCTGCCCATCGAGAAGCGAGCCAAACCCTACGGTGCGAAGGGGGACTCGCCATGGTGGCGCCGGCGGCGGCGATCATGCGCAACAACTCGGGCGGCGGGGAGATGTCGACCCCGGCCCACGAGGCCCTGCGTACGCTGACCACCGGTTGCCACCAGTCATTGGTCATCCCCTATGCGGCGGGGAACGAGCCAGTCGACGCCGATCGCGGAGCAGTGCCGACCCTGACGACCCGCGACCGCCTCGCCATGGTGGTGCCGTTCACGCGGAACGGGCGCCCCCGCGATGCGGCAGCTGATGTCACGCCGACGGTCGCCACGGAGGGGCCGCCGGCGATCGTCCTTACTGAGGAGCAAATAGACGAGTGCCGGTTCCGAATGTTTGCCCTTCACGAGATAGCGGATGCCATGGCAATGACCAGCCGCTCTGACGGCACCTCCTACGAGGTCCTTGGGAACAAGCGCGAACGAATGGCTCAGTACGGCAACGCCGTCACGCCGCCTGCGATGGAGCACCTGGTCGGCCGTCTGCTGGAGGTCATTGGCTGAGCCGACTCATAGGTCGGCGGAGCCAATCGACGGGGCGCAACGAACGTTCAGCGCCTCATACGCAATCCACGAACACGGAGGCATGAAGATGGCGAAAGTTGTCCGCTTCAAGCATGAGGACACGTTGAAGGATGGAACCCAGCTCGGCCCGGTCGACTTCATCGAGGAGTCCGACCTCACGCCCGACCCTACCGGTAATCCCGAGGATGTTCTATTTGGGGGACCGTATGTTCACCCCTGTCTGTGCAGCGATCCGGTTGGCGAGATCGGTGTCGATTGCGCCAACTGTGGAAAGCCAATCCTTCGGCGATGGGTAACGAGAGATGAGGCGGCGGCGCTGGCGTCAGAGCACGGCCTCGAGCTACTGGAGGAATGAGGCATGGCTCAAGAGCATCCGCGTGGGAGGGAGCCGGTGATCTCGCTCGGAGCAGGTATTCAGTCGTCGGCTCTACTCCTAATGGCCGCCCGCGGCGAGCTCGACAATCTCGCCCCAGGCCGACCGAACATTGCGGTCTTCGCCGACACGAAATGGGAGGAGAGCGAGACCTATGAGTGGCTGGGTCTTCTGCGGATTGAGGCTCTGCGTGGGGACATCGAAGTGGTCGAAGCGTCCGCGGGCGACCTTCGAGCAGATGTTGTCGCGGCTGGAGAAGGGCGGCGGAGTCGCGCTTCTCAGCCTCCGGTGTTCGTCCGGGGGAAGGACGGGAAGGCGTCCATTACCCCGCGGAAGTGTACGCGCGATTACAAGATCGCCCCGATCCGTCGCGTTCTCCGCGAGCGGGGCTTCGGTCCTCAGCGTCCGGTTGAGCAGTGGATCGGGATTAGCCTGGACGAGGCCGCGGAGCGCATGAAGGACTCTGGGGTCGAGTGGTCCCGAAACCGGTGGCCGCTTGTCGAGCTCGAAATGACCCGGTGGGACTGCGAACGCTGGCTATCGGCAAACGGCTATCCTCTCCCACCGAAGTCTTCCTGCATCGGATGCCCGTTTCATAGTGATGCTTACTGGCGGGACATGAAGGTTAACCGTCCGGCCGCCTTTGCGGACGCAGTTGACTTCGACACGCGAATCAGGGACATGCCCGGCATGGAGGCCGAGGCGTTCTTGCACCGGTCTCTCACTCCGCTCGCTGACGTCGATTTGCGCAACGCGGAGGACCGCGGGCAGCAGTCGCTTGCTCTTGCTGCTGAGTGTGAGGGCATGTGCGGCGTGTGACCCCGCTACGCGAAAGCCATTCATGGACGAAGGAGGAAGTGAAGTGAAGATCGCCGTATGGAAGGAAGAGGACGAGATCGACGGAGAGGCGGTTGGCCCGTTCTGCGTGATGCGCGCGAGCGACTACGGACGGCCCCGCCCGTTCCTCTCCCCTTGTGGTTGCGAAACGCCGCGGGGGGACTCCGGCGCGGTGTGCGAGGCGTGCGGCGGACGGATCCCGCCTCCGTACGTGAGCCTCCGAGAGGCCCGAGCCCGCGCGGCCGAGCTCGGTATCGACCTGAAGGAGAGCTGATGGGCGGCGCGAGCGTGCCGCAGCGACCTGCCAAGAAGGATCCGGCCGAGGCGGTTCTGTCGGCACTCAACACCTACGACCTAATCCTGCTCAATTCCTCCGGTGGTAAGGACAGCATGGCTAGTCTGGATCTCGTCGCCACGGAGGCAGAAAGGCGAGGCATGAGTGACCGCCTCGTTGTGGGTCACGCCGGTCTCGGCCGTGTCGAGTGGGACGGAACGGAGGAGCTGGCCCGGGCGCAGGCCGAGCGCTACGGACTGCGGTTTGAGATCGTGAGGGCTCGTGGGCCGGACCTTCTGGATCGCGTCGAGCGTCGGGGCCTTTGGCCGAGCGCTCGCCAACGGTGGTGTACCTCGGATCTCAAGCGCGGTCCGCTCTACAGGCTGATGACGAAGATGGTGGCGGCGCACCGGGCGCGTCACGGTCCGGTACGCGTCCGTCTTCTGAGCGTTATGGGGATGCGGGCCGAGGAGTCGGCAGCCCGAGCGAAACGTCCTGTCGCGACAGTTAATGAGCGCGCCAGTAATAGTCGCCGGGAGGTTACGGACTTCCTCCCCCTCCACGGGTGGAGGACTGCGGAGGTATGGAGACGTATTCGCTCAAGTCGAATTGCGGATCTCGTTCATCCGGCCTATGGCGCCGGGATGCCTCGGCTCAGTTGTCGCTTCTGCATCCTGGCGTCCAAGTCTGCGCTCGTTACGGCAGCGCGGCTGAATCCAGACCTAGCGCGAGAGTACCTCCGCGTTGAACAAGAGACCGGGCACCGCTTCCGGCAAGACCTCTCGATGGAAGAGATTGTCGAAGCCGCAGATCGCGGCGAGTGCCCGACCCCCGCTCCCTGGCAGGGGTAGCGCCTTGCCCTAGCGGCGTCGCCGAAAACGCTGGCGGGTGGCTCGTCAAGACGGGGGTCCACCACGACAGCCAGTTCAAAGGGCAGGCGGTACTCGCGGTCGAGGCCGATTGCAGTCGTGCTCGCCTGCTGCCCACCTGGCCGAGTCGGCCAGGTCGGCATTTCAAGTCATCAAAGAAAGGAACACATGTCTAACAGCACTACCAAGTCACGCAAGCCGTTGACGGCCAAGCTCAGCGAGATCAACGTTGACTTCTCGAAGAACCCGCGTGGCGAGTTCTCAGAGGAGGACATCGCGGAGCTGGTTGCATCGGTGGAGCAGCGTGGGGTGATTCAACCTGTGCTGTGCATCGAAGATGAGGCCGGCGGTCTCGAGCTTGTTGCTGGCTACCGCCGATTTGCTGCCTGCAAGGTGGCAGGACAGGAAGTAATCCCATTCCACATTCGTGATGCAGCGGACCGGGATGGCGATGCCCTTACGGAGAACATGATCCGCTCGGACATGACGGAGATCGCGGAAGCGCGAGCCCTGAAGCGATATGCGGGCGCGAACGGTCTCAATCAGAAGGATCTCGCCAAACGCATCGGCAAAGACCCGTCATTCATCTCGGGCCGATTCAAGATGCTGCGTCTGCCCGAGTCGGTGCAGGATGTCTTTGTCACCGGCAAGCCGGGGATTTCCGTGGTCCCGACGCTGGAGACGATCGCGAAGGTCTCGGAGGGTGCCGCCGTCAAGCTCGCCGAAATGGCAGCAGGGGACGCCGAGTTTGAGCGGACTCTGCGCCGGGATCCAAGAGCAGCGATCAGCAACCTACAGGCGGCCCTCTCCGACGAGCGGGGGACGATCAAGACGGAGGAAGGGGAGGTCCTGCGGCCTCCGGGCGACGGTGAGTTGACCGTTATCGACATAAGCGGCCATCGAGGGGGTGTTGATGTAGACGAGCTGGCCATGGCAAGTGACCGACGTGAGGAGCTTCTTGCTCACATGGAAGCGATTGCCAATTCCGAAGAGCGGGCCTATGCCTACCAGAACGAACTGAGCGTCTACCTCGACGACGCGGACTTTGACGCACTCCGGGCGCTGGGCGTGCTTCTTGAGTTTGAGAGCGAGTGGGGGGGACCGACCCGCTACTGCTTCGACTCAGCGGCGGTGCTCGATCGAGTGGAGCAGCGAATCGAAACCGCGGCGGCCGAGGCCAAGGCGAGAGAAGAGGAGGAAATCAAGGCTGCGCGAGAGCAAGCTGAGAAGGCGGGCGAGGATGTCCCCGAGGACGTGGACCCGGCCGAGCTCCGAGCCCAGCGCGAGAAAGAGGAGCGGGCGAAGGAACGGGCGAAGGCTAAGAAGAAGCAGGAAAAGACTCGGAGCACGAACCTCGACCTGGGCCGGCGCCTTCTGAAACGTCGAAGCCGCAAGCGGAGTGAGAAGCGCCGCAGGGAGCTGGTTCGAGCGCTAGCGATCATGGTTGTGGAAGCCGATGATCACCTGGCCGGCCTGGGGCCGCGTCTGACCTACGAAGCCTGGCAGGACGTCACCTACAAGACGCTGAAGAATGGAGAAACGCGCGAGAAGGTCACGCATCTTGACCCGCGCGAGGCGACGGCTCGCCTAGTCAAGGATCTCGAAGGTGCCAAGGCGCTCGACGACGTACTCGACGTCATCGGCGATGCCCTGGTGGGGGCTGTCTACGCCAGTGAGGATGAGCTGCCCATGTCAAGGCGGGTCTGCGGGTACTCCGGTGGGATCGCGCACGGGGCGCACGGGCCAGCGCGTCGCGGCATTGACGAAGAGGCAACTGGCGTCTTGCCTCCCAACCTGGAGACCGCACTCAAGCGCTCCAAGAAAGATGGGTACGAGGTCGACCCACTTGTGCGGGGGTTCTGATTCGTAACCGGCTGCAGGGTGGTGGGGCTCAGCCGCCCCACCACGACCTGCTGCCGCCACTCCACCCGGAAGGAGAAAGACATGCAGTGTCCGAATTGCGGAGCGACCGCCGAAGAGGGGCAGCCGGAGCACGAAACCGGCTGTTTCATTGCGGTTCTGCTCGACACGCTGCTTGATCGTGGACATGATCTGTCCTCGATCAGGCTCGATGAGATCGACCCCTATCAACTTTGGGAGCGATACGGCGGTCCCGCGGCCGACTGGCTTGCGAGCGAGCTTTGCCTCCCCCCATACCCCGACGATTCGGGAATCAGCCCTCCGTCCGCGATCCGGGCGAGCGCTGGCTGATGGCACGGACCGCCACACCCAGCAAACGGGAAAAACGCCTGGAAGAAGGTCGCGAATCGTTCAGCCGGGCCTTGGAGCGGCTACGTAGTGAGGAGGGGTTCCGGGCCTGGCTTGAAGCCCAACGCTCCCTTTACCAGTATTCGATCGGCAACACCCTCTGGCTTCTCTTCCAGAATCCGCGTGCGACGCGCGTCGCGTCTTACAAGACGTGGCGCGACCAGCTGGGGTATCAGGTGAGGCGCGGGGAGAAAGGGCTCATGGTTTGGGTGCCAGCGCCCATCAAGATCGTCGAGGAGGATCCGGAGTCCGGCGAGGAGATTGAGGTTCGTCGGATGCGGTTCCGAGTTGGCAAGGTGTTCGACAGGTCTCAGGTTGACCCGATTCCGGGCGAGGCGAAGCCTCTTGCGCCGCCGCCCGCCGCACCAGTGGAGGGTGAGTCACACGCCTGGGCAATTCCGTTGCTCGAGGCATTCACGACGGAAACGCTCGGGTTTGAGGTCAAGCGCTTGTCCTTGCCTCCAGGGCAGGATGGCTTCTGCGACCCAACCAGCCGTGTGATAGGGCTAGATGACCGGTTGCCGCCAAACGCAGAGGTGCGGGTGTTGGTCCATGAGGACGCGCACGCCGAAGGCATCCGATCAAGTGAGCTTGGCCGAGGCCGTGCCGAGGCCATTGTGGACTGTGCGGCGTACATGGTGTGCGCACGGATCGGCCTCGACGTGTCTGCGTCATCCGTGCCCTACGTCGCTGCATGGGCCAAGGACGACGTTGACGTCATAGAACGGGACGCGAAAGCGATTGATGCAGTCGCGAGCGCGATCCTCAACGGCGCAGGGCTCGAGGACTGTCGACCCAAGCAGGTCGAC
>Ga0055448_10000329_pt1 | contig 11975 bp, 7 predicted proteins | sample China_Galinas_PW_4_FD_57744 | JGI IMG/M metagenome (GOLD analysis project Ga0055448, IMG submission 57744) | Wetland microbial communities from San Francisco Bay, California, USA, that impact long-term carbon sequestration - China_Galinas_PWA_D2 | ecosystem: Environmental > Aquatic > Marine >... | reverse complement strand
CCCGCCTGTGCCGTCCCAGTGTTCGTACAAGTGGCGGACAGCCCGGACCGCGGGCCTCGGGAACCCCGCTTCCGTCATCAGCTCCGCGCTCGCAGCCGCCATTGCAGGCAGCTCCACATCCGGCGAGCCGAGACGGCCGACCTCGTGAATCCTGGCCGCCAGCGCCAGCTCCTCGACCGTCATCCCGTGGTTGTCGCGCGGGATCTCTGCGCACAGCAGCTGGGCGATCCGTGCGACACGCTCGCCATGGCCGGGGCCCGCGAACGATTCGATTTCGAGGAACTCGATCCACTCGGCAGGAACGTCGGGAGCCCCGCCCGCCGCTGTCTCGTTCACCAGCCGTCCACCCGCTTCCGCCTTCCAGCCTCGACGCGCCAGTGCCTGCTGAACGACCGACTCGAGCTCGAAGTTCTCGAACGGCTTCACCAGATAGCTCACCGGGCCGGTCGACAGCGCCTCCCGCGCCAGATCCTCGTCCGGATCCGCTGTGATCAGAATCACCGGCAACCCCGGATCCTGCGTCAGCAGGTAGCCGGCAAGGTCGATCCCGGACCGGCCCGGCAGGTGGATGTCCGCAACCACCGCGTCGAACGCCGTCTCACCAGCCTCGACGATCCCCTCCTCTGCCGCATCCACCGCCGTCACCACACAGCCACGAGCATCCAGCTGCCGCGTGAGCACGTCCCGCATGGCCGCATCATCTTCGACGAGCAACAGTCTGGGCCGGCGCCGGGCCTGTATTGTCTTGTCCATCATCTGTCCTCTCCCGCGGGGTGCACGTCCCGGCCGGTCGGGGCACGGGCCGACACTTCCCCGCGGGACCACCGTGCGAAATCCGTTCCCGCGGTGTGTGCATTTATAATTTATTGTAAACAAATAACTTGAATGAAGTGATCACGGTACGGTGCGGCCGCCCTTTGCAACTTAGTATTGCAGCTCGCGAGTGGCTGCTGCGTCGTGCCACGACGGATTCGGCCGGTCTTCGGGCCAGCGGGATCCCGGCCTATCCGACGTCGTAGAGGCGCTCGCGTTCGCGGAACCGCCCTTCGAGTGTGCGGCGGAGCGGGAGGTGGGCCGGGGCTTCGAGTTCGGGGTCGGCCCGGATGACGGCGGAGGCACGGTCCCGTGCCTCAGCGAGGAGGTCCTCGTCTGTCACGGGATCGAAGAACCGGAAATCGGGCAGGCCGTGCTGGCGGGCGCCGAAGAAGTCACCCATGCCGCGCAGCCTGAGATCTTCGCGTGCGATGCGGAAGCCATCGACGGTCTCTGCCAGGATACGGAGCCGGGCATAAGCTTCGGGCGGGCCGGAGGCGACGAGGATGCAGTGGCTCTGCTCCGCTCCGCGTCCGACTCGTCCGCGGAGCTGGTGCAGTTGCGAGAGACCGAAGCGCTCGGCGTGCTCGATCACCATCACCGTCGCATTGGGGACATCGATCCCGACCTCGACGACGGTCGTCGCGACGAGGATGTCGAGATCGCCTGCCACGAAGTCGCGCATCACGGCGTCCTTCTGCTCGCCGGGCATCTGCCCGTGCAGCAGACCGACGCGCAGATCCGGGAACACGTCTTCAGCGAGCGTCCGATGCTCTTCCGTTGCGGAGCGGAGGTCGACCTTCTCCGATTCGTCGATGATCGGGTAGACCATGTAAGCCTGACGGCCGGCAACGATCTGCTGGCGGACGAACTCGTGGACACGATCCCGTTCGCGTTGCGACTCGACTGCGGTGCGGACCGCCGTGCGGCCGGGTGGCAGTTCATCGAGGACGGTCAGCTCGAGGTCACCGTAAAGAGTCAGCGCGAGCGAGCGCGGAATCGGAGTGGCCGACATCACGAGCATGTCCGGCGATTCGCCCTGTGATGCGAGCGCCAGCCGCTGCCGCACACCGAAGCGGTGCTGTTCGTCGACGACGGTCAGACCGAGCCGCTTGAACGCGACGTTGTCCTGAATCAGTGCATGCGTCCCGATGACCAGATTCGCGGTGCCTCCGGCAATCGCTTCGAGTGCGGTTCGCCGCGCCGCCGCCGGCAGCCGGCCCGTCAGCAGCGCGACCTCGAGCGGCAGGTCCGCGACGAGCGCGCCGACCGTGCGCGCATGCTGTTCCGCCAGGATCTCGGTCGGCGCCATGAGCGCGGACTGGTAGCCGGATTCCGCGGCAAGCGCCATGGCGAACAGCGCGACGATCGTCTTGCCGGACCCCACGTCGCCCTGAAGCATCCGGTTCATGCGACGACTCGATGTCATGTCACCGAGGATCTCGGCGATCGCGCGCGTCTGTGCGCTGGTCAGCTTGAACGGAAGGCTGTGGTAGAGCGGCGAAATGATCGCGTCGGTCCGGCGGAACGCGATGCCGGTCCACTCGCCCGACGTTCGCTCGCGCACTCGCGCGTGCAGCAGCTGGAGGAAGAACGCCTCGTCCCAGGCCAGCCGGCGCCGGCCGCGTTCCGCATCCGCGAGCGTCTGCGGCCGGTGCAGCAGAGCGAGCGCCTGCATGAGCGACGGCATTTCGTCGGACACGAGGCCACTCGCCCTGAGCGCATCCTCGTTCACCACCAGCGGCAGAAGCCGGTCCAGGTTCCGGTCGAGAACCGACCGAAGGAGCTTCTGCGACAGTCCTTCGGTTGCGGGATAGATCGGCAGTACTCGACCGGCGCCTTCCTGCTCGTCCGCCCTGCCGAGTACGACCCATTCGCGCGGCTGGATCTGCTTGCCGTGATAGAAGCGGACCTTGCCCGCAACGAGGAGCAGGTCGCCCTGATGGATCGTGCGATCAAGGAATGGCTTGCCCGGCCACGAAACCTCGATCAGGCCGGTCGCATCGCGGATGACCGCCTGGAAGATGCGCAGCCTCGAACGCGTCGGCGTAACGCCCTTGGCGACGACTTCGCCGACGACCGTCACGTCGTCACCCATGCCCAGGCTACCGATGCGGGTGACCGTGCTGGCATCCTCGTAGCGGCGTGGCACGTGGTAGAGCAGGTCCCGGGCCGTGCGGATGTCGAGGCGGGCAAGCAGCTCCGCGCGTTTCGGGCCGACGCCCTTCAGGAACTGGACGGGTTCGTCCAGCGGGTTCCTCGACGCGCCTCGGCGCGCAGCTTCACTCACCGGCGAGCACCTCACCCACGAAGTGCTGCACATCGAAGGACGCGAGGTCCTCGATGCCCTCTCCCGTTCCCACGAGCTTCACGGGAATGCCGAACTCCTGCGTCAACGCGATCACGACGCCACCCTTTGCCGTGCTGTCGAGCTTCGCCAGCGCCAGGCCTGTCAGCTCGAGCGATTGCTGGAACGTGCGGGCCTGCGCGATCGCGTTCTGACCTACCGTCGCATCCAGGACGAGCAGCGTCTCGTGCGGTGCGCCGGGCACCTTCTTCGCGATGACGCGTGCGATCTTCCGCAGCTCCGCCATCAGATCCGACTGCGTGTGGAGCCGGCCCGCCGTGTCGACCAGCACGACATCCGCCGACCTCGCCATCGCCGCATCGATTGCATCGAACGCGACGGAGGCCGGATCCGCGCCTGCGGCCGCGCCGACGAACTCCGCGCCGATCCGCTCCGCCCATATGCGCAGCTGGTCGACCGCGCCCGCGCGGAACGTGTCTGCCGCCGCCAGCAGTGGCCGGCGCCCCTCCTGCTTGAGCCGCCATGCGAGCTTCGCCAGCGTCGTCGTCTTGCCCGCGCCGTTCACGCCGGCGAACAGATGGACGGTCGGTGGTGAGTCGGCGAACCGGAGCGAAGCATCCAGCTCATCCCCGCGCAGCAGTGCGCGGATCTCCGCCGCAACGGCCTCGAGCACGTCCTGCTGCGTGCGCAGTCGGCCGCCGCGCACGAGCGTCTCCATGTTCTCGGTGATGCGCAGTGTGGCGGGCACGCCGAAGTCCGCCGCCAGCAGGATCTCCTCGAGGGAATCGAGCGAAGCGGCTTCCATGCCCCGCACGAGTACGCCGACATCCGTGAGCGCCCAGTCCTTCAGTCGCTTCCAGAACGATACCCTCCCGCCCAGCCTAGCCACGATGACCCCTCGCTCCGCCGCGGGAATGCGTTGCCCTTCCACTCCCGCCCCGACACACGCGATCCGGACCCGCGACCCTCGACCCGTCCACCCTTGCTATCGAAGTCCCCATCTCCTCCTCAACACCCACTCGAACGAAAGCAGACCCACAAGCACGAGCCACGGCCAGATGGTGGCGTGCAGGGGCGTGTGAGCACCGCCGGCCACGTTCAGCGCGTCCGGTGCGGCCTCCATGCTGGCCGGCCGGACCGCCGGCCGGGTGAACTCAGCCGAGAAGCGTTCGACCGTGATCTCGCCATTGCCGGCAGCTACTTCATCGCCGTGCCACGCCGAAACGTCCCACGTGTAGCGGCCCGGTTCGAGGACCCGCGACCGGGCAGTGTCACCGGCAGCGTTCACGAGGACCGTGTCCGTGACGATCGTGCCCTGCTCGTCCGCCAGCCTGACGCGCATCGAGTCCGTGTCGAACCCGAAACCGAGCCACGCCGGCTGCGTGCCGCGCTCGACAACGCGTCTGACCGGCGCGATCGCGTCGGTACCGGAGGCCACCGCGTCACCCAGCACCCAGCTGCCCAGCGCACTCCAGAGCCGTTCGTAGACATCGCGCGCATCCGTGCTCCAGAACGCCCAGCGCCAGTACCCTTCGCCGAGAGCGACTACCCAGCGCCGCCCGTCCGTCGTGCCGCCGAGTGCGACGGGCATGGCTGCGCCCCGCCGACCTCGACTCGCGACGATCGGCGCCCATGTCGCCGGGCCGCGGTCCGGCGTATGCAGTGCTTCGAGCGGCGGCACATCGCTCACGCTGATTCCCGCGAAAAGGCCCGCCACCGGGGACGCCGGAATCTCCGACAGGACGTACCAGTCGCCCGGTACCGCGGTCATCGCCGGCAACGGAACACCGGGCACGACGCCGTCACCGGCGGGCAGGACCAGCAGGCGAGTCGCCTGCAAGGCCGCATCGACCGCCCACTCGGGTGAGTCGGCACCGAATCCGTGCAGCACGAGCATCTCCGCGCCGCCGACCTGGCGGCGCAGATCGGCATCCGGAACGCGCGTCCCGACGCGCGTTCCGGAACCCAGCGTGAGCCACTCCGTCCCGGCACGCAGGTAGCCGCGCACCGGCACGCCGAGCGAGCGCTCGAGTACGGGCTCGAGGAACCGCGGCTCCCAGTCCGGCCGGAACGAGATGAGGACGACGCCCGCCGGTTCGTCCGTGACATTCACGTAGATGGTGCGAACGTCGTCATCCGATATGGCGTCGGCCGCATCGATCGCGACTTCGAAGCGTGCGTACCCGCCCGGCGGTGCTGCACCGACGGCGAATGCCAGCGTCGCAGTCGACACTCGGCCCGGTACCGGCGTTTCGACTATGGTCCGTGCCAGCTCGCCCGTGCCGTCCCGCGCGACGACCGCGACCGGGCCGCTCGCGGCGCCGGCCGCCGACAGGTCGACGTCGATCACGATCGTGTCACCCGCCGCCGCGTACGACGGCGCCTTCACGCGTGTGAGCCCGCGGTCCGCGGCATTGCCGGACAGCGTCTCGATCGACACGTCCATGCCCAGCCGCGGCAGCCAGCGCGCCACCTCGTCCGCATCCTCGATCGCGCCATCCGTGAGGACGGTCGCGTGCCGCCGCCCCGCCTCCGCCAGCGCCTGTAGCGCGGGCAGCAGTCTGCTGTGTGTGCCCGATGGAACGAGGGAAGCCAGCGAATCGACCACAACGGTGCGAGCTTCCGAACCGAACAGGGTGACGTCCGCCGGTCCTGCCGTCCGGGCCCGCTCGACGGCTTCCTCCCAGCGCGTTCCCGCGCCGCCCGGCAGCCGCATGCTGAGCGATGCGTCCACAACCGTCGCACGGTCCCGGCCACCTCGAACGTCCAGCGGCAGACCCGGATCGAACGCGAGCAGCAGCAGCAGCGCAATCGCGCCCGTCCGCATTGCCGCCAGCACGTTGCGCCCGCGGCCGGGCGTCTCGCGACGCCCGTAGACGCCCCAGGCGAATGCGCCGCCTGCCGCGGATGCCGCCAGCCAGATCAGCCAGGAACCTGCGCTCATGGACTCCTTTGCCGGACGTGAAAAAGCCCGCCGGGCGCCGGTCCCGCGGGCTTCATCGAGATCGCTCCCGCCGTATCGGGCGATCCGTCAGTTGGCGTCGTCCTCGGCGCGGACCGCCGGCGCGGCAGAACGGGCAACATACCGCCGCGTCCCGCCGTCGAGAAGCGCCAGCCGGGCCGCCGCCTCGCCGTCGAACGCGACCTTCGCATCTCCCTTGAGCGGCGGCGCCGCCGGCAGCTTCGCTCGCCGCGCGTCGATCGCCTGCCCGTTCTTGCGCAATTCGTAATGCAGATGCGCGCCCGTCGCCAGACCGGTCGATCCGACGTAGCCGATCACCTGCTTCTGCCGGACCTTCAGCCCCCGGTGAATGCCACGGCCGAAGCGGTTCAGATGCGCGTACCTCGTTTCGTAGCCGTTCGCGTGCCGTATCCGGACCATGTTGCCATAGCCGCCGTTCACGCCGGCGAACACGATCGTGCCGTCCGCCGTCGCCTCGACAGGCGTGCCCGCCGGAGCACCGAAATCAGTGCCGAGGTGCGCACGATAGATTCCCAGAACCGGATGGTAGCGACGGTTGCTGAACGACGATGTGATGCGGTGGTACGGCACAGGATAGCGGCTGAAGCCGACGGCCAGTGGATGACCTTCGCGGTCGTAATAGCCCTGCGCGTCATCGCCCTGCGAGAACCACACAGCCGGGTAGGTCTGACTCTGGTTTACCAGTTCCGACGCGAGGATCCGCTGCGACCTCGCGGTGCCGTCCGGCCTGACCTCCCGCTCGTAGACCAGCCGATAGCGGTCGCCCGCCTGGATTTCGCGAGTGAAGTCGATCTTGAACTCGTAGACCGCCGCCAGCAGGTTGACGAGCTGTACACGATCCGGGATCGGAACGTCGTCGTCTTCGCTGTAGACCATCGCCTGGTAGAGCGTCGTGCCGGGCGTGATCTCACCCTGCGTGTAGACCGTGTCCAGAACGACCGGCGTGACGACGATGTTGCCATCCCAGCCGGTGCCCGCATGAATCAGCCGTACGGTCGTGTCCGCATTGACGCGCAGATCGAGCGAGCGAGGCGAGTCATTGAGGGTCCACCGGCGAACCGTGACCTCGACGCCGTCGACGAGCCGGCGAGGATTCACGAACTCGCGCATGCTCAGCAGCAGGTCGGCCAGATCGCCGCCGGTAATCGCCACACGGCCGAGCACATCGGACAGTGTCTCGCCACTGCGCAACACGTGCGTCTCGACCGATTCGACGGCTGGTGCGTATAGCGGCGCCAGCGTCGGTGCCTCCGCGGGCAGATCGTCTGGAGCCGACAGCGCGCGATACCCGACGAATGCGAGTCCGAGCGCGGCGGCTCCCGCGATATAGCGAACCGTTGCCTGCATCTGCTCCTTCGAACGTGCCGCCCATCGTCAGGCCCTAGTCCATCTGCCTCCTGATGAACGTCGGGATGTCGAGGTCGGTCAACTGGCTGCGCGCGATCGACCGTTGCGGCGGCCGTGGAAAGGGTGCCGCCTCGGCGAACGCAGTATTGCGTGAACCGCCCATTGCGACCCGCTGCGCCATCGCGCCCGCCGGCTGAACCGCGCGCGCGCCGAATGACGGCCGCAGGATGTTGTTCGCCTCGCGGACATCGAACTCCGCGCCCTCGAGACCCGTCGCGATCACCGTTACCCGCACCTCGTGCTCGAGATCCGGGTCGTGCACCGCGCCGAAGATGATCTCCGACTCCTCGCCGGCCGCTTCCTGAATAATGGAAGCAATGGTCGTAACCTCGTCAATGGTGAGGTCCACACCGCCGGTGATGTTGATGAGCACGCCGGCAGCGTCCTTGATCGTCACGCTGTCCAGCAGCGGACTCGATATCGCTTCCTGGGCCGCCTCGAGCGCACGGTTGTCACCGCGGCCGAAGCCGGTGCCCATCAGGGCCGGTCCGCGGCTCTGCATCACCGTGCGCACGTCCGCGAAATCGACATTGACGTCGCCGGTCACGTTGATCAGGTCGCTGATGCCCTGGGTCGCATGCAGCAGTACCTCATCGGCGCGCTTGAGCGCGTCGCGGAACGACGTGCCCTTGCCCACGACCGACAGCAGCCGCTCGTTCGGCACCACGATTACAGTATCGGCCGCCTCCTTGAGCTCCAGCAGGCCCATTTCGGCCTGACGCATCCGCTTCTTGCCCTCGAACAGGAACGGCTTGGTCACGATGCCGATCGTGAGTGCGCCGAGCTCGCGCGCGATCTCGGCGATCACGGGGGCCGCGCCGGTGCCCGTGCCACCGCCCATGCCCGCCGTGATGAAGATCAGGTCGGCGCCATCGAGGGCCTGGAGAAGTTCTTCGCGATCCTCCTCGATCGCCTGCCGCCCGATCTCGGGCCGCGCGCCCGCGCCGAGTCCACGCGTCAGCTTCTTGCCGATCTGGATCTTGTGCTGTGAGCTCGAATGCTTGAGTGCCTGCGCGTCCGTGTTCACGCTGATGAACTCGACGCCCTCGAGCGCTTCGGCGACCATGCGATTGACCGCGTTGCCGCCACCGCCGCCGACGCCGACGACCTTCATGCGTGCGTTCGCCGCCCTTGTCTCGTCGATCTCGAAGATCATCATATCCGGACCTCTCCCCTGGTTGGCCGGCCGTGCCGGCAGTCATGCCCCTGCGAAATCAAGTCGTTTCCCTCGTTCGTTCCGCTCGTCTTCCGTGCGAGTCCGGGACTGGCTTCATCCCGTCATCCCTGACAGCCACCGGAGGCATCCCTTCCCGAGAAGCCAGCCCCGGAAACCCGCCCCGGAAAACGAATTCTGACTCAGAAGAACTCCCGTATCCATGCGAGCACGCGCCCGGCGACACCATCGCCGAAGCCGATGCCGAGAGTGGAGTGCGACACCTGTTCGGCACCGAGCAGCGTGAGTCCCGTCGCCGTTGCGTACTGCGGGTGGTTCACGGAGTCGGTCAGTCCGATCATGCCGCCGCCGGGCACGCCGATGCGTGCGGGCATGCCGAAGACGTGCTGCGCCAGGTCGACGACGCCGTTGAGAGCGGCACCGCCGCCGCTGAGGACGGCGCCAGCGCCGAGCTGGCCGGTCTCGCCGGCGTTCTCGATCTCCCTGCCCACGAGGCTCAGGATCTCATCGAGCCGCTGTTCGATCACGTGCGCGATCAGCTCACGTGGCACGTCCCGTGTCGTGCCCGGCCCGGGCCCCGGCAACTCGACCGTCTCGCGCGGATCCACGAGCTGGGCGGAGGCGACGCCGTGCCGTTCCTTGGCGCGCTCGGCTTCAGCGAATGTCACGGCAAGGCCCTTCGCCAGATCGTTGGTCACCGTGCCGCCGCCCCACGGAATCGAGGCGAGGCGACGCATCTTGCCATCGCGGAACACGGCCAGCTCGGTGGTACCGCCGCCCAACTCGACGAGGGCGACGCCGACATCGCGCTCGTCATCGGTCAACACCGCCCTGGCCGTTGCCAGTGGTTCGTGGATCATGGCCTCGATGCGGTATCCGGCCCGACCGACCGCCTTGCCGAGATTCTGCGTGGCCGTCAGAGAGCTGGTGATGATGTAGACCTCGGCTTCCAGCCGCGTGCCGGCCATGCCGACCGGGTCGCGGATGCCGGACTGGTGGTCGACCGCGTACTCCTGCGGGATTACGTGCAGTACCTCGCGGTCGGCGGGCACGACGACCGCGCGCGCGACTTCATGCACGCGCTTCACGTCCGACGGTCCGATCTCCTCCGCCTGTACGGCGACGACGCCGTTCGAGCCGCTCGCGTGGATGTGCTCGCCCGCGACGCCCGTGAACACGCGGTCGACCGTCACACCCGCCATCAGCTCGGCTTCCTTCATCGCCTCTCGCACGGAGGCGGTCGTGCCTTCAATGTCCGTCACGACCTCGCGCCGCATGCCGCCTGTGCGCGTCTGGCCGATGCCGAGCACCTTCAGCAGCGGCCGACCCTTCGCATCGGTGACGATCTCCGCGATCACCGCGCAGGTCTTCGTCGACCCGATGTCGAGACCGGCTACGAGATTCGGTTTCATCTTGCCGTCCGGGCGGGACGTGTGGTCACGAACAGCTCATCCTCGTACCGCGCATCGACCCGCGTCAGCCGGTCATACGCGGTTGTGCCCGCCGCATCCGGTTCGTCCACCCGCATGTGGTCGAACGCGAGAACGACCTGTTGCAGCGAGCGCGCATCGGGCGGATCCGGCAACAGCAGCTCCGCGTGCGCGGGACTGCGCAGCACGAAGCGAAGACCACCACCCCGCGCCTCGGTGACTTCCGATACAGCGCCCGCCAGTGCGGCGTCGCTCGCGGCTACGGCCAGCAGCCCGTGAACCAGCCGGGCGGTCCGCTCATCGGCAATGCTGTCGTCGTCGAACGTCGCGCCGGGCACGATCACCGGGAGATCGAGGTCGGTACCGGCGACATCGATCGGCAGCAGCCTTGCACGCGCGTCCACCGGACGCAGCTCGGGCGTACGCACCAGCGCGACAGGCTGCGTCTCGATCAGGTCGATGCGCAGTGTACCGGGCAGCTTGCGTCGCACCTCCGCATCGGCGATCAACCGTTGCGTGCGCAGCTGTTCCGCCCACACATCCGGGTCATCGAACACGGATGTCGAGTCCGTGATGCCACTGAGCGCGAGCGCCTGTTCGGGCGGTAGATAGCGCGTGCCGGATACCTCGACCGTGCGGACACGGAACGCATCCATGTGCCGGAACAACAGCGGCGCGAGCGCCGCCAGCAGTGTCAGAAGCGATGCGGCGAGCGCGATCACGAGCGGGCGCGAGAACCGGTTCATGTGACGACTCCCAGCCGGGACGTCAGCGTGCGCGCAACGTCGTCAATGTCGCCGGCACCCATGACGAGACAGACATCACCGGGCTTCAGTGTCGCGGCGAGCGCGTCCGCCAGCGCTGCCGCCACCGGCTCGTACTCGACGGCCGTATTCGTCGAACGCGCCGCATCCGCGACCAGCCGGCCGCTCACGCCGGGCAGGGGCGCTTCGCGCGCCGCATAGACATCCGTGACCCACACGACATCGGCGGCGGCCAGTGCCTGGCCGAAGCCGGCCGCGAAGTCCCGAGTCCTGCTGTAGAGATGGGGCTGGAACACCGCGATGATCGGGCGGCCCGGGTACGCCGCGCGGCAGCTTTCGATCGACGCCGTGATCTCGGTCGGATGGTGAGCGTAGTCATCGACCACCGTGATGCCGCCCGCCGTGCCCAGCTCCTCGAGCCGCCGATCGACGCCCGTGAAAGTCGCCAGCGCCCGCTGCGCCGACGCGAAGTCGGCGCCCGCTCGCCTCGCCGCCGCCAGTGCACCCAGCGCGTTGCGCACGTTGTGCAGACCCGGCGCGCCGAGATCGACGGTGCCGAGATCTTCGCCACGATCTCGTACAATGAAGGTCGAGCCGCGACCGGCGGCCCGTACCTCGACGGCGCGCAATGTCGCACTGTCGCTCGTGCCGTACCCGATCGAACCCGTGTCACGCGACTCGAGGATGCGACGGGCGCCCGCATCATCGGCGCACGCGGCCAGCAGACCGTCGGCCGGAAGCAGACCTACGAACCGGCCGAACGCGTCCTCGACGGCCCCGGCGCTACCGTACACGTCGAGGTGATCCGGCTCGACCGAGGTGAGCACGATGACATTCGGCCGGAGCGTGAAGAACGAGCGGTCGTACTCGTCGGCCTCGACCACGAACAGCGCGTCCGAGCCCGAACGCAGGCCGCTGCCCCACTCGCCGACCGTGCCGCCCACGAAACTCGTCGGATTCAGTGATGCCTCGATCAGTATCGCCGCCGTCATGGCGGTCGTCGTTGTCTTGCCATGCGTTCCGGCCACAGCCACGAGCGTGCCGCGGTTGACCAGCGCGGCCAGTGCCTGTGCCCGCTTGATGACAGGGATGCCGG
>Ga0055448_10000322_pt1 | contig 12004 bp, 8 predicted proteins | sample China_Galinas_PW_4_FD_57744 | JGI IMG/M metagenome (GOLD analysis project Ga0055448, IMG submission 57744) | Wetland microbial communities from San Francisco Bay, California, USA, that impact long-term carbon sequestration - China_Galinas_PWA_D2 | ecosystem: Environmental > Aquatic > Marine >... | reverse complement strand
CGCTGGCGGAGCCGGACGAGGTCGATGCCCTCGTGAATCGTTCGTTGCCGGCAGGCGTGATCCTGGACACGGCGGACGAAGAAGGTGCGCTTACCCTGTGCCGGAAGCTGAAGAGCGATCCGTTTACGGCGATCGTTCCGGTCGCCATGATCGCCCAGCCCGGCCGCGAGGACCTTGTTCTATCCGGTCTCGAGTGCGGAGCCGACGAGGTTCTGACGGACGGGATGGTCGAACGCGAGCAGATCCTGCGTCTTCGAATGCTTCTGCACCGGGCGGACCGCGACGTGAGCGTCCACCCGACCACGCGGCTGCCGGGAACGATCCAGATCGAACGCGACATGATGGAGCGGATGAACCGCGGCGGCCTGTTCTCGGTGTGCTACGCGGATCTCGATCATTTCAAGGAATTCAACGATCGCTACGGCTACAACGAAGGTGATCGCGTCATCCGCGTCCTCGCCCGTATCCTGCGCGACATCGTGAAGGGGAACTGTCCGGATGGATTCGTCGGCCACATCGGAGGCGATGACTTCATCTTCAATGTTCCGCTCGACAGGATGCGGATCTGCTGTGAGGAGATCATCGAGGTATTCGATGAGATCAGTCCGTACCAGTACTCGGAAGAGGACCGGCGCGCGGGCTATTTCCTGGGACGGGACCGGCGCGGCAACATCGTGTGGGTACCCCTGATGACGTTGTCCATCGGCGTCGTGACGAACGAGCATCGGCGCTTCGAGCACACGGCGCGGGTGAGCGAGCTGGCGACGGAGATGAAGACGTTCGCGAAGAAGCTGCCCGGCTCCGTGTACGCCGTTGATCGCAGGACGACGACCGGGGGTATGTACTACGGGCGAACGATCCGGACCGATGGAGAACTGGAAGCAACCACCGAGTGATGAACATCCGCTGTCCCGAGTGCCAGACCGTGTTCAGGGTGGACCCGAGCCGCATCCCGCCAGGAGGCGCGAAAGCGCGCTGCGCACGATGCGGCTCGAAGTTCATGGTCCGGCCGCCGGCGGCCGGCACGACGACGCCTGCTGCTCAGCCACCACCCGTTTCGCCAAGGCCGCAGCATGGGGCAGGAGGACGGCCGGTCACCACGCCGGCGGACCGGCCCGGCGTCCACCACGGCAGAGGACGCCCTGCGGAGTCGGCCCCCGAGCCTGTGGCCGCACCCGCGCCGGTTGCTGCGGTGGCCGCCGACCGGGGCGGAGCCGGGACCGGTGGAGCCGCAGTCGCTTCAGCCGGCACACGGGACCCCAATGCGCGCGCCGAACGTCTGGCGCGCGCACTTGTTTCGGACATCGTCGCCTACAATCCCGACAGGCGGGACAAGAGCTACGCGGAAGGCACTCTGCGGAGCGAGTTCCGCGAAGAGATCATGAAGAGCTGGGAGGAGTACGTCGCCCAGGTCGGCATGGCCATGGCGCGCTCGACGCCGTACTTCCGCGATGCCCTGAACAAGATCCTCGCCAGGGGGCAGCAGGTATTCTGAGCAACTGACGTTCATCGGTGCCCGCCGGTTCGCATGACGAGGTCCTTCCGGCACCACCCGGCTGAACCCGGGTATAGGAGCGCGGCCGTCCACCGGAGTGGACGGCCGTCACGTTTTCGCGGGTTGTCGGTGACCGGTGAACACGGCCTGGCGCGTTCAGGAATGCGGCCCGCCGCGATTCTCGAGTACGGAGGGATGATGGGAATGGAAGGCTCGATATCACTCGAGACAGGGCGCGAAAAGCTGGACGCGCTCGGAGGCTATCTTTGACATTGCGCGCAAACGGACACGCGCCGCGGAACTCGGGCAGAACATGGCGGAAGCGGGTTTCTGGGATGACCAGAACGCGGCGCGCGAAGTCATTGCGGAGGCGAACGCACTGAAGCAGTGGGTCGAGCCGTGGGATGCGCTCGACGGGAAGATGCGGCAACTCGAGGAGTTGCGTGAGCTGCTGGAGGATGAGCCGGATCCGGACCTCGAAGCCGAATTGACGACCGAAGCGGGACGTCTGCTGCAGGAGATAGAACGCTTCGAGGTGCGAGCCCTGCTGAGTGGGCCGGACGATGGCCGTGATGCAATCCTGACGATCCACCCGGGCGCCGGCGGCACGGAGTCGCAGGACTGGGCCGAGATGCTGATGCGGATGTACACGCGCTGGGCGTCGGACCACGGCTACAGGGTCGAGATCCTCGATCTCCAGCCGGGTGAAGAGGCGGGCATCAAGAGCGTGACAATGGAGGTCACGGGCACCTGGGCTTATGGCTACCTTCGCGCAGAGAAGGGCGTGCACAGGCTGGTGCGTATCTCGCCGTTCGACGCGCAGAAGCGGCGGCACACCTCGTTCGCGAGCGTATTCGTGTATCCGATGGTCGATGATGCGATCGACATCGAGATCGATGAAGGCGATCTGAGAATCGATGTCTACCGCGCTTCTGGCGCCGGTGGCCAGCACGTGAACAAGACGAGTTCGGCGGTACGCATCACGCATGAGCCGACGGGCATCGTCGTCGCCTGCCAGAACGAACGCAGCCAGTTCCAGAACAAGGCGACGGCCATGAAGATGCTGAAGGCGGCGCTCTACGAGCGGGAGATCGAGAGGCGGGAAGCAGAGCGGCAGAAGCTGGACGCGGAGAAGACGGAGATCGGCTGGGGCAACCAGATCCGGTCCTACGTCTTCCAGCCATACACCATGGTGAACGACCATCGCACGGAGCTGAAGGTCGGCGACGTGCAGCGGGTCATGAACGGTGACATCGACATGTTCATCGAGGCGTTCCTGAGGATGCAGGCGAGCCGCGGTGCAGCCTGACGGGAAGGGCATGGAGGAGAGCGGAGGGTACGTCCGGGAGGCACGACTCGAGAAGATCGCGGACCTGCGCGGGCGCGGAATCGAGCCGTACGCGTACCGGTTCGAGGTGACGCACGAGTCGAGGCAGGCGAGGGAGCGGTATGAAGCCGCGGAATCGGCCGGCACGCTGGACGAGAATGGGATCGGTGAAACGGTGCGGCTGGCCGGTCGGTTGATGTCGCTGCGGCGACACGGCAGGACGGTGTTCGCGGATGTATCCGACCGGGCCGGCCGGATCCAGGTCTATTTCCGCGCCAACGAGGTGAGTGACGCCGTGTTCACTCTGCTCGACCTGCTCGACCTCGGCGACTGGATCGGTGTCGAGGGCCGGGTCTTCAGGACCCGCACCGGTGAGGTCACTGTGCGGGTCAGCGCGCTCGATCTGCTGGCGAAATCCGTGCGTCCGCTGCCGATCGGCAAGGAGGAAGCCGATGAAACGGGAGAGCGGCGAGTCCACGGAGGATTCAGCGACATCGAACAGCGATATCGACAGCGATATGCAGACCTGGCCGTGAATCCCGAGGTACGCGACGTATTCGTCCGGCGGGCGCGGCTGGTGACCGCGTTGCGGCGGTTCCTCGATGATCGCGGGTTCATCGAGGTCGAGACACCGGTCCTTCAGCCGCTGTACGGCGGCGCCTCTGCGCGGCCTTTCGTCACGCACCACAACGCGCTGGACGTCGATCTGTTCCTGAGGATCGCGGACGAACTCTATCTGAAGCGTCTCATCGTGGGCGGGCTGGACCGCGTCTACGAGATCTCGAAGGACTTCCGCAACGAAGGCATCGACCGAACGCACAATCCCGAGTTCACGATGCTCGAGTTCTATCAGGCGTTCGCGGACTACGAAGACATGATGGGTCTGGTCGAGGAACTGCTGGCGTTCGCGATCCGTGCGGCGACCGGTTCGGACCGTGTGTCGGCGTACGGCAACACGCTCGATTTTTCACCGCCGTTCACTCGGATCGGTTACTTCGAGGCACTGCGCCGGTACGGCGATTTCGATGCAGAGAATGCGTCATTGGCCGAGCTGCGGGCGGCGGCCCGAGCCTCCGGCATCGAGGATGTCGAGCAGGCGAGCCGGCCCGGGTTGCTCGACGAGCTGTTCAGGGAGCGCGTCGAGCCGCACCTGGTGGGACCGGTTTTCGTGACGGACTATCCGCGCGAGCTGTCGCCGCTGGCCAAGCCGAAGCGAGGCGACGCCGCGCTCGTCGAGCGGTTCGAGCTGTTCGTGGCCGGCCGCGAACTGGCGAACGCGTTCAGCGAGCTGAACGATCCATTCGATCAGCGCGAGCGATTCGAAGCGCAGGCCCGGCTGCGCGCGGAAGGGGACGACGAGGCGCAAGTGCTGGACGAGGACTATCTGCGCGCCCTCGAGTACGGCATGCCGCCGACCGGCGGCGTGGGGATCGGCATTGACCGGCTGGTGATGCTGGTCGCGGACCAGGCGTCGATCCGGGATGTCATTCTGTTTCCTACGCTGAGGCCGGAGTAGACGCGTGGCATCGCTCGAGTGGTACATTGCCCGGAGGTACCTTTCGTCACGGCGGAAGGGCCGGTTCCTGTCGCTGATCACGCTGATCGCGGTAGGAGGCGTCGGCCTGGGTGTGATGGCGTTGATCACGGTGATCGGCGTGATGACGGGCCTGCAGGAGGATCTCCAGGCGAAGATCCTGGGATCGAACCCGCACGTCTACGTGTTCCAGCAGGGCATGGGTTTCCGGTTCGGCGAATGGCGGCGCGTGCTGGCCCGGGTGAACGAGGAGGCCGGCGTGACTGCGGCGGAACCGTTCATCATGTCGAACGTCGTGATCATCGTCGACCAGAACTTCGTGAAGGCGGGAACGCTGTACGGCGTCGATCCGTCGATCTCGACAGTGCCGCTGACGGAGACCGAGTCGCAGATCCGGTCGGGCGAATTGCCGTTCGAGACGGGCCGGACCGGTCTTCCGCCGATCCTGCTGGGCAAGGGCCTGGCGCAGACACTGACGGCGTTGCCGGGCGACACTCTGCGCGTCGCGGCACTGGAGAATATCCGGACCGATCCCGTGAACGGCACGCCGCTGCCCTCGATCCGCTGGTTCGAGGTCGCGGGTACGTTCGAGACGGGCATGTACGAGTACGACAACCAGAACATGTACGTGCCGCTCGCGGCGGCTCAGGACCTCATGGGATTTCCGTCGGACACGGTGTCCGGACTGGCGGTCAACCTGTCGAGTCCATGGAATGCCGATCACGTTGCGAGGGCGCTGGAGAGCGACCTGGGACTGCCGTACTACACGATGACGTGGACGGAGCTGAACCGCTCGCTGTTCTCGGCGTTGAAGCTGGAAAAGCTGGCAATGACGGTCATCCTGTTTCTGATCGTGCTGGTTGCCGCGTTCAACATAGTGAGCACGTTGATCATGGTGGTCGCTGACAAGACACGGGAGATCGGGATCCTGAAATCGATGGGTCTGACGCGTCGCAAGGTGCTGCGTATCTTCATGCTTCAGGGTGTGGCGATCGGCGTGATCGGCACGGTGATGGGCGTCATCGGCGGGCTTTCGCTGGTGTTCGTACTGGATCACTACCAGCTGATCCAGTTGCCCGGCGACGTGTACTTCGTCGAAACATTGCCGGTCGCTCTGGACCCGCTCGACTTCGCGTTGATCGTCGCTGCCAGCATCCTGATCGCGTTCGCCGCGACGATCTACCCGGCGAGACAGGCGTCGAGGCTGCTCCCGGTGGAGGCGATCCGCCATGAATGAGAGAACGGGTGCCGCCGCGGACGGTGACATCGCCGGGACGGAACCGATCCGTCTGCCGATCGAGCCGTCTAAAGAGCCACGCTCGGAGCGGCCGATCCTTGAAGGACGGGAGTTGAGCCGTGTGTACATGGAGGAGGATGGCAGCGAACTCACCATTCTGGACGGTGTAGAGATCGCGGTCTCCCGGGCGGAAGCGGTGGCGATCATCGGTGCCAGCGGTGCAGGGAAATCGACACTCCTTCATCTGCTGGGCTGCCTCGACCGGCCGTCGGCCGGCGATGTGTTCCTCGACGGCCGGCGGGTGTCGGTCCTTCCCGACATCGAGCTGGCCTCACTGCGGAACCGGCGCATCGGCTTCGTCTTCCAGTTCCATCACCTATTGCGTGAATTCAGCGCAATCGAGAATGTGATGATGCCCTTGCTGATTGCGGGTACGGACCCGGGCGAAGCACGGCGGCGGGCCGCCGACCTGCTGGGCGATGTGGGGCTGGAACGGCGAATGACGCACAAGCCGACTCAGCTGAGCGGTGGCGAGCAGCAGCGAGTGGCAGTGGCGCGAGCGCTCGCGAACCGACCGGCTGTCGTGATTGCCGATGAGCCGAGCGGTAACCTGGACACGCACACGAGCGAACAGCTCCATGACCTGTTGTTCCGGATGCGGGAGAGCCATGATGTGGCACTGGTCGTGGCGACACACAACCGGGAACTGGCGGACCGCGCGGATCGGATCCTGCTCGTGAAGGATACGCGCCTGCAGAGCTTCTACCCGGCGTAGAGACCGATGGTTTGCGACAACTGTGGTCAGAACGAAGCGATCATTCACCTGACCCACATCGAGGATGACCAGGTCACGAACCGTCACCTCTGCGAGGACTGCGCGGCCGAGAAGGGACTGCAACCGGGCGATTCCGAGGTGAACTTCCCGCTGGCGGATTTCCTCGCGAAGGTCGGCCGGACGTCTCCCGAGTCGGCGACGCCGTCGCCGTGCCCGTTCTGCGGCATGGAGTTCGAGCAGTTCAAGCGGACCGGGCGGCTGGGTTGTCCGCACTGCTATGCATCGTTCGAGACCAACCTGAAGGGTCTCCTGCGGAGACTGCACGGCGGGACCCAGCACCTCGGGAAGGTCTACCTGCCGCCGGATCCGACCGAAGGCCAGCAGATGGAACGGCTGGCGGGATTGCGGCGCAAGTTGAACAAGGCGGTCGAGCGCGAGGATTTCGAGCGGGCCGCCGAGCTCCGGGACCAGATCCGGACGCTCGAAGGTGCAGCAAATGATTGACTACACGTCGCTCTCCGATTTCGGACTGGGCTGGCTCGAGGCGAGCGGTCCCCATGCGGACATCGTGCTGTCGACACGGGTCCGGCTCGCGCGCAACCTCCAGGGCCACGCCTTCAGCAACCGCATGCGGGATCTCGAACGCGAGCAGGTGTTCGAGCGGGTCCGACGGGCGTGCGACCGGTCGTCGATCAAGGGCGGATTCACGCTGGACCTGTCGGCACTGGCGCCGCTCTCGCGAAAGGTGCTGCTCGAGCGGCATCTGATATCGAGGGAGCTGGTGGGTGACGGGGAGAGTTCACCGCCTCGCGGTTCGGGCCTGGTCGTGGGTCCGCGGGATGCGGTCGGCGTGATGATCAACGAGGAAGACCACCTGCGCCTGCAGGTCCTGTTGTCCGGTCTGCGGCTGCGTGAAGCGTACCAGACGGTGGACCGGCTCGATGAGGATCTGGGCGGACAGCTGCCGTTTGCGTACCACCAGGAGTTCGGCTTCCTTACCAGCTGTCCGACGAATGCGGGCACGGGGCTGCGGGCATCGATCCTGATCCATCTGCCGGGCCTCGTGCTGACCAAGGAGATCGGGCGGATTCTCCAGGGCATTACACAGGTCGGACTGACGTTCCGTGGACTGTACGGCGAGGGTTCGGAAGTGGTCGGCAACTTCTTCCAGGTGTCGAACCAGACGACGCTCGGCAAGAGCGAGGACGACCTGGTCGAGCACCTCGACAAGATGGTCAGTCAGGTGATCCAGTACGAGACGCGGGCCCGGCGTGTACTGCTGCGTGACGCGCCCACGGTGATCGAGGACAAGATATGGAGAGCATACGGTCTGCTCCGCCATGCACGGTCCCTTTCCTTCGATGAGGTGATGAATCTGCTGTCCGGCGTAAGGCTCGGCGTGAGCATGAACCTAATCTCGGGGCTCCGTGTATACACGCTGAACAAAATCATGATCTACGCGCAGAGCGCTCATCTCGAGCAGGCGGCGGGCCGCGTGCTGGGCGAATCGGAGCGGGACGCGCACCGCGCGGAATACGTTCGACGGATCCTGTCGGAGGAGGGTGAAGTCGAAGCCGATAGGCCGCGTGATCCTGATGAGTAGAGCCGAGGGCCGGTCCGGCATTACCGCTGAGGTCCGATGAACTACAACTTCACCGACCGGGTTCGCAAGGTACTGGCAATGGCGCGCGAGGAGGCGATCCGTCTCCAGCACGACTATGTCGGTACCGAGCACATTCTCCTCGGGTTGATCCGGGAGGGCGAGGGCGTGGCGGCAGCCGTGCTGACGAACCTCAACGTCGACCTCGAGCAGATCCACGAGCGCATCGAGGAATCGGTGCGCAAGGGCAAGGCGACGATCGCGCTGGGCGAGCTGCCCTATACTTCGCGTGCGAAGAAGGTTCTCGAGTATGCGATGGCGGAAGCTCGCGAGCTGAACCACTCGTACGTCGGGACCGAGCATCTGCTGCTGGGTCTGTTGCGCGAGGAGAAGGGCATTGCGGCTACGGTGCTCAACTCGCTCGGCGTGACGCTAGAGGACGCGCGAGCGGAGACGTTGAAGCTACTGGGCAGCGAGGTCGGCCCGACGCAGCCGTCTACGCCGGGCGGCGGCGGTGTGCCGACGCAGAAGGGCGACAAGAAGTCGAAGACGCCGGCACTCGATCATTTCTGCCGTGACCTGACGGATCTGGCGCGCGAGGGCAAGCTCGACCCGACGATCGGGAGGGCGAAGGAGATCGAGCGGGTGATGGAAGTCCTGTCGCGGCGCAAGAAGAACAATCCGGTGCTGATCGGTGAGCCTGGCGTCGGCAAGACGGCGATCGTGGAAGGTCTGGCGCAGATGATCGCGCGTGGCGAAGTCGCGGAGAGCCTGAAGGAGAACCGGGTTCTGGCGCTCGACATGGCCGCGGTGATTGCGGGCACGAAGTACCGCGGCCAGTTCGAGGAGCGGCTGAAGGCGATCATGAACGAGATCGCACAGAACCGGAACATCATCCTGTTCATTGACGAGCTGCACACGCTCGTCGGCGCCGGCGCTGCCGAAGGCGCCATCGACGCATCGAACATGCTGAAGCCGGCACTGGCGCGCGGCGAGCTTCAGTGCGTGGGCGCATCGACGCTGAACGAATACCGCAAGTACATCGAGAAGGACGGCGCTCTGGAGCGGCGGTTCCAGCCGATCATCGTGGATCCGCCGAGCGTGGATGAGGCGATCGCGATCCTGAAGGGTATCCGCAAGCACTACGAGGACCATCACAAGATCATCATCCCGGACGAGACGCTGGTCCAGGCGACGAAGCTGTCGGATCGCTACATCACGGACCGGTTCCTGCCCGACAAGGCGATCGATGTAATCGACGAAGCGGGTGCCCGGGCGCGGCTGGCAACGCAGGTGCCGCCGCCGGAGGTCGCGGATCTCAAGGTAACGCTCGAGGAGATCGCGTCGAAGAAGGATGGCGCGATCCGCGACCAGAACTTCGAGATGGCGGCCGAGTTGCGCGATCGCGAGCGCGAACTTCAGGGCGAGATCCGTCGCAAGCAGGAGGAGTGGGAGCAGGAACGGAAGACGCACCGTCCGGTGATCGACGAGGAAGATGTCGGCTTCATCGTGAGCCGGTGGACCGGCATTCCGGTGGCGAGGCTGCGGGAGGCGGAGACGGAACGGCTGGTGCGGATGGAGGACGAACTGCACGAGCGCGTCGTCGGCCAGGACGAGGCGATCCGCGCGATCAGCCGGGCGATCCGTCGGAGCCGGGCTGGACTGAAGGACCCGCAACGCCCGATCGGCAGCTTCATCTTCAGCGGTCCGACCGGTGTGGGAAAGACGGAGCTGGCCAGAGCACTGGCGGAATTCCTGTTCGCGGATCGGGACGCGCTGATCCGCGTCGACATGAGCGAGTACATGGAGAAGTTCTCGGTGTCGCGGCTGATCGGAGCACCACCGGGATACGTCGGGTACGAGGACTCGGGCACGCTGACGAAGGCGATCCGGCGGCGGCCCTACTCGGTGGTTCTGCTCGATGAGATCGAGAAAGCGCATCCGGATGTGTTCAACATCCTGCTCCAGGTTCTGGACGAAGGTCGCCTGACGGACAATTACGGGCGGGTGATCGACTTCAAGAACACGGTCATCATCATGACGTCGAACCTGGGTGCCCGCGACATAACGAAGGGCAAGTCGCTGGGCTTCCACGTGCAGGACGAGACGTCGGCGTACGAGTCGATGCGGGAACGTGTGAAGGAAGAGATCGAGCGCGCGTTCAACCCGGAGTTCCTGAATCGCGTGGACGACATCATCGTGTTCCATCCGCTGAATCGCGACCAGATCGCGCAGATCGTGAACATCATGTTGAAGGAAGTCCGCGATCGACTGGCGGAAGAGAACCTGCGGCTTCAGCTGACGGACGCGGCCCGGGAATTCCTGGTCGATCGGGGCTACGACGAGAAGTTCGGCGCGCGTCCATTGCGTCGTTCGATTCAGCGATACATCGAGGATCCACTTTCTGAGAAGATCCTGATGTCGGAATTTCCGGCAGGCGAAGAGATCGAAGTCGATGTCACGTCTGACGGCCAGGCTCTCGAGTTCAGGGTGCTATCGGCAAAGACATGAAAGCAGCAACTCTCCCCGACCGGGTCGCGAGGCACACACGGGCCGCCGCGTTCGTGGCGGCCCTTGCCGTATGGATGGTCACGCCGTTGTCGGCCCGGCAGGCGCCGGCGCCGGAACGGATTCGTGTGGGCACGATCACGATCGAAGGCAATGCGCGGGTCCAGGACTCGAGCATCGAGTCGGTCATGTCGGTCCGCACGGGCGAAGATGTGACGTTCGCGGATTTGAGCCGGGCGATGACCCGTCTGTGGGCGACGGGTCAGTTCGCCGATGTGAAGCTCGTTTCCGAAGGCGGGCAGGAGGCCGGCGACCCGGTGAACCTGCGGGTGATCGTCGAGGAGCGGCCCGTCCTTGCGTCGGTGGAATTCCGCGGTCTCGAGAACGTGAAGGGCTCGTCCGTGCGGGACACGGCGGCCCTCTTCACGGGCCAGCCGATCGATCCGTCGAACGTGCAGAAGGCCGAGTACATGGTCCGAAAGCTGCTCGCGGACAAGGGCTTCTTCGCGAAGAGCGTGATGCACCGGTTCGAAGCGGTACCGGACCAGCCCTATCAGCAGCGGCTCGTCTTCGATGTGGAGGAAGGGCAGCGCGTGGCAGTCGCCCTTGTCGAGTTCGAAGGCAACGAGACTTTCGATAACGGCCGCCTGATGGATGTTCTGGCCACACATCCGGAGGGGTTCTTCTGGTACCGGTCAGGGACCTTCGACGAACAGAGATACCTGGCGGACATTCGCAGCCGGCTGCCCTCGTTCTACGAGGAGCACGGCTACCTCGATTTCGCGGTCATGGGTGACACGATGATCGTCGACCCACAGACGGGGAAAGCCCGGCTCGTGATCGAGGTGCACGAAGGCGAGCAGTACCGGCTTGCGAGCTTCGACATACAGGGGAACAGGCATTTCGCGACCGAACAGCTCCGGCGCTACTTCGAGGCGGAGCGGGGCGGTCTTCTCAGGAATCTCGGCATCGGCGGCGGGCAGGCGCAGGTCGAGGGCAAGTCGCCGTTCAACGCGGTCGCGTTCGACGCGGCGACGCAGGAGATCTACCAGCTGTACCGCAACGACGGCTATCTGTACGCGCAGATCCAGCCGGTAGTGGATCGGCTGCCGGCGACCGACAGCTCGCCACCGGCGGTCCGCGCGACATGGTTGATCAGCGAGGGACAGCCAGCGTTCGTCGACGAAGTCCGGATCGTCGGCAACACGTACACACATGAAGACGTGATCCGGAACCAGTTGATGGTGCTGCCGGGCGACGTGTACAGCGACGACCGTATCATCTCGAGCATGCAGCGGATCTCGGCGCTCGGCTTCTTCGAGACGCCGCTTGATCCGCCACAGATCCAGCAGGACCCCGAGAGTGGCGATGTGGACATCACGTTCATCGTCAAGGAGAAGCAGACGGGGACCGTGAATTTCGGTACGGCACTGGGCGGCGTGACGGGCGTGTCGGGTTTTCTCGGTTACGACCAGCCGAACCTGTTCGGCCAGGCGAAATCCGGGCACCTGCGCTGGGAGTTCGGCCG
>Ga0055448_10000316_pt1 | contig 12088 bp, 10 predicted proteins | sample China_Galinas_PW_4_FD_57744 | JGI IMG/M metagenome (GOLD analysis project Ga0055448, IMG submission 57744) | Wetland microbial communities from San Francisco Bay, California, USA, that impact long-term carbon sequestration - China_Galinas_PWA_D2 | ecosystem: Environmental > Aquatic > Marine >... | reverse complement strand
TCATAGTGGCTTTTCCACTCTTGCTGCTCTAGCCGAATGGGGATGCCAAAAATTTGACCCCATTGCTGCTGCAAAGCCTCAGCCATCGTTTTGTGAGTACTACCGAGATTGTAGTTGATGGTGATCTCGGGCAAGTCTTTGAGGCTAATGCCCATCTCATCAAGTCCTTCTTGAAAAACAGAAAGAGCGCGGCTTTGAGAATTGTCATTAAAAAAGGGGTCTTCTTGGGTGGCAAGCATCGCGGGAAGGACGCTCATTGCTGGGACTTCGTTCCCTTGTAGAAGATTGTCGACTATTTCTTGTCGATTGATTGCATAGGAAAAAGCTTGTCGAATCTTTTTGTTGTTGAACGGGAAAGCTTCAGTATTCACAAAAAACCAGTAGAGACCTAACGTTTGAAAGAACTGAATTTCGCCAGTTTTGCGCAGGTGTTCGATGGCTTCGGATGAAATTCTAGAAAAAGGCTTCCCGAGCCAATCGAGCTCCCCCTTTTCGAAGAGATGGAGTTGTGTATCGCTGTCACTTAGAATGGCGATTCGAATTCCTGGGAGTTGGACATTTTCGCTATCCCAATAGCTTTGGTTTTTTAAGACGAGGATCTCATTTTCTACTTTTCGATGTTTAAGCGAGAAGGGGCCATTGCAGACAAAGTGTTCGCCATCTTTTTTCGCCCAATCAGGGTCTTGGAGATCAACTTTCGAATTAATCGGAAAGTAGGATGAGGTGGAGGTCACTTCGAGGAAGTATGGAGTTGGGTTTTCAAGCTGAACTTCAAGAGTTTTTTCGTCAATTGCACGAATTCCCGCCGAATCGATCGATTTTCGCCCCTTAATGATCGCGCGAGCATTTTTGATGGGATAAAGGTTTTGAACCCCTAAACTATACCCACTGTTTGGATCAATCACTTGTTTCCAGGTATACTCAAAGTCGTATGCTGTAATTGGGTCGCCATTTGACCAGTATGCCTCGCGGAGGTGGAAGGTATAGGTCAGGTTGTTTTCAGATAGATCGTAGCTTTCTGCTATGGCGGGCTCCACCTCACTATTTTGTCCCATTCGCATCAAACCCTCAAAGAGCATCTTTGTTCCAAAGGCTGAGGGGTAATCGATCCCAACTCTAGGATCTAGAGATCGAACATCATTGGAAAAGCAGAGGTGGAGATGGCGAGGATCATTTCCGCTTTCTTTCTTCTGGCAACCTACCAGAAAAATCGAAAATATGCAGAAAACACGTAAAATACTTTTCATTTGGGCAAAGTATGGAGAAAAAAAGCTTTTTTTCCTAGAAAAAATTTCTTCAGTACTCTAAATTCGGGTGTCGTAGGGGATAGATAAAATGTCTAGAACACTAAAGAAAAAAACAGCTTTTTTGCCCGAGATTCAACCACACTTTTCTCAGCTCAACCATTCTGAATCTCTAATTCAGCATGTTGAGCAGGGAAAAAAAATCCTCAAGGATCTTTTGAAGGAAGAATTATTGGCATTTCCTACGAAAGAGCATGGGAAATTCTGGTTTCAAAAGAACTTCCCCCTTGTCAAATCCGAGGAGCTTGAGAAGACACCTGGATGCTTCACGCTCAAATTCTTGTTTTCTCCTACTGAAGAGGTGAAGGCAGAAAAAGTTCTCCTGGATGTGATTCGGAAATGGCTCATCCCTGAAAAAGAGGTCCAAATCCTTGGGAATTACAGCCTCTATTTCTATATGAAGGATTTTTCTACAAAGCTTTTCTTTGTAGCTGAAGTTAAAATTTTGGTTGAAAGCGATAGAGATTTGTCTCTCATTCAAGAAAATCTCCCTCTCCTTTCCGATGAGCTCAACCTGAGCCTCTCTTCCTCGAAATACTTAGAGCAATTCCATGACACAAAGGGGCTGACCCTCAATCAAAAATCTGCACAGGTACAGCACTACTTGCGGAGGTTAACTCAGAGAGCCCCCCAACAGTTCGGTGTAGATATTTTCAAGGAGATGAGCTCCTTTTTTGCCCTGTCAAGACCCGAATTCCGAAAATTTCGTGCTCCGAAACACCTAACTCGTGTGATTGTTTCACACTTTCTCATGCGAAAAAAGATACACCACCTTCTCTCTGTTTCGCCAGAGAAAAGACATCTCGAATTTCGCTTTGTCCGCTCTAAACTCTACTTTCCATTTGGCACGAAGTCTGTTCTAGGGCTTTCTCTGGCAGTTGTTCTTTCAGATCGCTATGAGACTTTCGAAGATAATCATGTAGTTGAGGCGGTACAAAAATATCTCCCCAATTTTCAAATCGTCAAAGGATCTCAGTATGTTTACCGCGCTAACCACGACCCGATTAAATACATTTACCTTGAACTAGAGAAACGTGATGGTTCGATTTTTCATATGAGCGAAATTGCACTGCTCAAAAATGAGCTCAAAGAAGAGCTGAGAAATCGAGTAGAAAAGCTCATCCCCTCTGTGTTCATGATCCGAAATGAAGAAGAGGTGATGCGCAACATCCTCCTTCTCTCTCAAGAATTGAAGTATCTCTCCGATATTCCGCAAGTGATGGTGAATTTCGAAAAGCAGGAAGGAGAGGACCTCTTCTTTACGATTCTTGTCGTTCGCGTTTTGAAAAAACAGGATCAGCCTCTGGCAAAGCTTTTCAATCCTTCGAATAACCAATTTCGTTTCATCCCAGATAGAGTACAGAATGTCGGGTACGTACGAAAGAAAAATGCCAAAGAGGCGAATGTATTTCACCTTTGTATTCCCAAGGAAAGTTCTGTTCTTCGTTCAAATTCCTCTGTGAATTTTTACTCAGCAAGGCAAAAAATCATCTCGATTCTCACGGATGCTTTGGGAGAGATCAGAGATTACAATGGAGGAATGATTCTAAAGCAAGGGGAGCTGTTTTCGCAATTCAAAGAGTCATTCTCGGATGCAGCTGAACGAAATCCAGAGCTTTTGGAAAATTTCTTTTTTGCGCTCACACCAATTGAATCTCAGGCGACTTGCTCACTAAGTTCTTTGAATGCTCTATTCCAAATTTGTCTAGAATCAATCGAACATCCCCTGCACAAAAGAGAGAGCTATTTCAAAAAAATCATAAAAAAGAAAGGTACCAGTTTTGCCATTTTACGCTGCAAGGACCAATCTCTCGAACATATCCTCAGTGAAGAGCTAGGACAGTTAGAAAATTTCTCAAAATCACTGATCAAATCTTCGGTAACCTACCAGGGCACCTTTTTACTTAGTTTGATGTATGAAACCTCGAATGCTGCGCAGCAAAAAGCCTTCGAGAAACTGATTGATTCTGCAATCGAAAAATGGCTTGCAAAGATCATCAATCAAAAGGAATTGCGATTGAGCTTTAAAGAATCGCCCTTATCTTTAGATCCCAGACTGGGAGGGGACAATACTTCAAGCTCTATTCTCATGATGTTATTTGAGGGATTGACTAGGATCTCGCGCGATAGCAAGCCGTCGCTTGCTTTAGCTAAATCGGTTGAAATTTCTCCAGACCAAAAGCAATATACATTTAAGCTCAAGCCTACCCTATGGTCAGACGGAAAACCTCTTTCTGCCAAGTGTTTTGAATATGCTTGGAAGAAATCCCTCTCTCCATCGTTTTACACACCATTTGCTTACATGTTCTACTGCATAAAAAATGCAAGGGCAGCCAAAGAAGGTTTGGTGGGCATTGATCAGGTCAAAGTTCAAGCTCTCGACGATGAGACTCTATTTGTTGAACTAGAGAATCCCACCCCCGAGTTTCTTGAGCAAATTGCTCACCCTCTTTTTTCTCCTATCAGTGATGCCCACGAAAAAAAGCATCCCAACTGGGCACAAAGTGAATCTGAAAACTTCATTTGCAACGGTCCGATGCTATTGAAAAAGATTAAGCCGAGCGTGGGATTCATTTTTGAAAAAAACCCCAACTATTGGGATAGCAAAAGCATCAACTTGAACACAATTTCTATTTCTGTGGACTCCCCGGAAGCTGCGCTGGAGATGTATCAAAATGGAGAAATTGATTGGTTGGGTCATCCGATGCGTCCTTGGGAGAGCTATTTTAATACTCCATCAAAAGAGCAACACCACACAAATTTTCTCGGAACTCACTGGAGTGTATTCAACACGCAGAGATTTCCTTTTGATCATTTAAAAATAAGACAAGCCTTTACTTATGCAGTGAACAGAGAGGCGATTGGGAAACAGTTTCAGAATATTGCTCAACCTGCCTCCTCGCCTTTGCCTCATCTTTTAACAAGTGTACTTGATTCGGAACTCATTTATGGTGATAAGAAAATGGCTGTTGAATTGTTCGAAGAAGCGCTCAAAGAGATGGGTCTTACTCGTAAAACATTTCCAGTTCTTAGTCTATATTTTGCTGCCGGTTTTGGCAGAGACAAGATTGCCGAAATGCTCGTTCAAACTTGGGAAGAACTCTTTGGGATTTCTTGTCGTTTAGAAGACTACAATTTCAATCTTGTTTTCTCAAAAATGGTCAAAGGCGATTTTCAGATCGGCATGATCACATGGAAGTCATGGATCAACGATCCTTTTTATACATTAGCCCCCTTCCAATCGCGCAAGAATCAGGTTAACTTTGCGAAATGGGAACATCCAGAATATAAAAAACTACTCGAAGATTCACTGAAAGAAACAATCCCTGAAAATCGAAGCGCATACTTTCAACAAGCAGAGAAACTCTTGATTCAAGAGTGTCCCGTGATTCCTATTTTGCATGAAGCCTACAAGTATGCTCACAAGCCTGAACTTCAAAATGTGATCTGTTCCGCTTCTGGAAACATTGACTTTAGGTGGGCATCGATTGCTCCACGCAAAGTTTTTTGACAAAAAATCTATTTCTCAACTATACTTCAACCAGTAAAAATGTCCAACGGTGTTGGACCAAAGAACAGGAGTTTCTTATGGCAACTTTCATGAACTTTACAAATGGTCAAGAAAACCAAATAACTAACGGTTCTTTTGATGTAAGTGCTGCTCTTAGTAAAAATGGTTGGCGGCCAAACGCAGATCCAATTCAGGCAGAGGGGCTTTTATCTGATAAGCCAGTGTATACATACATCCTTCGCCCGAATGCAGCAAGAAGAGGTTTTTCTATTTCTTTCGTACAGTCTAATGGAATGGTCAAGCATGATAACTTCACCCTAATCGATCCTATCTTTGGAATTTGGCGAAATGGCCAAGGTTCTCATGTAGGAAAGCTTGAAAAAGTGATTTGTGACATGATGGATTGTACACCATACGATCTTAAGCCGCTGTAGTAACCAGCGCATTCTGTAAAAAAGCCGAAGTGGAATTCCACTTCGGCTTTTTTGTTGAAAGGGAGAAAGTAGCTCAACTTGTGTGAGCTAGGAATTCACAAATCAAGGGGACATTGACGGGTAGAACAAAAGGAACCTGATCCAACTCAGGGAGAACTTCCATTTGGCCAGAGAATTTAGCTGGCTCCTGAGTGAGATACTCCGGAACATCACGACTGTCTTCAATGGATTGCTTGATGATGGCCATATTCTGGGATTTTGGCTTGATTGATACAGTCATGCCAGGTTTTACTTGAAAAGAGCGGATGTCCACTTTCTTCCCATTGACTTGTATATGTCCATGGGATACGAGCTGCTGAGCAGCGAAAATTGTTGGAGCTAATTTGAGGCGGTAGACCACGGTATCGAGGCGGCACTCAAAAAATCGGATGAAGGCAACAGGGGTTGATTCCTTAGAAGCTGCAGCTTCTTTGAAATAGCGGACTGTAACCTTTCGAGTAACAAGACCATAAGAAGCGCGGAGCTTCTGCTGCTCATCGAGCTGAAGGCCATAATCGGATTTCTTTTTTCTTTTTGCTCCATGAACGCCAGGGGGGTTGGGCTTGTGGAGAAGGGGATTGCGGGCACGCCCGAAAATATTCACACCGAAGCGTCTTGCATATCGATTTTTTGGGCCGGTATAGCGAACCATTTAAAGCTCCTTAATTGGATTGTTCTTCAAAGAGACAATCTTACCCTAGGAAGGGAATTTTTAACAAGGAGAATTCTGTTCTTGAATCAGATCTTAGAAATCCGTATCATTGCTCGAATATGGAACAAAAATATTCAATTTTAGCGTACTACTGCTATACCTCGATTGAAGACCCCAAGCGAGAGGCAAAAGCACATAAAAAATTCTTGAAAACTCTTGATGCTAGAGCGCGGATCTATATAGCAAAAAATGGGGTCAATGCTCAAATGAGCCTACTTACCGAAGACCTCTCAACCTACATGGAATGGTTAAAAAAGGACCCGCGATTTTCTTCTGTCATGTTTAAAATTGATCCTTACCATGAGCATGCCTTCCCCCGGGTGACAGTGAAATATAGAGAGCAACTTGTAGCTCTAGATCAGATGCCCGACTTGGCCAATGGAGGAGAGCACGTTTCCCCAGAAAAATGGGAAAAAATGCTTGAGGAGAGGGGAGAGGATACCCTCTTAATCGACGTTCGGAACCAATACGAGTCTGCCATCGGCCATTTTGAAGGGGCTGAGCGTCCGCCTCTAAAGACCTTTCGAGAGTTCCCTAAATATGCCGAGGAGCTTGCGAAGCAGAAGGACCCAAAGAAGACCAAAGTCATGATGTATTGCACAGGAGGCATCCGCTGCGAGACCTATTCAGCTCTACTTAAGGAGAAGGGATTCAGTGAAGTCTATCAACTTGAAGGCGGCGTAATCCACTATGGACATGAGAGGGGAAACAAGCATTGGAAAGGAAAACTTTTCGTTTTTGATGATCGCCTTTCTGCTCCTCTTTCCGATGAGCCTCATGAGCTCGTCTCTAACTGCAGCTTTTGCGGCGTCAAAAATGATACCTACTACAATTGTGCAAATATGGATTGCAACGAGCTATTTCTATGTTGCTTAGATTGCGGGGAGAAGATGGAGGGGTGTTGCTCGGAAATATGTTCCCATGCCAAGCGGAAGCGCCCATTTACTAAGACAGATCGGCCCAAGCCTTTTCGCAAATGGTACAATTATTCGAAAACCAAAGAATTGAGAGAACGTGATGAGTGTTGCAGCTGCGGAAGCGAATAGTTTTCAAAAGTATTTAATTCCCGAAGAATCCATGGTGGTCCGTTATTGCATGCTAAAGGCTGGCACTTATGCCAATCGAAGCAATCCCTTCTTGGCTCATTTTGTGTCGGTTGGTTTTGCAGCAGCCTCGGTGGCGATCTCTGCTTTCAATACGATTTCCTATACTCTTCAGCTTCCCTTTAAACTTCTCTTCCATGTCGCTCAGTTCAATCCGTACCGCGCTATATTGGGAGTGGGCGAGGACTTAGTCAATACTGCTAAAAGTCTTGTTTTTGTTTCGATGGGGATGACTTTTGTTGTAGCGGGGATCCTATTCCCCAAGCCGATATTCACCCATTTTGCCCCGCTTTACTATGGTAGCCTAGAGGTTCGATTGGAAGCAGAGCTCGAACAAGAAAAGGCAGAAAACGAGAGGCTCAAATCAGAGGTAGATGCGTTGACCAAAAGAATGGAAACCGCGACCTCAAGAATCCAAACATTAGAAAACCGGGGCCCTAACCGTAAAAGTTTCATTAGAAGGATATTTTGGCCGTTTTAGCTTTCTTCTTTGTCTTCTTCGAGGAGCTCGAGAGCGGCGAATTTGAGGGTGGAAAGTCCCTCCTCAAATCCCACCTCTTTCAGAAGGCGGTCGAGATACCGGAGCTCGGCGGTTAATTGATCGTTGATTGATTCAAGTTCTGAAATGCGTCGCTTCAAACTTTCTGTGTTGTCCATATTTTTCCCCTTTTCTCCCTATATATCCAAAAAAGAGGACATTTTTCTAATGAGAAGATGGCAAATAATTGCAAATCGCTTAGAATGAATTCTATGAAATGTGTAAAAATATTTTTACTCGCCTCACTTCTTGCTTTTGGGTGCCAAAAGCCAGAGGAAAAGGTGCGAGATCTTGATGAAATGGTGATGGATGAAGGGGAGTGGGATGTTTCCCACCTGACAGAAGATCCCGCTGCATCTCCTCAAGAATCTCTTAAGTGACTTTCTAAGTCCAGCAGGTGCCGCTTTAGCTTTATGCCATAAGCAAATCCCGTAAGATTTCCGTCGCTACCGAGGACTCGGTGGCAGGGGATCACTAAGGGATAAGGGTTTTTATTGCAGGCATTTCCGACAGCGCGCGCTCCTTTCGGATTTTTCAAACGGACCGCAATTTCCTTGTATGAGAGAGTCTCTCCCATGGGAATTTGTTGTAGCAAATCGAGTACTTTTCCAGAAAAACTCTCTTTCTCGTAGTCAAGCGGAAGGGGAAAGGGTTTCAGAATCCCTTCAAAAAATGCATCAAACCATTTGGTTACAGAGGGTTGTTTTTCGCATCCCACAAAGTGGAGCTCAAATTGATCGCTAGTTTGGAGGGTGATGTGGCGGAGTGTTTCAGATTGAAAGTGGAAGAAGCAGGCAAATTTTGCCTGCTTCCTCTTGGTTGCTCTATCTAGTGGCGGTTTGGTTGAAGTCATTGGATGATTGGGTGATCATTTGGTCCAGTTTGTCCATTTCATCAAATCGTCGTTTGCTTACCCCTTTGCCATCGTAGTACCATTCAGTTTTAGCGAGGTTGTCACCGACATAGAACTTGGTGGGGCCGTGCCGTTTGTCAAATACCCAGTGGATCTCCTGTTCAACGATTTCTCCGTCTACGTAGTGGGTCTCTATGCCGTTGCGAGCTCCATTGATGAAATAGACATCAATCTGCTTTTTGCCATTTGCATAGTAGGTAGCTTTCCCATGAAGTTGGTCGTTTACCCATTCTTCTACAGCAAGAGGTTCTCCTTTTTCAGTGTAGACAAGCCTTTCCCCATTTTTTTTATTGAACGTGTAGTGAGTGAGGCTTTTTGGACTACCGCTAGCAAAGTAGGTTTCTCTCTTGGTCATGTAACCAGCATCAAATGTGTCTTTAGAAAGAAGAACCCCATTTTGGTCCCTCTGAGAGCGAAGGCCAATTCCTCGTTCTACTTGAGACTCAATTTCGTTATTTAGGGTATAGTACTTCCCATCGAGAAGCTCGTCGCCTGCATAGTCTTCTACGCTCATCGGTGAGCCGTCGCCGTACCATTTGGTGAGGCAATAGCGATGGGGAGAGAGTTGAGCCTTTTCTTGGATCGGCATTCCAAGAGCGTCATACTCGATCTCTTTCTTAAGATCTCCGAAGTTGTAGAGGTAGTAGTATTGCACGGTCTGGCTGTGTGGGTGGGTGTGGGTACAAGGCCCGTGCAGGGCGCCGTTTTCATAGGTAGCTGTGATCGTAACGCCATTACGCAGTGAAGTGACTACTTGGCCAGGGTAAGCGTGTGAATCCCATTCGGATTGGGAAACTGCGTACCCATACTTGTGGATATAGCGTTTTGATATGACTTGGTTGCTCGAATCATCGTTGCAACCTGTTAAAAGAACTCCCAAAGCAAGGGGGAGGGAAAGAATAAACCTGTTCATCATGGACCTCGTAGTGTATAGCCTATTTACCTAGATTACACAACTTGGAACTTTTTCGCTACATGTTCTGTAAGTTTTGTGTGTTCTTTTTCCACTTCTTCGTAATTGACTGTCTTTTTTGAATCGCGGTATTCAAAACGAAGTGTTATATTTTTTCGATTTTTTCCGAGTTTTTCACTCTTATAAAGGTCGAGTAGGAAAACCTGTTCCAAAATTGGACAGTTCAATTGACCTAGCTCCTCAAGAATGGTGCTGATTGGGATTTTTTCTTCGACAGTGACCGTCCAGTCGCGCCATGAACCTGGGTATTGAGCGAGCTTTTTAGCTTTCAGGTTGGTTTTTTCGAGTTGCATGAGGTCATGTAGATTGATCTCAGCGTAGTAGACTCTTTGTGAGATATCCATTTGGCGCAAATGCTCAGGGTGCACTTCCCCCAGTGCTCCAACAAAGATATCGCCTATTTTGATGTGGGCCTGTCTTTGGGGGTGAAAGTTTTGCAAGTGGGAGGGGGTGAAAATGGCATCTTCAATCCCAAATGAGGCGAGAAAGTTTTCGGTATGTCCCTTGAGATCAAAGAAGTCTACATCGTTTGGTTTGTCAGCAAAATGATAGGGGGCTTCTTTACCAGTTAAAATGATTCCCGCTGAGGGCTCTCCAAAAAATTGGTCGCCCTCTTTGAAGTGAATATGTCCTACCTCAAATCCTGCAATTGTAGGATTTTGCCGATCGAGATTGAACTTCACCACTTGGAGGAGCCCTGGCAAAAGGGTAGTGCGCAAGATGGATTGATCGACAGAAGCTGGATGCAGGACGGCGATTTGCTTTTCGCAGCTCAATGCTTTTTCACCAGTGAGCTCGGCCATTTGTGGACTGATCAAATCACAAGTCAAGCATTCTTGCAGTCCAAGTCCCACCAATTTGGTGCGTGCTTTTTCCTCTAAAATGTAGATTGGAGCATGTTGAATGGTGGAAGAGACGTGTCTGGGTAAATTTCTTGGAATGTTGTTGAATCCGTACATGCGGCCCACTTCTTCGATGAGGTCGATTTCTGATGTCAGATCATTGCGATATGAGGGGATGGCAACGCGGATAAGCTCCTCTTTATCCTCGAGGATTTCAATCTCCAATCGGCCAAGAAGCATGCAGATTTCTCTAACGCTTAGATCAACTCCTAAGAGTCGACGTGCCTTGTCAGGGCGGAGCTCCAAGATCGTAGGGGTGTATTCTTGTGCGATGACTTCAACTGCTCCTTTTGATATTGTCCCTCCGGCGATGTCCGCTAGTAGGGCTGCTGCCATATCTAAGGCTGCGCTGACAGAGAGGGGGTCAATGCCCCTTTCAAAACGGAGAGAGCTGTCTGTGCGTAGATTTAGCTTTTTGCTTGTGAACCGAACGGACTGAGGAGAAAATTCAGCAGCTTCGATCACGACATTTTTGGTGGATTCAGAAACGGCTGATGACAGTTCGCCCATCACACCTGCAAAAGCGACGGGTTTTTTGCCTGAGCAAATTAGGAGGGTCCCATCGGGAATTTGCCGCTCTACTTCGTCCAAAGTATTTAGCTTACCGTCTTTCGATGCGCTCCTGACCTGGATATCACCAATTTGATCTGCATCAAACATATGGAGTGGTTGGCCCAGTTCGAGCATGACCAAATTGCCAATATCGACCACGTTATTTACACTTCGAACGCCGACAGACTCCAATTTTTTTACAAGCCAATCGGGGGAAACTCCTACCGTTGTCCCTTCTACTTTGCGACAAAGGTAACGGTGGCAGTCTTTCCCATTTTCAATGTTCACCTTAAGGGAAAATTTTGCCCCAGATTCATTGAAGGTGAGCTCTTTCCTTCTAAGTGGAACTTGCAAAATAGCGCTCAATTCTCGGGCCATTCCAATCACACTCATGCAGTGGCCCAAATTCGGGGTGAGACCGATTTCAAAAATCACATCACCATCGATTTCTTCGATCCCTTCGCTTTCTAGTCCTGCCAAAGTAAGAGCGTCGGCAATCTCTTCGGGAGACTGAGTTAGGTCAAGATATTCTTTTATCCAGTTGAGTGAGACTTTCATGTTTAAAAATTCCCCTTTAAGATATATAGTGTATCAGATCCTAACCCTGCATGTAAAGCTTATGGCCACCTACCGAGATCCTTGGGTAAAAAAAGCGAAATGGCTCACACAAGCCCTCATCATTAGTTGCACTTTGAACGTTGGGCTTCTGGCAACTTTTGCGTATAAAGCTCTGCAGGGATCCAAGCCAAGTGTGCCAGTTGCCACAAAAACACACCGCACATTGCAAGAGGCCCTAGCTCAGTATAGCACCCTATCTTTTCAGCAGCTCCTAGATAAACTTACAGATCCCACCCACATTGAAGGGGGCTGTACCCATCGAGACTTAGCCTTAGCATCTCTTGTCAAATTTCATTATTTCAATCTTGATCGAGCCCTTGGAGGACTTACTCTTCAACGGCGAGAGATCAAAACAGATTCGGGGGAACTTACCCTGTTTTCAGGCCTTGCCGATTACCAATTTCAAGCGATTCTCCATTACGCCAAAACGGAAAAGTGGCCCCTTACTTCTGAAGGTCTCTTTTATGAAATCAGCGCTTCCCATCCCCC
>Ga0055448_10000313_pt1 | contig 12170 bp, 6 predicted proteins | sample China_Galinas_PW_4_FD_57744 | JGI IMG/M metagenome (GOLD analysis project Ga0055448, IMG submission 57744) | Wetland microbial communities from San Francisco Bay, California, USA, that impact long-term carbon sequestration - China_Galinas_PWA_D2 | ecosystem: Environmental > Aquatic > Marine >... | reverse complement strand
GAGACAGTCCCGATAGCCATCGGGATGCCAGTTTCATCACCTTACATTCTTTCAAGAAATTGCTTCAACTTTTTTGAAGTTTATTAGGTTTTGCTGTAAGGGGAGGATTCGAACCTCCACGGAGTGGTTAGGCAAATGCTTGTACATCGCATAAGCTTTATTCCAACTTCTCCACCCCCGAGACAGTCCCGATAGCCATCGGGATGCCGGTTTCATCACCTTACAATTTTTCAATCTTAGCTTTCCCTTTTGGAAATTCTTTAACGTTTTTACGTTTTTGTTGAGACAAAGTTAATTTATTATACGATACTTTAAAAAAAATTTAATGTATGCTTAAAAAAAATACATATCAGACCAAAATTGAGTTGTAAAATTGTAAATATCGAAATTAACTTCGTTGAAATGAGGTTAAATTATGAGATTCACAATGAAATTTGGCGTTGGCTGAAGGCTGAAATTGCCAAATTTAATATGGCATAATTTTGAAATTTCATATAAAAATGCTGCGTTTAAAGCGTATATCTTTATTTATAAGGTTTTACCTGTAAAAAGGAAAACATATTTTAAAATATGTCTTTAATTTAATAATTTTTAGAAAAATGATAAAGGATCAGTTAAAATACTATAATTTTTAAAATTTATATCCGCATTGGTTGCAATACAGAACACCTTCTTCAAGAGTTTCCTTTCCGCAAGACGGGCACGCCTGACTTATTTTCTTTTCGTACCTGGTTTTAGTTAACTGTGCGGTAACAATGCCAGTGGGAACAGCGATGATGCCGTAACCCAGGATCATTAGCATAGTAGCCAATGTTTGGCCAAGTGGTGTTTGTGGTGCTATGTCTCCATAGCCAACGGTGGTCAAAGTAACAATTGTCCAGTAAATACTGACGGGTATACTTTTAAATCCATTGACAGGACCTTCGATAATATACATAAATGTACCTGTTATGGTTGATATGCATATGACCGCGATAATAAAAACAATGACTTTTGGCAGACTTGCCTTTACAGCTTTGGAAAGATCGTTGGCTTCGCCCAGAAACTGGACTAGTTTGAGTATCCTGAATATGCGTAACAACCTGAATATTCTTATGACGATCAGGGCCTGGGAACCGGCGAAGAAAAAACTAAGGTAGGTTGGGAGTATCGAGAAGAGATCAATCAAACCATAAAAACTAAATATGTAATACCGCGACTTTTTGAGGGAGGCAATTCTGGCAAAATATTCAATGGTAAATATAAGCGTAAAGATCCATTCGGCTGTTCGCAGTGATTTTCCATATTTTATATTGATACTGTTCACACTTTCCAGCATGACCGTAATAATGCTGAGAACGATTATCACAATGAGTAATAAATCGAAAAGTTTACCTAATGGCGTGTCCGATTTAAAAATGATTTCATGGGTATTTCTTTGCCATTTTTTTAGTCCGGCAGATTGTTTATCGGTTTTTTGGCTAGTGTCAGGCATGAGTAATAATTTCCGTAATGATTGAATAATTTATAAAGCATTCGTAAGTCATAGAAATAAAAATCAAAATAAATTATTATTGCCACATCTCACCTATTCAGCCAAATGCTATTTAATGTTTGTTGGAAAATTCAAAGCCACTATTTAACAATTGTTTTGCGTTAGTGCATTTATGTTCTATTTTTGCCCGAAATAATTAAGCGATGAGTGTTTTAGTCAACAAGGATTCTAAGGTTATCGTTCAGGGATTTACCGGATCAGAGGGATCGTTTCATGCCGAACAGATGATTGATTATGGAACAAATGTCGTAGGTGGAGTGACACCTGGTAAAGGTGGAAACCAGCATCTGGGAAAGCCGGTTTTTAACTCAGTGCAGGAAGCCATAGACAAGACGTCCGCCGACGTTTCCATCATATTTGTTCCGCCAGCTTTCGCCGCTGATGCCATAATGGAAGCTGCCGAAGCAGGGATAAAAGTAATTATCGCTATTACTGAGGGAATTCCTGTGGCTGATATGATCAAGGCCAAGCAATATATAAAGGAAAGAGGTATAAGGTTGATCGGACCCAATTGCCCCGGAGTTATCACCCCGGGAGAAGCAAAGGTGGGAATTATGCCCGGATTTGTATTTAAACAAGGGAGAGTGGGTATCGTTTCCAAATCGGGCACGCTTACATACGAAGCGGCGGATCAGGTAGTAAAAGCCGGGCTAGGTATTTCTACCGCGATTGGAATAGGGGGAGATCCTATCATTGGAACCTCCACAAAGGAAGCCGTTGAATTGTTCATCAATGATCCTGATACAGATGCTGTGGTGATGATTGGCGAAATTGGCGGTACATATGAACCGGATGCTGCGCGTTGGTTAAAAGAGCATGGTAATCCGAAACCGGTCGTTGGCTTCATTGCTGGTCAGACTGCACCTCCGGGCAGGAGAATGGGGCACGCGGGGGCAATTATTGGCGGAGCTGAAGATACGGCAGAAGCCAAAATGAATATTATGAAAGAATGCGGGCTAACAGTCGTAGAAAGCCCGGCGGATATTGGGGTTACGGTGGCAAAGATATTATCAAAATAAAAGAAGTTTCTACTTCCTTTTTTCATTCTGAATTTAAATGAAACTATAGCCTTACCGTCAATGTTTCTCCCTGCTTGAGAGTGAAATCCTGAACTTTAGTGAATTTACTGCCTTTGGCTGCATCAGATCGGAAAACGACTTTGTACTTCCCGGGTTGCATATTAATAGTTTGATGTGTTTGACCCCGATCTAAATTGTGGATCCATCGTTGCCGTCCTTCGTCATCCAGCTCGTAAATACTGCCAATGCCATTTGAAGAAGTAATAATATTTACCAGTCCGGGCTTGTCCAATCTAATAGTATGGGTTTGTTTTGGTTCGATCTGTACGTTTTTATAGAGCTGAATAGGCAAAGTCAAAATTTCAATATCATAGCTACCGGCCAGCAATTTTACTGCATTGTTAGCCAGCAAGTGGGTGTATGTCTTGCCGGATTTCATGTCCTTCACCAGGCATTCCACCCCATTTTTATAGGAAACTGATCCCGGAAAATCGATGGAAAGGTTGCCCTGCGGAGTTTGAATAGGCAATACGTTATGTTTTCCTCCTTCAAAACTGATGTTCCTTTTGATGACAGGTGGAATAGTATTAACCACTACATCATAGGACAATACCGGATCGACTTCAACTGAGTCAGGCCGGCCATTAGCATCGCGATAGTGGACAAACTCAAATACAGAGGTTTGTGTAAAGTTATTAATAAAAGAAACATTAATATTTGTCTCTGTAGGGCGTTTATTCTCATCCAGCAATTCTACACTAACAGTGGTTTTTCCAAGGCTCTGATTTACAGCTTTGGCCAAAGCATGCCTGAATTCACTGATATTTCTGGCATCATAGTATTCCCCCATGCAGCCAAACGCATCACGATAGTCCTTTTCCATGCCAATTCCAATGATAAAAGGCTTGAGAAAAATGCCTTTTTTTTGAAGCGCCAGTGAGACGGCACACGGATCGCCGTCGCAAGATTCAATTCCATCTGTTATGATGATAACGATGTTTCGATAATTTTTGTCAACAGGAAAATCATTAGCAGTTTGCTCCAGTGAATAGGCGATTGGCGTGGTTCCTTTGGGTTCGATCAGTCTTAACTTCTGAATAATTTGCGTGTGATTGTTTTTTCCAAAAGGGACTTCCAGCTTGGTATCATTACACTTATGGTATCTCCTGTCAAATTGGTGTCCGTATACCCGGAGGCCAAGTTCCAGTTTTTCATTAACTCTTAACGAATCAACAAAGTCAGCCAGAAACTTTTTGGCTACATTGATCCTCAAGGTATTTTCCCATCGCGCCAGCATACTGCCACTTCCGTCCAGCAAAAAAAGTATTCGCGTATTTTCAGGGAGAGATTGGGGTGGTTTTTGAGCAATCAAAAAATCAGTGAATACGAAAAAAGCTACTATGAAAAGAAGTATGTGTTTAAATTTCATCATTTTACACCGGGTCTTTTGATAAGTAATGACAAAATAATGCCAAATATTTGAAGGTGAAAAAAATAGATGTGAATATCAGCGAATAATCTATTTTTCGCTTTCATTGAATACACCCTTAAATTGGCATATTAGGAAATGGATTTCCGAAAAATTTTCGCCTATCGAATTTAAACCGTTTTATAAAAGTAATGGCAAGCAAAGATTTGCAAAGAAATGAGGCTGTTGCCGGCAGCCTCATTTGTAATTATTTTGAAAATGAATTACTGATTTTCGGGTGAGTAACTGTAAGTATTGTATTTGATCACTTCATGGAAAGGCACGCCTTCATCATCTATACCTTCAATGGTGTCAGTGAAATTGCCTCTTACGTCTGATTGAAAATAATTTATAACATGTTCACCTTCACCGATTTTTTGGAAAGGGTGCCAATAAAGAGTTGTTCTCAGGTCATCGCGATGTTTCCAGTATTTTGCATCTTTTGCATGGTCTACATACTCAAATTCGGAACTCAGGATCTCCTCCTCTTCTTCCGTTGGCTTTTCTCCTCTTTTTGTTTTAATGTCAATTACCCCAACACTATTTAAACCCGTGTAATTCAAAATATCAACTGCGTTTGTGCTGATATTGATTTCGTCTACGTCAAATGGATTTAGCTGATTAAGTACACTGGCCTGTTCACCGGCTTTGACGCCGTCTATGACGATCAGTGCTCCTCCCTGGGCCATGAGTGAATTTTGTGAACCGTTGAAAACGATCTTGCCATCCATCAAATTATAAGGTTTCATGTTAAAAATGACATCCTTAATGGGAGTGCCGTTTTCCAGCTGTTTTTTATACGCCGGTTCTCTGCTTTCCTTTTTTTCATATTTTTTTTGTTTTTCGATTAACAAGGGGTTAGAAGCCAGGTAGTATATATCGTAGAAATAGTTGCTAAAAACCCTGTAATTATTTTCTTTTCGGCTGGCCAGATATTGCACTTTTTCGACAGGTAAACTAATATTTTGATGTGAATTAAAATCGATTGAAAGATTGTTTAGCGCATAGATTTCATCCCAGTTGTTCACACTATTGGTAATTTTTAACATGGAATTTATTTCCTGTTCGCTGCTTTCAAAATTTTTATAATTCTGTTCGTGCAAAAATCCATAGTCAGATAGTTCTGAGTATAAAGTTACATAAGACACTATATTCTGATCGGGAATGTAATAAGGTAATCTAAACTGGTCTGCGGCAGTAAATATATAAGTAATTGGCTCTTTTGCAGTCAAATAGATATCAGCCTTTTCTCTTTTCGCATAATTTTCTTTTTCCGAACTTAACGAAACAGATTTTACCCTTTCAGGAGATATAAAAACCTCATTTTCTCCTAGCGGATACCCTGTTTCATCAAATAAGGTAATTTGGTTGATTCCTTTTTTAAGTTTGTTTTTGGGTATTTTATAGTTGATGACTTTGGCGTTGTCAAATTCTTCTAGCTGATAGGCCGATCCGTTGTGGACGTTTAGCATGGTGATTTTTTGATCGTTCGGTATAGAGCTCTTTATCCTGATGCGGATGGAATCATCTTCCATTTGCAGCACGCTAAAATTGATCCCGGCTGGTTTTACGTCCGGGAAGGGAAATTCCATGTTTACAATGTAGGGTTCCGTAATGATTAACTTAAATCTTTTATTATAATCGGGTAACAAAGGTATTGTCGCAAAGCCATTTTCGTCGGAAGTAACATTTGACAAAATTTGATTTTCTTCATTAACGATGTCAGCCTTAAACTCAAACGGTTCTCCCAGAGCATCAACGGCTTGAACACTCATTATATTAGACAGTCCATGTACCAGTTGTCCGCCATCCGGAAAGAAAAAAACTTCGACCTGGTCTGATTGAATAGGGATATTCAATGAAACTAATTCACTATGGATGTTATCATTGATCTCAATAACAAATTTTAAAGGTTTGTCAGGCAAAGGTTCCGGGAGAGTAAAACTTAAAATGGCCTTTCCATCCTTATTTAGTTTGTCCTCTTCAAGGAAAAGCGTCGTTTCTCCGGAATTTAAAAAAGCTTCAAATTTTGAGTTTTTAAGTGGTGAATTAAAATAATCGGTAGCCGAAATGTGAATATCCAGTTTGTCACCGGCTTTATAGTATTTGTCTTCTATTTTGAGGTCAACAAGGAATGATGGTATGGCATTTTTATTGATTTGTAACTCCTTCATATATCTCACCTTGGGATAGTCTTTTAGCATGGCGGTTAGCATAAATATGCCATCGGAGTTGATATTGGGAATGTGAATATCCAGGTCTCCGGTTCCACTTTTCAATGTCTGATTACTTTCAAGCATTTTCATGCCGTTTTTGTCAAACAGGTTTAAAATTATTTCGTGGTTGGTTGCCACTGGTTTGTTGCTTTTCCTGTCAAGGATTATAACTGATAACCAAATCCTTTCTCCCGAGGAGTATAGCAATTTGTCCGTATTCAGATATACTTTATATGGATAAACAGCCTGGTTATAATTATCTAGATATTCGCTAACCTTATTTGAGACCTGGTTTTGTGCGAAGCCAAATTGGCAGAAAAAAAAGACGAAAAAAGTTACTAATGAAGGTCGGATAACGGATTTCATGACAATTTCAGTTGTTTTATTAAAGATACGGCCTATTTTACTCTAATTCAATGCGTTTTGTCAGGCCGACCGGACAAAACGCCTCAATATAAGAAACCCTAAGAGCTAATAAACCCTATTTATCCGGGTAACCCAGAGATGAAATATGAAAAAATAAGTTCTAAATTTGTTAGGGATGTCGCGGGGTAGTTCTTAATAAACAAATATTACCTTTACTTCCCGTTGTGGTCTTGATGTAGATTCCAATTATTGATTTTTGGAATTGAAATAAAGAAGATACGTTAAGTTTGATTGGATTTCAGCCAACCGTTTTGACGTTTTCCTTGTATAGTCTTAAATATGATTTTGCAAAAACACCCTGTATATAAGTACTTATGAATAAGTATTTTGTGCTTTCTTGTATTTTTTTAGCTGGCGTACTGCTAACTGGCAATACTGCTTTGGTGGCTCAAAATTCTTCTTTTCAACACAGCAACTTGAAATATACTACTGAAGTTGCCTCGGATTTAAGCTTTTTCAGCGGCAATATAAATAGCGTAGTTCAGGATGATGAAGGTTTTATGTGGATAGCATCCTGGGTGGGATTATTTATGTATAATGGTTATTCGGTTAGGCCCTACATGCCCCGACCCGGCTTTGCCAATTGTTTTATGGGCAGGAAAATCCGAACCCTTTACAATGATTCAAAAGGCCGGATATGGGTCGGAAGTTCCCTGCAGGGCCTGCATTTATTTAGCAAAGACGATCAGTGTTTCATTCAGTTTCTTCACGATGAAAACGATCCGAATTCGATTCCGGAAAACGATATTATGGGCATTTGGGAAGACAATCAACATAATATCTGGATAGGCACGACAAATGGATATTTAAGCAAGTTGGTTGAACATGAGGATGGCACCATAGAATTTATGAGTACCCGGTTTTCGGAAGAGACGACAGATTTCTTAAGCGTTTATAAAACTACCGATAATGTCGTTTGGATCGGCACCTCAAATGGTATTCTGAGATATGATATGGGCCTTTCCGACATGAGGCCAGCCCAGGAAACGCCGGATCGGGTATATCTGTCACCCAATGGCCTTGCAGAGAACACCATCAATTCGATTTATGTGGAAAAAGGAGGTGCAGATAATGGGGAAATCGCCTGGATAGGGACTCTCTCGGGAGTTATAAAGCTGGACTATGCAAAAGGCAAGGGGGTCTATCATCAAACGCAAATTCAGATCAATTCCGAACAGTTAAACGCCATAGAAAACAGAATTAACGTAATTTATCAAAGTGATTTTGATAAGAATCATCTATGGATTGGAACGGACGGTGGAATGTTTAGAATCAACAAGAACAAAGTAAAACAGGTAGATTTTAATATTATTCCGGAGATTAAACTTATTGAAAGTGATATTGAAAAAGTCACAGCTTTCTGCGAAGATCGATCAGGGGTTATCTGGATCGGTACAAATAATGGTGTGAGGAAGATCAACAAATACCGAAAAGATTTTTATCACATCAATCTTTTGGGGAGTGATTCGGATCAGACAGGCGAAATAAAAGGGCTGGCAAAAGGCCCTGAGAATAAGCTATATGTAGCAACTCACGGATTGGGTATTGTTTCTATTGATTTTAAAAGTAATGACAGGGAAACAAATCCGGTTCGGATTAACAGCCCCAATACGGGTTTGAAATTTATTAATTCAGTAGGTATCGATAAAAATAATTTCTTGTGGGCAGGCACTGACGGAAGCGGGGTCTACAAAATAAATCCGAAGAATATCAGGAATGGAGTTGCTTCGGAAGTAGAGTATTACGTAAGCGACGTGAATGACCCCGCTAGCCTGAGTGATAATTATATATATAGCATATTATCAGACCAGGATGGTAGTTTCTGGATCGGTACTTACCAGGGAGGATTGAATCGATATAATGAAGATGAAGACAATTTTACTGTGTATGACCGGGTTAGGGGTATAGACAATTCCCTTAGCGATTTTCCAATCGTTGATCTGGTTCAGGACGCCGACAAGAACATTTGGATTGGAACACGGGGAAATGGATTATATTACTTTGCGCCGAATGACAAAGGCCGGGAAGGAGGAGAAGTTTTTCATCATATACCAGCAACAAATAATCTGGATAGCGGATTAGTCGATAATTTCATTACAGATATATTCCTGGATAGCTCATCTGATTTCCTGTGGGTAGGGACGGAAACCGGAATCAGCAGAATAGACCTGTCATCCAAAAAGATAAAAACCTATAATAGCTCAAATGGCTTTCCCGGTGATTTGGTTCAAAGCATCATATCAATTAAAAAAGATGAAGTTTGGATCAGCTCGAGGAAAGGAGTTATAAAAATGGAGTTGATCAAAGACAAATCAGGTGAGGAAAAAGTCATATATCACGAATATAGCTATAGTGATGGTATTCAAAATAAATTCTTTAATAATAATGCGGGTGTACATGTAGAAGATAACATCATTTTTGGTGGTTTAAACGGGTTGACCATTTTCAAGCCATCGGAAATAAAAGACAATCCATTCAAACCATCGCTGGCGTTAGTTGATTTTGAATTAAATCATACTAGTGTTCCCATAGGAAAACTGGCTGATGGCAGGACTATTTTGTCGAAGAACATTAACGAGCTCGATCACATCACTTTAAATCATAGTGACAAGATCATCACCTTTGAATTTATTGCACTCCATTATGCAGCTCCTGAAAAAAATACCTATGCATTTATGATGGAGGGGTTTGACGATGATTGGATCTACACCGATGCTAACAGGAGGTTTGCACACTATACCAATCTGCCGCCCGGCGATTATACATTTAAGATAAAGGCCGCTAATAATGACGGTGTATGGTCTGACAATAGTAAATCCATAAAACTCACTATTCTTCCACCATTCTGGACGACGCCTTCAGCCTATCTGCTTTATGTGTTGGTTTTTGTCATTATTCTTCTGATAGCCGGGAAAATCGCGTTTCAACAAATTAATTTGAGACATAAGGTGGAACTGGAGCAAATCGAAAGGAAGCGTTCTGATGAGATCCACAACCTGGAGCTTAAATATTTCACCAATATTTCCCATGAAATACGGACTCCATTGACGCTCATTCTGGGGCCTCTTGAAAAGGTACTTCAAATGCCGGATTTGAATGCCCGCATTGTGAATCAGCTGCAACTTATGCAGCATCACGGGCAGCGACTAAACCGGCTTTTGAATCAGCTGATGGACTTCAGAAAGCAGGGAAAAAGCGAATTGAAGCTTAGAGTGGCAAAAGGGAACATTGTAAAGTTTATCAAGGAGATCTTTATCTCATTCAGAGAAAGTTCAGTCGACAGGAATATCGAATATCATTTCGATTCCCCGGCTGAGAGTATCGAACTTTTTTATGACCGGGATATTCTTGAAAAGGTTTTTTACAATTTATTATCAAATGCTTTTAAATATACTTCCGACGAGGGTCGGATCATTGTTTCAGTAAAAACAATTGATCGGGACGATATTGCCCCCCAATTAAATGTGGTCAACAGCCATTATACTACTATTTTTGATACTGATTATACACAGATCTCTATAACAGATACCGGTCACGGGATTTCAAAGGAAGATCAGCAGCATATCTTTGAAAGATTTTTCAGAGCAAATTCCAATTCGACAAAAACAGCCGTAGGAACTGGAATAGGGTTAGCTCTGACTAAAGAATTGATTTTAGTGCATAAAGGCATAATTAGTGTGGAAAGTGAAATAGGAAAGGGCTCAACTTTTTCAGCTTACCTGCCAGTTGGAAAGGATCATTTTTCCGAAGATGAGATCATTAAAGATTTTAAAGACAGCGAACACCTGGACAATTACGCTTTGATCAACCATGAGAAGTTGTCGCTCGATGAAGTGAAAAATATAAACAATGAGAACAGCACACTGGAAAAGCCTAAATTGTTGATCGTCGAAGATAATGTGGATGTCCGGAAATACATCAGAGATATTTTTGATAATGAATATCAGATTCTGGAATCGGCAAATGGCAGAGAGGGGTTGGAAAAGGCGTTAGAAGAAATACCTGATATTGTAGTGAGCGATGTGATGATGCCGCTAATGGATGGGTTGGAACTTTGCGGCAAATTGAAAAAAGACGAGAGAACCAGCCACATCCCCATTGTTTTGTTGACTGCAAGGACTTCACTAATATTTAAAGTGGAAGGAATTGAAACGGGAGCTGATGATTACATTACGAAACCGTTTAGCCCGAAATACCTGGAAGCAAGGATCAGAAACCTCGTCGAACAAAGAAAGAGACTTAAGAAGAAATTCAGCGATAAAATTTATGTAAAGCCAAAAGATATCACGCTCAATTCGCTCGACGAATCGTTTTTGCAAAAGATCATTGAGACGATAGACCAAAACATGAACAATTCTGAATATAACATAGAGGATATGTGCAAAGATATTGGGATGAGCCGAATGCAACTGTACCGGAAGCTCAAGGCCATCACCGGACTTTCGGCTAATGAACTTATCAGAACACAACGTTTGCAACGCGCCGCCCAGTTGCTGGAACAGGATGTTTTAAACATTAGTCAAATTACCTATGAAGTGGGCTTTAATGATTTGAAATATTTCCGGTCGAGGTTTCAGGAACATTTTGGCATGACACCTTCTGATTACATCAAGAAACATAAAAAGACTGAAAACAGTATATGATTTTTTGATCTATATTGCTTTTTGCCTAAACATGGATTTATAGAAAATTTGATGAAAGCCCATTGGCTCTCCGGTATTTTATCTTTGAATTGTAACATTTACCCACCTCTTAAGATACATTTATACCTCAAGTGTAACAGGAACACTCAGTAAGTTTGTAATACATATCCACTAAACGTGTGATTTGTTTTTGACTTTTATTCCGAATCATCATGGAAAAAAGTTCCGTGTGATTCAGTAAATATAAAAGTAAGGGTGTTTTTGTTAAGGTAAAAAACTGGGACTGACTAAGTCCCGGTTTTTTAATTTATAGAGGCGCCAATCCGGTCATGTGCTTCCGTTTAGTAATTATCACACTAGTTCACACGGCCGGCTCCAAACCAATAAACCTCAAAAATGATTTTTCCTTTTATTGTCGGTCACGGAATTCCAGGAGATTGATTGCCACTGATTTCGGTTTAATACGGCCCTAATTTTTATCTAAATGTATAGATCCATAAAATCTGCTTCACTAATCATTCTGTTCATTCTGGTTTCTTTTTGGTCTTATTCTCAGACCGAATCAAAAGATACAAAGCTGGTGGACCCCCAAGCGACTCAAAGGACGAGGAATTTATATGTAAATCTTAAGAATATGGCAGGAAGCCATTTGTGGTTTGGGCATCAGGATGATTTGGCCTATGGTGTAGGCTGGGTAAATGAAAAAGGAAGATCTGATGTGAAAGACGTTACGGGCAGCTATCCGGCTGTTTACGGTTGGGACATCAGTGGGATAAGCAAAGCCATGAATATCGATGGTGTCAATTTTGAAAATATGAAAAACTGGATTCGGGAAGGATTTAAAAGGAAAGGAGTTATCACCAT
>Ga0055448_10000311_pt1 | contig 12195 bp, 8 predicted proteins | sample China_Galinas_PW_4_FD_57744 | JGI IMG/M metagenome (GOLD analysis project Ga0055448, IMG submission 57744) | Wetland microbial communities from San Francisco Bay, California, USA, that impact long-term carbon sequestration - China_Galinas_PWA_D2 | ecosystem: Environmental > Aquatic > Marine >... | reverse complement strand
CGGGCGTGAGGCGGGCGCCGACTACCTGGCCGGGGAGGTGGAGCTCGACTCGGAGGATCTCGCCCACCTCGCCATCCTGTACGATGCGGAGCTGGCTTACCTCGACACGCGCCTGCGCGACCTCTTCGCCGACCTGCGCGTCGCAGGCATCCTCGACGAGACGCTGGTAATCGTCACCAGCGACCACGGCGAGAACCTCGGCGACTACGGCATGATCGACCACCAGTACTGCCTCTACGACACGCTCGTGCGTATCCCCCTGATCCTTCGCTACCCACCGCTATTCGATGGTGGCGCTACCATCGACGCCCTGGTGCAGAACGTCGACTTCGTCCCATCGATCCTCCAGGTCACCGGAGTCGATGGCGACGGGATGGCCCTTCAGGGGCAGTCGTTGTTGCCGGACGACGTGGTGAGCCACCCGCGGCAATATGTGTTCGCCGATTACGCCCGGCCGTCAGCGACCCTGGCGGTGCTTCGGGAACGCTACCCGGCCTTCGACGTTTCGCCCTACGACCGCGGCCTCGCCATGGTTCGTGACGCGGGCTACAAGCTGATTCGCGCCACCGACGGCACGGAGGAATTCTACGACCTTACTACCGACCCGCACGAAGACCAGAATCTGATCGCGAGCCAAACCGAGGTGGCGGCCCGCTATCGTGCGACCCTGTCTGCGTGGCAGGCGGCGTGTACCCCGGCCGTCGCGGCGGAGGAGGACCACAACTTCGACGCCCGCACCATGGCGATGCTCGAAGAGCTGGGCTACCTGTAATGTGTGGCATCGCCGGCCAGTGGCACTTCCGTACCGGGGAGGCAGTCGACCTTGGGGAGCTCACCCGTGTCCGGGATGCCCAGCGCCACCGCGGACCGGACGATGCCGGCGCGTGGATCAACGGCGCCGTGGGCCTCGCCCATCGCCGTCTCTCCATCCTCGACCTCTCCGCGGCCGGCCGCCAGCCGATGGGGGTGGGCGAGATCCAGCTCGTCTTCAACGGCGAGATCTATAACTACAAGGAATTGCGCTCCTGGCTCGAGGCGCTCGGCCACCGCTTCTCCACCACCAGCGACACCGAGATCCTGGCCCCCCTCTATCTGGAGCTCGGTCTGGACTTCGTGCAGCGCCTGCGAGGGATGTTCGCCATCGCCTTGTGGGACGGGGCGCGGCAGCGTCTGGTGCTGGTGCGGGACCGTTTCGGCAAGAAGCCGCTCCTCTACGCCCACACTCGCCGCGGTCTGGTCTTTGCCTCGGAGATGCAGGGGCTGCTCTGCGACCGGATGGTGGAGCGCGAGATCGACGTCGACGCTCTCGACGCGTTTCTGGCGCTCAAGTACGTTCCCGCCCCAGCCTCCATCTTCCGGAAGGTGCACAAGCTGCGCCCCGCACACCTGCTGGTGGTGGAGGGCGGAGAGACACGGGAGACGCGGTACTGGCAGCCGGCCTATCTCCCCAAGGAGGCGCGGTCGGAAGCGGAGTGGGTCGAGCGGATCCTGACGGGGCTGCGGGAGAGTGTCCGCCTGCGGATGATCGCGGACGTCCCCCTAGGTACCTTTCTCTCCGGGGGGATCGACTCGTCGGCGGTGGTCGCGCTGATGTCCGAGGTCTCGGACCGGCCGGTGAAGACCTTCTCCATCGGCTTCGACGAGGCCCGCTACAGCGAGCTCGATGCGGCCCGGACGGTGGCGCGCCACTACGGGACCGACCATCACGAGCACATCGTGCGCATGGATGCGGTGGCGGTCCTTCCCAAGCTGGCGCGTCACTACGGCGAGCCCTACGCCGATCCGTCGGCACTGCCCACCTACTACCTCTGTGAGATGACCCGGGAGCATGTCACCGTCGCCCTCTCGGGGGACGCGGGCGACGAGCTATTCGGCGGCTACGGCGCCTACTGGCAGCTCCGGGTGCGGCAGCGCGCCGGGATGATTCCTGCCCCTCTACGGCGAGGCGCGGCGGGCATCCTGTCTCCGCTGGTGGATCGCAATGTGCGGCGCTGGGTCTGGTGGCGGCGGCTGCGCAACACCCTGCGCGAGTCCCTCGCGCCGGTCGACGAGCAACATCGCGTGTTGATGAGCACGTTCCGCGACGCAGAGCGGGTGGCGCTCTATCGTCCGGAGATCCGCCAGCGGCTCAACGGCGATGGGCTCGCGCAACGCACCTTCCGCGACGCCTTCCGGGCCAGCGACGCCCCGGACCCCATCGAGCGGGCAAGCTACATGGACATCGCGACCTACCTGCCGGACGACATCCTCACCAAGGTCGACATCGCCAGCATGGCCCACTCCCTGGAGGTGCGCTGCCCGTTTCTCGATCATCGATTCGCCGAAGAGATGCTACGCATGCCCTTCGACCTCAAGCTGCACGGCGCCACCACCAAATACATCCTGCGCCGCACCCTGGAACGCCTTCTTCCACGGGAGATCCTCGACCGTCCCAAGCAGGGGTTCGCCGTGCCTCTCGACCCGTGGTTTCGCGACGAGCTGGCTGACTTCGCCCGCGATCTACTCCTCGCTCCCGACAGCCGGTTCCGCGATTACCTTCGGCCGGACGCGGTCGCAAGGATCCTCCAGGACCACCTGGACTACCGCTGCAACAACGGCCGTCTCCTCTGGTCCTTGGTCTGTCTGGAGCTGTGGTTCCGGGAGATCGTGGACGCGCCCCAGCGGGTGGTGGCATGAAGCAGCCAGAGGGTGCGGCCAGGAGCCGTCCACTGCGCGTCATGCTGGTGATCGCCCACCTGCGGTATGGCGGCACCGAGCGGCAGCTCACCCACCTCGCGCGCTACATGGATCGGCAGCGCGCCCAGGTGGAGGTGTGCTGCCTGTGGGAGAAGGGGCCGTTTGCCGACCTCCTGGAGGCGGAGGGGATCCCGGTCCACCTCGTGAAGAAACGGGCGCGGTTCGATCCCACCCTGCCGTTCCGTCTGGCCCGGCTGCTGCGGCGCCGGCGGATCGACGTGGTCCACACCTTCCTGCTCACCGCCGGGATCTGGGGCGCCCTCGCCGGGCGCCTCGCGCGGGTGGCGGCGGTGGTGGGCACCGAGCGCAACGTCGACCATCTGGAGGTGAAGGATCGGCCCGTCACGATCCGCCTCTACCGGCTGGCCACCCGGTATCTGCAGGATCGGGTGCTGGGAAACTCGGAGGCGGTCAGGCGCTACGTCATCCGGACGTTGCGCTTGCCGGAGTCGAAGGTGGGCGTGGTCTACAACGGGATTGACATGGCGGCCATGCAGCCAGGCCGGGTGCGGCAGGAGGTGCGCCGTGAGCTGGGGATCGGTGACGATGCCCCGGTGGTGTTGATGGCGGCGCGCCTCCACCCGCAGAAGAACTACCCACTGTTCCTCGACGTGGCGGAACGGGTCCGGAGACCCCGGCCGAAGGTGCGGTTCGTGGCGGCCGGTGAAGGGCCACTTCGGTCCGAGATCGAGGGTTGGATCAAGGACCGTGGGCTGCAGGATACGGTGATCCTCCTCGGCGGTCGTGGTGACATCCCGGACCTGATGGGGATGGCGGATATCGTGTTGCTCACCTCCGACTGGGAGGGATTCCCTAACACCTTGCTGGAGGCGATGAGCGTCGGCACTCCCTGTGTTGCGACGACGGTGGGCGGTAACGACGAAGTCGTCGTTTCCGGCGAGACGGGTGAGCTGCGCGGGCCAGGGGATGTGCAGGCGCTCTCGACGACGTTGATCGACCTTCTGCGGGATGACGCCAGGCGACGTCGCATGAGCGACGCCGGACGGGAACGCGTGGCACGGTGCTTTTCCGTCGCTCAGATGGTAGCCGGTACGATTGCCGAGTACGGGGTGGCTTTGCAGGCACGGGGCTGCGGCGACCTTGCGCCGCGGCTGGAGGCGGCCCGAGAGTGATGTCCGGGGCACATTCTGTTTTTGTGGTCTCGCCTATGCCGCAGCAGGCAGGACCGGATGCTGTGGGTAGGTGAGGGCGGATGCGCATGGCGACGATGACGACACTCAGACAGCGTGTGGCCTACCTGGGCCGCTACTGCATCGGCCGGTTCGGTCCGACATTCTCGTCGCGAGCGGCGCGGCGTGGTCTGGGGGAGGTGCAGGTTGTCTGTTTCTTCGTTGGCCACGGGCGAAGCGGCAGCTCGCTCGTCGGCGCCTTGCTCAACGCCCATCGCCACATCGTCGTGTCCAACGAGCTCAATGCCCTACGCTACCTTGCCGCAGGACTGACCGCCGAGCAGCTCTATCACCTGATGCGCTTCGATGCGGCGCGCAGCGCACGGCTCGGCTCGCAGGGCGGCGGGGGATACCGCTACGCGGTAGATGGTCAGTGGCAAGGGCGCTACGAAAAACTCCTCGTCCTCGGCGACCGGAAGGCCGGCGGAACCGCGAAGTTGATCCTGGAGGATCCCGGGATCCTCGACCTCCTACGGTGCAGAGTCGGCGCCGAGATCAAATTCGTGAACGTCCTGCGCAATCCCTTTGACAACATCGCGACGGCGGTGCGCAAGACACGGCAGCAGCCAGGAGAGTCACGCACACAGCACATCCTGCGGCAGGCCGACGACTACTTCTGGCGCTTCGGGGCCATAGACAAGATCAGGCAGATGTTCGGTGACGGGAGTCTGTGTCATCTCCACGGGGAGGACCTATTGGCGGACCCAGCAACCGAGATCGCCGAGCTCTGCAGATTTCTGGACGTCGACTGCGAGCCCGCCTACGTTGACGCTTGCTCGGCAATTCTGTTCAAGAAGCCTCAGCAAACACGGCATCTTATCGAATGGGATGAGGAGCTGATTGATCGAGTTCAGCGCGGAATCGCCGAGCAGCCGCTGCTGGCCGAGCACGGCTACACGTTTGGTACGGGAGCGGAGTAGTCGCTGATCGTCGCTGAGGGCCGTGCGCGGGCGAACGGCTCGCCGATCCTCCGTTTCGGACCGCGGCTGATGACCGACGTGGGCATCGTCGATAAGGTCATGGCCGGTGTTCCTCCGCGATGGTCCCAGCGGCGCTGCACCTCTCCTCACACAACGCTTCGGGGGAAGATCGACCGCTACCCTCTGCCCTGGTGGAGGAAGGTGACCGGACCAATGCGTGCCCTGCGATTTCTCTCGATCAATCGACGCCGAGACGGCACGCGGACGAGCCGGAAGGTCGGTTTACTGCCGGGGCCGAGGGGAGGCGCTTCCACGGCTCCGGATCATTCGCGCATCGGCTCGACATCGGTTGTGACTCGGTGGCGTCGAAAACGTGACCCCTGCGTGATGCTCTGTGCCACGGCGATGATGGATAACACAGCCAAGACAGTACCGGTTTACGTCCCTCCGCCGTGCGCCGCGCCGCCTGACATTCAGTGGTCGGCCCCGGGTGCTGCGCCGCCGGGTGCGACGGACACGGATGATCTCGCCGCTTCCCCCACCTGCGTACCTACTGCCGCGCGTGATGCTCGTCATCGAGCATCTACAACTCGGCGGGACGGAGCGCCAGCTTCACCATCTGGCGCTGGGTTTGAAGCGGGCCGGTATCGCGGTCGAGGTATGCTGTCTTCGCAGCCTTGGACCGTTCGGCGAGTCGCTCCGTCGCCACGGCGTGGTCGTCCATCTGGTTCCGAAGCGTTCCAAGGTCGATGTCACGCTGCCGTTCCGGCTCGCGGTGCTTTTTCGTCACCGCCGTCCGGACGTGGCGCACTTGTTTCTCTTCACCGCGAGTCTCTGGGGAGGGCTCGCCGCGCGGCTCGCCCGGGTGCCGGCCGTGATCGCTACGGAGCGTAACGTGAACCATCTGGAACTTCGCGAGCACCCCGCCGAAGTTCTCCTCTTTCGCTTGGCGGCACACCTCCTCCACGACCGCGTTTTGGGGAACTCCGACCGTGTCACCCGCTATCTCCGGACCGCCCTGAAAATACCACCCAAGCGTCTCGGAACGGTTTACAACGGCTTGGATACATCGACAATACGACCCGTCCGCACCCGCGATGAGGTGCGCCGGGAACTAGGAGTGGCAGAGGATGGGCAGATCTTGTTGATGGTGGCGCGTCTGACCCGGCAGAAGAACTACCCCCTGTTTCTGCGGGTGGCCGCCCGCCTGCGTAAGGAGTTCCCGCGGCTCGTCGCCGTGGTGGCGGGCACCGGTTCGCTGGAGGGAGAGCTGCGTTCGTTTGCGGCCTCGCTGGGCGTCGCCGAGGCGACCCGCTTCCTCGGCCCTCGGCAAGACGTCGCCGATCTTATGGTGGCGAGTGATGTGGTGGTGCTCACCTCGGATTGGGAGGGTTTTCCCAATACCATCCTGGAGGCGATGTGGTCGGAGCGGCCCGTCGTGGCCACGGACGTTGGGGGATGCGGCGAGGTCATCGTCGACGGTGAAACGGGCCATCTGGTACCGCCCGATGACGAAGAGGCCTTCGCGCGTGCCACCCGGCACCTGCTGAACGAGCCAGGGGTTGCGGCGAAGATGGGGGCGGCGGGGCGTCGGCGGGTATTGGATCGGTTCACCGCCGGACGACTGGTCGATGGCACTCTGGAACAGTACTGGATCGCCCTGAATCACGCTGACCAGCAGAGCTTCATCCAGGAGGGGGAGGCCGTGAGTGGGTGAGTGGCTGCTGTTCTCAGCCCTCGGCCTCGTCGGGCTCGTCCTCGCGATCGGCTGGCCTATCTGGGCATTGATTGTCATCACGGCCCTGCAGCTCATGCCCAACCTGGGCATCGTGGACCAGCTTACCGGGCTGCACCTCGTCGCCGGCTATGGCGCCATCGTCGCCCTGCGTCTCTTCATCAAACCGCCGCCGGGAAAGCTCGGCCCCTCGCAGTTGCGTCTGCTTGCGGTGCTCTTGATCGGGCTGGAAGTGCTCTCCCTGGCATGGGCGAAAGAGCCCCTATGGGCCCTCGACGGTCTGTTCAAGTATGGCAAGGGGATCGGCTTCGGCTGGCTCCTCAGCCTCTTTCTCCGTCGTGGTCGGGAGCTGACCGGCCTCGTCTACGTGACGGTCGCCATCGCGGTGCTCGGAACATTCATCACGATCTATGGGGTCGTGGTTCTGGGCATGCATGAGGGCGGAGCGGGATTGAGCGACAACTCCAACGGCAACGCCTTCTTCTTCATGCTCGCGCTACCCCTGGCCTATTGCCTCATGCGCTCTGCCGGCGATGGGTGGGTTCGTCGCCTGCTGGTCCTGGTCCCACCGCTGCTCACCGTCGGGATCATCGCGACCGGTTCGCGAAGCACCATGCTGGCGGCGGCGCTCCTGTGGGTCCTCCTCCTGGTCAAGGACCGTAAGTCTCCGGCGCTCTACGCCGCTATCGCCCTGGGGGCCGCCGGCGTGGCCATCGCGCTACCGTTCATGCAGGAGAACGTCGAACGTCTGAGTAACCTCCGGCAGCTCACCGAACAGCGGGTCGAGGAAGGGTCTCTCGCCGGACGCAAGGCGCTCGCGGTGAACGGGGTCCTCGCCTTCCTGGAGCGTCCGCTCTGGGGTTACGGCGTCCAGAGCGGACGCCTCAGGGTGGCGGAGCTGATGTACGGCCTAAAGAAAGGCACGATCAATGCCCGTTGGCTCAAGAGCCACACCTCCGGCGGGCGAGGAGACCTGCACAACTCCTACCTCACCCTCGCCGTCGACGTGGGGTTTCCGGGCGTGGCGTTGTTCTGCGTGATCGGCTGGATCGCCCTTCGCGAGTTGCGGCGTCTAGGGCGAGGTGCGGTTTTGCTGCCGAGTGATCTGACCGCGCTGGTGCGCTACCTGCCGGCGGGCGTCACTGCGCTCCTCTTTCTGCTCCTGTTCATGAACCAACTCCACAGTCCGTTGCTGTGGCTTGTCCTCTTGATGCCCGCGATGCTCGCGAACGTGCTGGCCAACGAGCCGGTTGCGGAGCCGGTCGAAGAGGTGATGGGAAGGGTCCAGTGACCCTCCTTTTCTATTTTTCGCTTGCCATGTGGGTGTACGCCTACGCCGGCTTTCCCGCCGTACTGGCGATGCGGGCGCTGGTCACCCGGCCGGAGGAGGTCAGGCGGCGGGAGATTGCGCCCCCCATCTCGATCATCCTGCCGGTGTACAATGGCGGCTCCGTGGTAGAGGCGCGTATCCGCCAGCTCCTGAGCGTCGACTACCCGGAGGATAGGCTGGAGGTGGTGGTGATCTCCGACGGCTCGGATGACGGTACCAACGAGATCCTGCAGGGCCTCCACGATCCCCGCCTGGTGCCCGTCATCCTACCCGAGCGGCAGGGAAAGGAGGTCGCCCTCAACGCCGGGATCGATCGCGCCACCCACGACCTCCTGGTCTTCGTTGACCTTGGCGTGGAGGTTGCCCATGACGCGTTACGCCGGCTCGTTTCGGTGTTCGCCGACGAACGGGTGGGCGTGGCAACGGGTGTGGACGAGAGCGTCCCGACGAGCGGCTCAACGGTGGTCCAGACTGCCGGCCTCTATACGCGCTACGAGATTGGCGTACGCCGGCTGGAGTCTCGATTGGGATCGCTATTCGTGGTCAATGGCTGCTTCTTCGCGGCGCGGCGCGATCTGTGTCGCGGCATGGCCCCCTGGGTGACCGTTGACATGTGGGTGCCGGTTCAGGCGATCCGTCAAGGATACCTGGTGGTTCTGGAAGAGGGCGCGCTAGCGCGCGTGCCGACGACCCGCGACCTGGGAGGAGAGTTCCAGCGACGGGTGCGCACCTTTCACCGAGGCATGACCACCTACTTCGCGTCCCTGGATCTGGCCAACCCCTTTCGCCACGGCTGGATCGCGTTTGAGTACCTGAGCCACAAGCTCGCGCGCTGGTTGGTGCCCTTGTGGTTGGTGAGCCTTGGCGTGAGTAGCATCGCGCTCGCCGGCAATTCCTGGGTCGCCACCGCAGTACTCGTCGGTCAGCTCATCCTCTACGGTCTCGCCCTGGCCGCGCTGACTGGAGCCCTCCCTGCACCCCTACGCCGGCTGGGCGATGTGTGTGGATTCTACTTGCTCGCCAACGTTGCCCTGGCTGTGGCGTGGTGGCGCGTCGTATCCGGCGTGCGCGTCACCCATTGGCAGCCGACTACGCGCTAGGCGCCGGCATTGAATAAAGACCAAGCACCTTTCATGGCCGCGGTTACGCCGATCTTCGTCGTGGGGATGAACCGCTCGGGGACGAAGTGGTTGTCCAACATCTTGTGCAACCACCCGGATATCGCAGGGGTGCAGTACGAACGTGGCGGTGGCATCCAGGAAAGCAATATGTTCAGCGTGATGCCACAGAAATTTGGTGACCTTGCGGACGTCAGCAACTACATCGGCCTCATCGAGTTGTGGGCGTGTACCGACTTCTTCCGTCTCTCCGGTGTGGACAAGGCGCTCTTCTACCGGCCGGAAGCCAGGACGACCTCGTATCCGGCCCTGTTCCGCATGCTGATGGAGGAAGTCGCGCGTCGAAATGGAACCGGATTCTGGCTGCAGAAGATCCCGCCACAAGAAGCACTCGCCATCCTGGGGGAGTTCGCCGGGGCGCGGGTGGTGCTCATCGAGCGGGGCGTGGTCGCGACGGTGCGCTCGTCCATCCAGCAAAGCATCAAGTACGGCAAACGGCCGCGATCTCTGGTCGGCGAGGGGTTTGAGTACGCATTTGGTGCCAGGTGCCTCGAGCGCGTGCGCGGCGGTCGGGAGGTTTACGAGATCACCTATGAGCGGCTTCACGACAACCCGGAAGCGGTGATTCGCGGTTTGTGCGAATGGCTGGGAATTCCCTTTCAAGAGCACATGCTTGATGTGGGATTCCGTCCGAACACCAGCTTTGCTCGCCCCGTCGACCGGGAAGCGGTGCTCGGAAGGGGGCAGGAATGGTTGGTTCGATTCGTCGCGACCATGTTCTCCCTGGTGCCGGTTGCCGGTTTACGGCTGATCGGTCGCTGGCGCAGACGCGCGACACGGTCATTCCTGCCAGGAACCTTCGGCATGGTGCGAGACGAGCACCGGGTCAAATAGCAGCCACCACCACGAGATTTCGAGCGAGGCTCAGCTTGGGTGATTCAAGTCATTGGCGGCGCCGTCATGGGGCGCATTGGGCACCTCGCGTGCTCGGTTGTCTCGTCGTGCTGGCCGCGGTCGCGCCGGGCTGCCAGGCAGGTGACGGGAAACCCGCATACGCTGTCTGGCGGGATGCCACGCGCGAACTAGGCCTATATAACGAGGCCACCACCTTCGATCTGGTGCCGGCGGATTACGACTCGGACGGCGATGACGATCTCCTGGTGATCAACCATCGCTCTTCCCCCTGGCTGTTGCAAAACGAGGGTCGCGGGGTCTGGCGGGAGGTGGCGCAGGCGGTCGGGTTGGTATCCCTGCCGGATGATCTCACCGCCGTATCCCGCGCGGAGATCGATCCGACTGCGCCCGGCTATTCCTTGTGGCACGCTCCGGATCCCTATGGGCCGTGGTTTCTGGGGTGGCGCGGTGACGCCGCCGTCGAGGGAAAGATCGTGTCGAAGATCGGTCTCTACGACGTCCACCTACATGGGAGCGGCGGGGTGCATGTGGATCACGGGGGCGACGAGGTGCGGTACTCGGCTCCAGCGGGTGCCAAGCGCTTCACGCTGTCGTTCAAACCCGAGGCGGTGGGGGGAATCTTCGACCTGCATCTCATCGCCGACGGCGCCAGTGGCGAGCGAGAAGTGCACGTCGGACGCGACGACCGGACGGTGGACCTCACGGATCGCTTGCTCGGCATCCCCGATAACCACCGGGCGTGCTGGTTGGACGCGGACGGGGACGGCGATCTGGATCTCTATATTTCCCGCGGCGCCAACCGCCGGCACGCGGTGGGATGGAAGCACAATGCCCTCTTCATCCAGGACGACGGGCGATTCGTGGACCATGCCCGAGAGCTGGGTGTGGAGGATCTGGAAGGGAGCGGCCGAGGTGTTGCGGCACTGGACGTGGACAACGACGGTTGGATGGACCTGGTGGTGGTCAATTACCTGACTCCCTCGGCGCTCTTCCGAAACGGGGAAGGGAAGGGCTTCCGCGAGATGGGCGAGGAGATGGGGCTCGCGGCGCTCGGCAGCAAGGCCGTGCGCGAGGTCGCGGCGGCCGACTACGACGGCGACGGCTATAGCGATCTCCTCATCGCCGGCCGCGGTGCCTTCTTGTTGCACAACGACGAAGGCCAGCGTTTCACACAGGTTGCGGAGTTGCTCGGGAGGAAGAAGGGCGCGGAAATTGCCGCGGTGCGCTGGGCCGACTGGGACGGTGACGGCGATCCCGATCTCTACGTCGCCAGGCAGGGTAGACTCCCGGGCTTCGTCTGGCACACCGGCGGTGAGGTGCGCTTCGACCAGACTGTCGGCAAGGGGCGGCAGGCGTCGATCAATCTGGCTGCCCCCCGTGAAGGCCTGCACCTTGCGTTGTACCTCGAAGGTCAGCGATTCGACGACGCGATAGCGGGATGGACGAATCCGATTCCGGGAGAGTTGGTGGCGGGCTCGCCCAGGACCTGGCATGGGGCCCGTTATGTGGTGACCGAAGGCGACCAGGGGGTCCGGATCACTCTCGACAATCACGCGGGGGAAGAGGCGGTGCGCTTTTCCGGCGTGGTCACGTCGGACCGCGAGATCGCGCGACCACTGACCTCCGGCTTCGCGCTCCGGTCGTGGGAAACGGTCCCCTGGCGCCACAGGCTTCGCGAGTGGAGCAGGTGGCTGCCGTCGCGATCGGATCTGTTGTTCGAGAACCTCGGCGACGGCCACTTCCATGATGTAACCCGACGTTCTGGTGTGTCGGGACAAAGCCACGACGTGACGTTCGCGGACTTCGATGGCGATGGTGATCTCGACCTCTTCCGCTTGTGCAACCGCGGTGTCTACGGTGAGGGCGGTGGGGAATTTCTGGTCAACGATGGGTCCGGACGGTTCTCCGTCGCCATGTACCTACCCATGGTGCGGTTCCCCGCGGTGGCGGATAAGATCACGACCATCGATGCCGATCAGGACGGCTGGACCGACGTCTTCGCCACGTTTGGCGGGGCGACCGAGCCGGGGTTGGGTAGGGGACCCTATGTCTTGCTGCTGAACCCGGGCGACCAGCGACCGACGTCGGTGACCGGAGGGGACCGTTAGATTGAGCCAAGAGAGGGTGTGTGCATGAGTGAAACCGCTAAGCCCGCGAATCGGGCGCTGATCGTCGGTGTGGATGGAGGGACCCTGCGGCTGGTGGAGCCATGGGTCGCCGCGGGTTACCTGCCGAACTGGAAGCGGCTGAT
>Ga0055448_10000303_pt1 | contig 12278 bp, 6 predicted proteins | sample China_Galinas_PW_4_FD_57744 | JGI IMG/M metagenome (GOLD analysis project Ga0055448, IMG submission 57744) | Wetland microbial communities from San Francisco Bay, California, USA, that impact long-term carbon sequestration - China_Galinas_PWA_D2 | ecosystem: Environmental > Aquatic > Marine >... | reverse complement strand
GCCTGTCTCGGCCCGATTCGACTCCAGGCTGCCAGCGCCCTCGACAATGCCGAAATCGACCCGGACTCCCGAAAGCGGCTGGTTCCACTGGTCCAGCACCCGGACCACCGGCGCGACGGGAGCCGCTTCACCGGCCGTGCCGAGCTGCGTCAGTGCCGCTTGCGCCTCGACTGTCGTGGCGAACGGTGGCTCCGCCCCGTCCTGACAGGCGCCAGTAGTGATGAGTGCTGTGACCAGAGTTGCTGCGGAGACAACCCGCGAAGCGAAATATGTGCGGCAATGCTGCGGCCGATCGTCCATTCGGCGGTACCTGCGCTGTACTCGACAGCCTCCGTTTCCCGCCGGACGACGGAATGCGCGGCCGTCAAACGGCCGCTTTTCAGTGCAATACGGGCGCCGTGCCCGTCCACGCGCGCGCGAAAGAACGTCCGATCTCGACGATCGCACGTAAGATATTGTCAAAACACAAGTTACATTCTCAGGCCGAGCCGAACGGACGCGCACAGCTCACCGGCCCGCACCGGCCCCACAGGGAAGGAAGTTGCCGCTACAGGAAATCCGTTCGCCCCCGCCAGCGGCGTGCCGGCGGGGTGGATCAGGCGGAAATCAGTGGTGGGAAGCGCCCGCGAAAGCACTGCCGCCGGCCGCGGTTGCGTCCACACGAGCCGCCCGGGCCGGGAACACCAGGATCGGGATGGACGCGCCGCGGATCACCTTGTCGGCCACACTGCCCAGGACGGCACGGCCGAGATACGTCCTGCCATGCGTGCCGAGCGCGATGACGTCGGCGCCGATCTCGTCCGCCTCATCGAGAATGGTGTCAGCGACCCGGTAGGCGGCGATGACGTGACGATCGACTGTAGCCCAGTGCGCGATGGCGTCGGACGCGACCGACTCGAGGTAGTCGGATGCCTCGCGCGTCCTCGCCTCGAGTTCCTCACGGTTCTCCCTGGCGGTATCCGGGATGTACGGCGAGTTGGGCATGATCGGCGCATGCGCGATGCGCAGCAGCGTACACCGTGCATTGGGAGAGAACGGCAGCTGGCTGGCGGCTTCGAGTGCGTTCCTCGCAATGGGCGACGCGTCCATCGCGATCAGCACATTCGAGAAATCGCGCGGCGGCTCGACCGGCGTGATGCTGTCACGGGGCCGGATCAGCAGTGCCGGCACCCTCAGTCGCCGTAGCAGCCGGTCCGCGGTACTGCCCAGCCATGCGCGCTTCAGGCCGCCGTGACCGTGCGTGCTCATCACGATGATGTCGATGCCGACTTCGCGGATGCAGCGAGTCAGTGCCGGCGCGACTGCGCCCTCGAGGAGCGTAGCGGTCGTGGACACGCCATGATCCGCGCCGAGCGAACGCGCGAGCGCCTGGACGTACTCCTGCTCCTCGCGGATCAGCATCGAGTCGAAGCCGGCTTCCATCACTACCGGCGCGGGGCGCACGGTGTCCGGCCAGAACCCCGAATGCACTGTCACCAGGTGGATCGTCCCACCTGAACGACGGGCAAGCGCGACAGCGAACGGCAACGCGTTCTCGGAGAACGCGGACCGGTCCACGGGGACGAGAATCCTGTGGTACACGCGGCCTCCTGTCGAATCGGCAGCGATCCGCTGTCCGCGGCACAGCCGCACGTTCATGGCGGGGTTTCCGACGCCGCACGGCTCGTTCTCTAACCTGTCGCACGGACATCGAACAATCAGTCACGCAGGTTCCCGATCCGCTGTACGGAAGATCCGCTTCCGCGTCAGCGAAATCCGGACGGACCCGACGCCCCACACGCCAGCCTGCGCCAATACAGGTTGACGGGACGGCTACATTGCGCGACATCCGCGCTTCACCCCCGTCCGTCATGGAGGCACCGGATGACGATGAAGGCGACCGCTCGATTCAGCGTTCCAGGTTCCAGGTCGGGGTCCATCGCCGCGGCTCTGTTCGCCTGCGCTTTCGCGCCGCTGGCCGCGCAACGTCCGACGAACGCGCAGCGCTTCGAGCCGGTCGAGGCGACGATCGCCGGAATCCACGCGGCCATGCGCGCCGGCACGCTCACGGCTCATGAGCTGGTGACGCTCTACCTCGAACGCATCGAGGCGTACGACAAGCACGGTCCCTCGATCAACGCGCTCACGACCATCAACCTGCGCGCCCTCGCGATCGCGGACTCGCTCGATGCCATCTTCGCGGCGACCGGCCGGTTCGCCGGCCCGCTCCATGGCATTCCCGTGATTGTGAAGGAGAACTACGACACATACGATCTGCCGACCACGGCCGGCTCGCGCGCACTGATCAGTTCCGTGCCGCCGGACGATGCGTTCATGGTGCGGCGTCTGCGCGAGGCAGGTGCCATCGTGCTCGCCAAGTCCAACATGGCCGAGTGGGCGTTCAGTCCGTTCGAGACGATCGGCTCGGCACTGCCCGGCTACACCTTCAATCCCTATGCGCTCAACCGTGTGCCGGCCGGATCGAGCGGTGGGACTGCCGCCTCGGTGACTGCGAGTCTCGGCACCGTCGGCCTTGGTACCGACACGGGCAACTCGATCCGCGGTCCGTCGTCGCACACCGCGCTCGTCGGCATCCGGCCGACTCTCGGTCTGACCAGCCGTGACGGCATCATACCGCTCTTCCTCGAGCGCGATGTCGGCGGGCCCATGGCGCGCACGGTCGAGGATGCCGTTCGCCTGCTCGACGTCGTCGCCGGCGTGGATGCGGCCGACTCCGCGACAGCCGCGGCCGCCGGGCATATTCCGGATACCTGGACTGCCGCGCTCGATACCGGTGCGCTGCGCGGCGCCCGCCTCGGCGTCGTTCGTGACCTCGCCGACCGCAATGGCGCCGAGCCGGAAGTCGTCCAGCGGTTCAACGAAGCGATCGCGGAACTGCGACGGCTTGGCGCGACCGTCGTCGATTCCATCGACATGTGGGTGCTGGCCGATTCCATGCGAGTGACGACGTGTTCCGGGTTCCGCAGTGACCTCGAGGACTACCTTGCCACCCTCGGCCCCGACGCGCCGCACCGGACGCTCGGCTCGATCGTCGAGTCACGGGACGTTCACCCATCCGTCGAGCCCCGCCTGCGCAGAGCAATGCGCGACTCGACCGAACGCGACCCGGAACGCTGTCGCCGGGCGGCGCTCCGCCGCGCGAGGTTCCAGGATGGCGTGCGCAGCATCATGAACGAACATCGCCTCGACGCCTTCATCTACCCGACATGGTCCAATGCACCCCGCCTCATCGGTGACCTCGCGACACCCGCCGGTGACAACAACCAGAACCTCGCGCCGCCCGCCGGATTCCCGGCCATTACTGTGCCGATGGGCTGGGTCCGCGACGGCACACTACCCGTCGGCCTCCAGTTCCTGGGAGATGCATGGACAGAGTCGCGCCTGATCGGATTCGCATTCGCATTCGAGCAGGCGACCCGGTTCCGCCGGCCGCCACCGACGACGCCACCGCTTCGGCACTGACGAATGCTCGCCGGCGCTGACCATGCGGGAATCCAGGCGGTTCGAGACTCGGTGATGAAGTCGCCGAGCGTACGGGCGGGGCGGCCGGGATCTCGCCGAGATCCGCGTGGACCGGCGCACGTTCGCCCCGCACGTTCGCCTCGAACAGCGTAGTCGCCACTTTCGCTGCCGCGCCCGACCACTGCGCGGCCCGTAGCAGCTCACCCATCCGGTCTTTCTTCACGGCCTCGTTGGTCACGGGCCGGCCGGAAGCGGCGGACACACGAGCCGCGACATCGTCGAAATCGGCCGCCGTCTCGCTGACCCGTCCGGATCCCGCGTTCAGTTCAATGCGTGACCGATCGCGGATCGAATCGAGAACGAGCCCGCTCGACAGGTTCTGCATGTGGAGGTTCGGCCGCAGCACCGTGGCCGGGATGCCGAGTCCGTTCAGGTGACGTTCGAGCCGGACCAGTGCCAGATCCGGCTCACGGTCGATCGCCATCGCCGACAGAAGCACGACCTTCGCTACACCGGATGCCACGGCCCAGTCGAGGAACGGCGCGAGTGGGTCGTACGCGTGCGGATCGAAGGCGGCGGCATGAGGAACACACGGTCGACCCACTGTACCGCGTTGTCCCACGTCTCGGTCGAGTCGTAATCCATCTCGACGACCTCGATGCCGGACGTGTGGTGGTGGCCCGCATCACGATGGGAGGGCAAGCCGGCACGCCCTGATGCCGGGTTCCGGTCCGGCCGTGACTTGCCCGGCCACCAGGCTCCTCAGCCGGCGGCGCCGGCCTTGAGCCCCGTGATCATCTCGAGCGCCTTGTCCGCCGCGGGGCGGATGCCCACGGCCAGGTTCCGGGCCTCCTCGACACGGCTCTCCCTGCCGGCCAACTCGACCTGACGAAGCAGTTCCGCAAGCGGGCGAGCCGCTATGGCGCCGGCCGCCGACTTGAACGCATGCGCGGCCCTGGCGATCGCATCCGCATCGCCCGCTCTGCATGACTCATCGATCGCGTCCATGCGCGCCGGTGCATCGGTCGCGAACGCATCAAGCAGCGCGCCCAGCGCATCCTCGATACCGGCTTCGCGCAACGTCGCCCTGAATCCGGTGATGTCGATCGCCGAGTCCACATCGACCTCCCGTGCTTCGGTCTCTCCGGGTGAGCCCCAGCCTTCAATCATGGCGAACAGCTCGTAGGGCCGGAACGGCTTGGACAGGTATCCATCCATGCCCGCCGCAAGGCAGCGTCGCTTCTCCGTCGCCAGTGCGTGCGCGGTCAGCGCGACAATGCGAAGTCCGTCACGCTCAGCCAGTGCGCGGATCTCGCGCGTCGCGGCCAGACCGTCGAGCACGGGCATCTGGATGTCCATGAGAACCAGATCGAACATCCTGTCCTTCACTGCGTCGACCGCTTCCCGGCCGTTTGTCGCGATGTCGACGGCGTGGCCCCGCCGCTTCAGCATCGTCGATGCGACCTCCCGGTTCACCGCATTGTCCTCGACCAGCAGGATGCTCAGTCGCCGACGTGTCTCCTCGATCGAATGACGCGTGATCAGCTGCCGGCCCCGCCGACTCCTGCCCTCGCCCAGTGCGGCAGCGATTGCCTCGAGCAGCTCCGCTCGCGAAAACGGCTTCGTCAGGTACGCGTCGATTCCGAGATCCCGGCAGCGCTGCGCGTCGCCCGGCGTGCCGCCCGACGTCAGCAGCAGGATCTGCGTCGCATCGAACGCGTGATCCGTGCGTAGCTCACCCGCCATCTCGAAGCCGTCCATGCCCGGCATCAGACTGTCAATAAGCGCCATGTCCACCGAACGACCCGCCGCGATCGAGCGCCTCAGCATGCCCAGTCCGGATTCCGCCGACCGCGCAACGGCCACCTGCATCCCGGCGGCCCGCAGCATGTCACGGAAAATGCGGCAGTTCGTCCGGTTGTCGTCGACAACGAGCGCACGACGGCCGGCCAGCCCGGCACCGGTCGTTGAATTCGGCGCATGGACGTTCTCGGCCTCCTGGACTTTCAGCGTCGCCGTGAACTCACTGCCTCGGCCCGGCTGGCTGGCCACCACGAGGTCACCGCCCAGCAGCCGCGTAAGCCGTCGCGCAATCGCAAGGCCGAGCCCCGTCCCGCCGAACCGGCGAGTCGTCGTCATGTCGACCTGGCTGAATTCCTCGAAGATCGTCGACAGCTTCTCCGCTTCAATGCCGATCCCCGTGTCCCGCACCACGATCCCGACCATGACGCCCGAATCGTCCGCCGACATGCACCTTGCCGTCACCACCACACCACCCTGCTCCGTGAACTTCACGGCATTGCTGAGCAGGTTGTTCAGTACCTGTCGCACTCGCGCGGGATCGCTCGACACCATGCGTGGGACGCCGGTCTCGATCACGTGTCGCAGCTCAATGCCCTTGTCACCCGCGGCACCGGCCATCAGCCGGACCGCCGAGTCGATCAGACCGTGCAGGTCGAACGTCTCCTGATCGACGGTCAGCCGACCCGCCTCGATCTTCGAGTAGTCGAGGATGTCGTTGATCACCGACAGCAGCGACTCGGCCGATGTCCGGATCAGCTCGATCGATCGCCGCTGCTCGACCTTCAGATTCGAGTCCAGCATCAGGTCCGTGATGCCGATGATCCCGTTCATCGGAGTCCGGATCTCGTGGCTCACGTTCGCGACAAACGCACTGCGCGCCGCCGCCGTCCGTTCCGCCTCCTGTCTCGCCCTCGCCAGCTCGGCATGGATCCTGGCCCGCGCAGTCACATCCCGGGCTGTGCCCTGTGCGCCGATCACCCGCGACTCCGAGTCCCGGACCGGTCTGGCCGAGAACGACAGGTGCACACGCGTGCCATCCGCGCGAACCGATACCGTCTCGGCATCGAACACGACATCGCCCGCCAGGAGCCGGCTCAGTATTCCCGCGTCCGCTTCCCGCCGCTCCGGCGCACTGAATTCGAGCACCGATCGCCCCAGCATCTGCTCGGGCGCAACACCGAACATCTCCCGCGTCGCCTGGTTCAGGAACGTCCAGTGACCTTCCGCGTCCGTCCGCCAGACCAGATCCGACATCGATTCGACCATCAGCCGGTACTGCGCTTCGTGCTCGCGCAGCTCGTTCTCCGCACGCTTGCGGTCCGTGATGTCGTCGTAGACCACGAATCCGACACCGGCTGCTTCCCCTGATGCGAGACTCCCCGCAATCCGGACATCGATCACCCGGCCGTTTCGATGGCGTCGTCGCGTCTCGAACGTCACGGTGCCCGTGTTCGCGAGCGCCTCATCAATGTCCTGCGCTTCATCCTGGAGTGTGGCCGGTACGATCAGTTCGTTGATCGAACGGTCCCGCGCTTCCGCGCGCGAGTATCCGAACAGGGACTCGAATGCCGGATTCACCGCCAATACGCGGTTGCGTTCCGCGATCGCCACGATCGCGACGGGTGCGCACCGGAACAGCGCATCGAGAAACGCCTTCTCGCGGGTCGTTCGGCGGTCGCTCTGACGTAGCCGCCAGCCCGTGCGGAGCAGGTCGAGCAGACGGTCGGACGAGTGCTTGTGCATCACGGACGCCATGACGCCGTAGAAGGCCACGAGCCCCGTCATCAGGATGTACTGGCGCTCCCACTGCACGAGCATCGTCAGCCCGAGCGGTGACAGCACGACCACCGTGAAGACGTGGAAGCTGACCCGGTCCCCGACGAACGTCGAGGTTGCCGCGGCCACGATACCGGCGAACACCATCGACACGATGGCCATCTGCTCGATCGAGGCGCCACGCAGGATCAGCAGCGGGCCCGAGCCCCAGGCCAGCGCGGAGTACAGGACGCCGAGCCGGAAATGCAGCAGCGCCCGGTTCCCGCTCAGCCCGACCTGTCGGATACGCCGGGGCAGATACAATCGAAGCGCAGTCGCCAGCGTGACGACACCTGTCCACGTCGACAGTGCCTGGCCCGGCACGCTGCCCATCAGCAGCAGCGCGCTCAGAACGACTACGCCGATCGGCGCCACGACCTGCGCGGACGGCGCGTCCAGCAGCCGCCTCACAACCTCACGGGTCAGATCCTCGACTGCCGGCTCGTTGGCGCCGATGTCCGTCGAAAGGTCAATGAAGGGGCTCTCGGCGCGCCTCGCGCCGACATCCCGTTCCAGCGTCACCGTCTCGTCTCGCTTCATGCTCGGTTGCCCCGGCGCTCCGGTCCGGGGTATATCCAACGGGACCGGTCCATGCGGGGCCGGCGTCACCAGGACGGCCGGCTCGCATCGGGAATACGCGAGCCGGCCGCCTCCTTGGCGCCGGCTCTCATCGCTCCTCATCAGTTTCGACGGGTTGCCCGTTGGACTTTCGTGAAGTGGCGGCCCGGCACCAGAACCCCAACCAGTGGCTGGTGAGATCATGTCGTCACGCGGAACCATAGCCATCCTCACCGGTGGCGGAGACGTACCCGGATTGAACCCCGCCATCCGTGCCATTACGATCCGCGCGTTGCGCGAGGGTTTCCGGGTCCTCGGCATCCGGCGCGGCTGGGCAGGACTGGTCGACCTCGACCGCCGGTCGACCGCCGACAACAGCGCCTGCGTCCAGGACCTGACCGAACCCATTGTGAACCGTGCTGGTCGGACCGGCGGCACGTTCCTCCACTCCTCGCGGACCCGTCCCAGCGCGCTACCGGGCGTCAACGTGCCCGACCACATGCGCGACAGCTACACGGCCGACATCAACGATGTCACTCGGGACGTGCTCGAGAACCTCGCCTTCCTCGGCGTGGACGCCCTCATCCCCATCGGCGGCGACGATACGCTCTCCTACGCAGAACGCCTGCACCGCGAGGGTGTCAACGTCGTCGCGATACCCAAGACCATGGACAATGACGTGCCCGGAACGGACTACTGCATCGGGTTCAGCACATGCGTCACGCGCACGATCGAGCTGACCCACCGCCTGCGCACGTCGGCCGGTTCGCACGAACGGATCCTCGTCATCGAGGTCTTCGGCCGATACGCCGGCTTCACCGCACTCCTGCCCACCATGGCAGGTGCGGCCGACCGCTGCGTCATACCGGAATGCCCGTTCGACATGGAACGGCTGACCGAGCTGCTGATAGCCGATCGCGAGCGCAACCCGAGCCGCTATTCGGTAGTGCTCGTGTCAGAGGGCGCGACCTTCGCACACCAGATCGGCATGTCCTTCGAGAGCGACGAGGCCGATCAGTATGGACACCGAAAGCTTGGCGGAATGGGGGACAAGGTCGCCGCCGCGATCAAGGAACTGTCGCCGAAATTCAACCGAGGCCGGCGAGTCAATGTCGTGAATCAGAGACTCGGCTATCTCGTCCGCAGCGGTGATCCCGACGCGCTCGATTCCATTGTGCCCATGGCTTTCGGAAACATGGCGCTCGACATGGTGATGAACCGGCAGTTCGGCCGACTCGTCGCCATTCATCGCGGCAGCTATGATTCGGTGCCGCTCGAACGACTCTCCGCCGAGAAGAAGGTCGTGTCCGTCAGCAAGTACTACAACACCGAGCGACTCCGCCCCCGCTACGATTCCTTCGAGGGCAGACCGCTCTTCATCATGACGAGTGACGCATGAACAGGACCCCGATCAGTCGAGCGCCTGTTCGATCAGTTTCCGGGCACGTTTCGGGTTCGCGCGGCCACTGGTCTCCTGCATCACCTGCCCGATGAAGAAACCGATCAGGCCCGTGCGGCCGCCACGATAGTCCGCGACCTTGTCGGGGTTCGCATCGAGCACGGTCCGCACGACCGGCTCGAGCGCCGCATCATCACTGATCTGTCGCAGTCCGAGTCGTTCGACGATCGATTCCGGGTCGCCGCCGTCCCTCGCCATGACGCCCAGCACGCTGCGGGCGGCGCTGCTGGACAGCGTACCGTCTTCCGTGAGTCCGACCAGCGCGGCCAGCTCGGTACCGCCGAACGGCAGCTCGTCCGCACTGCGGCCATTGGCTTCACGCGGCAGCTCATGAATAATCCAGTTCGCGATCGGCTTCGCGGCCGCCGATCCGCCCGAAACGGTCAGAGCCGCCTCGAACAGCTTCACCGCTGCCGCGTCTCGCGACAGCACGTCCGCGTCATCGGCAGGCAGGTAATGACGCGCGATCAGCTCACGGTACACGGCATCCGCTTCCGGCGAACGCGACCGCTCGTCCGCCGGTGTGCGCCCCGGCTGTGACGACACGTCGCGTCGCCGCCGTGGCCGGCCCGCCGATTCCGCCGTCGGTTCGACGATCTTCTTCCACGTGTCGCGCAGCGGGATCGTCCGGTTGAACACGAGTGCGCCCGGCTTCGAGTCGACGACGTCGCTGATGAAATAGCCAAGCCGCTCGAACTGGTAACGGCTGCCCGGCTCATCATTCGCCACCGCCGGCTCGATGCGCGCGCCTGTCGCAACCACGAGTGACTCCGGATTCAGGTCCTGCATGAAGCCACGATCCTCGTCCGCGCCCGGGTCCGGCCGCGCGAACAGCCGGTCGTACAGCCGCAGCTCGCACGGCAGTGAATGCGCGGCCGACACCCAGTGGATTGTTCCTCTCACGTTTCGCCCGGCAGGCGAGGCTCCGCCGCGCGTATCCGGATCGTACGTGCAGTGCAACGCAGTGATCTGGCCGGCATTGTCGCGAAGGACCTTGTCACACCGGATCACCCAGGCATGGCGCAGTCGTACCTCGCGGCCGGGTGCAAGTCTGTGGAACGAACGCGGCGGGTCCTCCATGAAATCGCCACGTTCGATCAGGATCTCTCGATCGAACGGGACCGGGCGCGTCCCCTCTCTCGCAACGTCGCGCGGCCAGTATGGCGCATCGAAGACCTCGGTCCGGTCTGCCGGCCAGTTCGTGATCACGACCCGCAACGGATCGGCCACACACAACACCCGCGGAGCGCGCGCGTTCAGATCATCACGGATCGCGTACTCGAATTTCGCGATGTCGACTCGACTGTTCGTCCGCGCGACACCGACCAGATCGACCAGTGCCCGGATCGATTCCGGCGTGACCCCCCGACGCCGCAGCCCCGCCAGCGTCGGCATGCGCGGATCATCCCACCCGGTGACTCGGCCGGCCTCGACCAGCTGAAGCAGCTTCCGCTTGCTCGTGATGATGTAGTCCAGCTCGAGCCGCGCGAACTCCGTCTGGTACGGGCGGCACTCGAGATCGCAGTTCTCGATCACCCAGTCGTACAGCTCACGGTTGTTCTCGAACTCGAGCGTGCACAATGAATGCGTCACGCACTCGAAGGCATCCTCGAGTGGATGCGCATAGTCGTACAGCGGATAAATGCACCAGGCATCGCCCTGCCGGTAGTGCGTCGCGTGCCGGATCCGGTACAGGATCGGATCACGCATCAGCATGTTCGGCGATGCCAGGTCGATCCTGGCGCGGAGCACGTGCTCTCCGTCCGCGAACTCGCCGGCCCGCATGCGCCGGAGAAGGTCGAGGCTCTCCTCCGCCGACCGGTCCCGGTACGGCGTCGGCCGACCCGGCTCCATCACAGTGCCGCGGTATTCCCGGATGATCTCTTCCGGACTGCTGTCAACATACGCTCGGCCCCGTCGGACCAGTCCTTCCGCCTGCTCGTAGAATCGCTCGAAGTAGTCCGACGCGTAGTACAGGTGCTCGCCCCAGTCGAAGCCGAGCCAGCGGATGTCACGCAACATGCTCTCGACGTACTCGGGCCGTTCCGTCTCCGGGTTCGTGTCGTCGAACCGCAGATTGCAGTGCGCGCCATCGAATTCCCGGGCCAGACCGAAGTTCAGGCAGATCGACTTGGCGTGGCCGATGTGCAGATAGCCGTTCGGTTCCGGAGGAAAGCGCGTGACGACGCGGCCATCGAATTTGCCCGACGCCGTGTCCGCTACGATCATCTCACGAATGAAATCCGGGCGGCGCCCGCCTCCGCCATCCGCCACGGCACCCGCCACTCGCGTTTCCCGTTTCATCTCTCTCGCATCCGCCTGCTTCGCCCCCTCGTCGTCCGCCGTCCAACAAGATCGCGACGTCTCCAGAGTAGCGCAACTGATTGCGGGGCAACTGGTTGAAACTCACGCCGGCCGGGCACTGCACGCCGCGGCACGACACTTGACACGGCTGCGCGCATGATGGCGCTCGCGCCGGCTCCGCGGCTCGAATCCCCAACGCTCGAGGTCGCACCGGACCTCGGATCGACCGTCCTCGGTACTCGTTGTCACGGGGCCGGCTGCGATCGCGCCGCGAAACCCGGCCGGGCCCATGCCTCCGGGACCCGGAACTGGTGGCGGACTGCAACGCATGGCCGTCTGGAAGGCTCTCATCGACAGGAGCCCGTGTCTGCCGCTGTCGCTGGCACGGGTCCGGACGAAACTCTGCACGTGCCGCGCGCGTAGATGCGTCCTGTACCCGTTCTCTCCCGGAGCGCCCGATGCCGCTGGACCCTGACGAATCGACACGAGACGACGATCCGATCGCTCCGGAATCCGATCGGCGGTCGTCGGCGGATGGTACGCCGGCCGATGCCGATCCCGGTCCGGATTCCGATCGCGATTCGCATGCGCAGCCGGAGCCGACAGCGAAGCCCGACGCGGCCCATGCACAGGATGCCGACAACCCGCAGCCAGCCGGTGGTGCGGATTCCGCCGGTGACGCGCAGGATGCCGGCAACGGACAACAGCGGCCGCGTGGCGTGCGGGATCGCATCCTGGCATTGCGTCATTCGAGGGTTTTCTGGGCGGCCGCGTCCATCCTCTTCATCCTCTGGATCGGCTGGGCGCGGTGTGGCGTGGCCGGTTGTCCGAGTGTGTCGCGGCTCGCGTCGTACCAGCCGGGTGGCGCGTCCGTGCT
>Ga0055448_10000302_pt1 | contig 12287 bp, 8 predicted proteins | sample China_Galinas_PW_4_FD_57744 | JGI IMG/M metagenome (GOLD analysis project Ga0055448, IMG submission 57744) | Wetland microbial communities from San Francisco Bay, California, USA, that impact long-term carbon sequestration - China_Galinas_PWA_D2 | ecosystem: Environmental > Aquatic > Marine >... | reverse complement strand
AGCAGCGGCACGAGCGCAAGCGGCAGCAGCTCGCCGATCGTGAACCAGATACGCGACGCAATGGCGACGACGACGGCTGCGGCCACCGGGAACCCGGGCACGGCCGCGAGCAGCGCGGTCATTGCCCCTTCCCTGACACCCAGTCCGGCCGGTGCAACGAGGATCAGGTAGCCGGCGAGGTAGGAGGCTGCCACGGTACCGGCGAGTCGCCGGTTGTGCACGATCGCCGACGGCACGAATGCGGTGACGAAGAGCGTGAACGCGATACCCAGCAGGATCCAGGACAGGCCGTAGCCGAGCGCCCATGCAATGGCATCGCGGCCACGCATGCGATCCGCGAGTTCGAATGCTGCGCCGAGCCGGCGTCCGGACCGCCCCCCGAGGCGGCCGCGGATCCACTCGCGGCCACGGTGTCCCGCCGGCGTCGCCGTGAGGATCCAGATGAAGCCGGCCATGCTCACGAGGAGCAGCCCGAGCAGGTACGGGAGAGGTCCGTTCACCCAGTCGGGCAGGATGACGGCGACGAACAGGAGGCCGGTGGCGAGGAATCCGAACTGGCCGAGCAGGGCGGCGGCGGTGGCTCCGCCGCCGGACATGCCGGCTCGCGACGAGAGCAACGCGAGGCCGGCGACCTGCCAGAGCTTGCCGGGGATGTAGCGGCCGAGGCTGGCCACGAAGTAGACGCGCACGGTGGTCCGAGCGTCGGGTCGGCCCACACCGAGGTCAATGACGATCCGGCGCCACAGGAGTGCGTGAATGAGGTACACGCCGAGAAGGAGTGCGAGTGACATGGCTAGCCGCCCAGGCGATGGTGACCACGCCCTGAGGTCCTGCCAGCTCAGGCTCGATATCTCGGTCGAGAGGAGTGCCCATGCCCCCCACAATGCCGCAGCGAGGAAGACGATCTGGACCACTCGCCACGGCCACTGTCTCTCGCTCACGTCGATGCCTCCCGCGCCACGAGTCCGATCCGGCGCGCCAGCAGCGGAACGTGCGGACCCAGTGCCCTTTCGAGAAGGTTCCAGACCGGAAGGTGCGACGGCAACCGCCCGACGGCCAGAACCTCGAAGCCCGCCGCAGTCACCGCGTCGGCCAGCTCCTGCTCGGAGCGCAGCCCGATGTGGGAGGGATCGCCATCGCGCAGAACGCCGCGGGCCCGCAGCCGCTCGAAGATGTGAGCGCGGTTCGGCGTGTACAGGACCAGCCGGCCGCCTGACCGCAGGCTGCGGCGAGCCTCGCGCAGGACACGACCGAGCGTGACGTCGTCGAGATGCTCGGTGAAGTCGGCCGCAAGGACGATGTCCGTCGAATCCGTAGCCACGGGCAGCTCCGCCGCATCGGCGCGCACGAACGCGGCACTCACGCTTTCACGGGCCGAGACCTGTCGGGCGGCCTCGAGTGCGGCCGGAGCAAGGTCGATTCCCGTCGCTCGTGCGCCCCGGCGGCTGGCTTCGATCGTGAACGTGCCCATGCCACTCCCGATGTCGACGAAGCGGAGTCCTTCGATGTCCGGCAGCAGCGAGAACACGTTCCTGATCCGCTGCCGGGCGAACCGGGTCCGCCGTCGGTATCGTTCAGCCAGGTCGTCGAAGTAGCCGGCGTCATACCGGTCGGTGACATCGTAGGCTGTGAGTCCGGCGCGGGTCATGGCGTCGCGTTCCCGGGCCGTCCGCCGCGCAGGCCGGTCGCGGTGAGTGCGCCGAGCAGCAGGATCAGGCTCGCCGAGACGAACGCCGACTGGTTGAGCGGCGTGCTGTCGTAGTACAACCGGACCTCATGCGAGCCCGCCGGTACCGGCACGGCGCGGAAGGCGTAGTCTGCACGAAGCACCGGAGCCTCGGCTCCGTCGACCTCGGCCTTCCACGCCGGATAGTAGTTCTCGCTTATCATCAGCAGTGCCGGTCTGTCCGTCTCTACGTTCAACGTGTACCGGTCGGCTTCCCGATCGCCCCACGTGACGCTTCCCTGCGGGTCCGGCTGCACCTCGATCCCCTGCGGCAGCGGTTCGGGCAGGAGCGCGGTCGTCCGCGGGTCGAAGTCGGCGGCGAGCAGCCGCCGGACCGGCCGATCGTCATCGCCGGCCACCTGGACACTGCCGGCCAGCCACGCCCGCGGCAGCGCGTGCACGTTCCGATAGACCGCCGACCGGCTTCCCACGAACGCTTCCGTGAAGTCAGAGTTCTCTGCCAGCCTCTGCGGCAGCACGAGGTACTCGACGTTGGCCAGGTGGAACACCCGGAGCTGTGCTGCAACATCCGGCGCGGAGTCATCGCCAGCCATCAGATTCCGGTAGCGACCCATTTCGTTGCCATGGTGCCCGGCCATCTGCTCGATACCGTGCAGGGCGAGCACGTTCGAATCGTACGCTCCGGCGTTGTAAACACGAAATACTTCACCGGCATCGCGCCGCTGCTGGAGGAACCGGATCGATTCGTCCGGCGTGAAGATGGTCGGATCCTGCGCGACTCTCGCCCTGCTTTGCAGCACCGTGCCACGGATGAAGTGCCGGTCAATGCGGTAGAGGTCGACAGCCGCGAGCAGTGCGAGCACGAGGACCGCCTCGCGCGCGCCGAGCGCTCCGCGCGCCACCGCCTCCCACACCGCCGCCACGCTCGCCGCGAACGCGAATGCGATCCAGAACCCGGACCGGATGAAAGGCAGGTCCGCCTGGAGCGCCGGCGCTCGGCCCGGGGCTACACCGAAGACCGACTGCCAGACGTTCGTCACGAGGTTCGCCGACTGTGCCAGAGCCAGAAGGAGGAAGACGCCGGCGACGATCCACAGCATGCGTCGCGTCGTCGCCTGAGCCTCGTCCAGCGTGACCGTGCCGTCGACGATCCGCTGTACCGCCATGGCGCCCAGTGTCGCCACGCTCAGGCCGTAGAGGAAGATGATGAGCGAAGGCGCCCGGAACAGGCTGACGCCCGGGATCAGGTAGAAGAGGTGGAACAGCGGCGTCGTCGCTCCGAGTCCATACAGCACGGACAGGGCCGCGAGTCCCGTGAAGAACCACGTACGCGCCTCCCGCCTGCGCACGAACAGCAGAGGCACCAGTAGCAGCGCGATGAGGCCGGCATACTCGTGGTTGATCTTGAACTCGTTGCGCCCCCAGTAGCGGTCTCCGGTCCGGACTTCCGTGGGTACCCGATCACCGACGAAATCCGGCACAATGAGGGACATCGCTTCCTCGGGGTGAAGCGACCATGTCGTCGAGTACTGGTATCCGGTTTCTTCGACCGTCTGGTCCGCCCGTTGCGACCACTCGCGCAGGTACCCGAGCGGCGGCAGGAACTGCACGGCCGCGGCACCCACTCCAAGAACGCCGGCCATGGCGAAGAGGCCGACGAGCCGGGCGGCGGTTCCGCCCTTCCCTTCCGCGCGCCAGACCTGCCACACGCGGAAGAGGAAGTAGAGGGACACACCCCACACCGTGAAATACGCGAGCTGCATGTGGGAGGTGTAAACGACGAGGGCGATACCGAGCGCGAATGCGGCGAAATCGGCAATGCGACGGTTTCGAATGCACCGTTCGGTCAACCAGAACGTGAGCGGCGCCAGAGCCGACACGAACAGCTTGCCGTCGCCGCCGGGAAACACGAGGCTGACCAGGTCCGCACCCATCATGTAGACGAGGCCGCCGAAGAAGGCGGCGCCGCGGCCGAGTCCGATTCCGCGCAGCCAGAGGTACGCGAAGATGCCGGCGGCGTACACGTGCAGCAGCATCTTCCAGCCCCACATCGTCTGCGCATTCAGGAAGAAGAGCGCGAGCGATGGCGCGTAGAAGATGTCGCCGTGCATGCCGTCCACGAACGGGATTCCGCCGAACAACAGCGGGTTCCAGAGCGGGAACCGGCCCATCGTCGTGACGAACGACGTGTAGAATTGCCGCGCGAAGTAGCTGAGCGCGAACGTGTCCGTGCCGAGCAGCAGCGCGCCCTGGAAGATGACTTCGCGGAACAGCAGCGCGGTGATGGCCGCGTACGCCAGCGGCGGCAGCCACGCGGAGATACCGGCATCGCGCCCGCCTGCCTGTGTGGCCCGTGCCGCGGTGGCTGTCCGCTGCTTCTCCGCCTTCCGTCTGGCCTGACGCGTCCGTCGTTCAGCCACGCTCTGCTCCGAGTGCCTGTCCGCCGCCCTTCATCCGGTCTCTCTTCTCGTCCAGCAGTCGTGTGTAGATCTCGATGTGGCGTCTGGCCAGCCTCTCGAGACTCCAGTGCCTCACCACGCGCTCGCGGCCGCGGCGCCCCGCCTCGGCCCGGTCGTTACGCCGGAGCAGCCGTACGACAGACCTCGCCAGGCTGTCAGGGTCCGCAGGCTCGAACAGCGTACCCGTTTCCTCATCGACGATCTCCGGCAGGCCGCCGACGTTGGATGCGGCGACCGGTCTCTCGCAACTCATCGCCTCTAGGGCGGCAATGCTCGTCGCTTCCATCAGGGATGGTATGACGATGGCGTCCGCCGAGGAAAGCAGGCCCGGCATGTTCATATTGGGCTGTGCGCCCATGAACCGGATCGCGCCGGCTACGCCCAGCCGCGCGGCAAGAGCTTCGAGTTCGGCGCGGAGTGGCCCGTCTCCGACGATTACGGCCTCCACATCCACTTCCGCAAGGATCGCCCGCATTGCCCGGATGAAGTACTCGACGCCGTTCTTCTCGAACAGTCGGCGCGGGACCACCAGCCTGTATCCATTGGTGAGCGGCGGCAGGGCCGGCCGGGTCGGTCTGAAAAGCGACGTGTCGACACCGTTCGTGAGCGCTTCCGCACGCGGGTGCGCGTGGATGCCGAGTGCCACATCCCGGATCTCCGCACTCGCCGCGAGCAGCCAGTCGGCAGAACGGATGATCGCCCGCAACACGGTCCGCCACGCACTCCGCCTGGCCAGTCGCAGGAAGTGCGATGTGTGCAGTGTCAGGACGAATGGCTGGCCGTACCGCCGTCGGGCGAGCATCGCGGGCGGTGCAGACGCGAACGTCTGAGCGTGCAGGATGTCGGCGTTCCTTGCCGCTTTCATGTACGTCGGTATGGAACCGAACGTGTGCGTCGCCCAGCCCGCCGTGTTGCGCGATGGGAACCACGTGCGGATGACACGGATGCCGTCCATCGACTCGCTCGCCGGCGCATCCGACTTCGATCGCGACGTGATCATCGTCACGTCGTGCCCGAGGCGCACCAGTTCCCGGCAGAGATAGTAGGCGTGACTCTCGAGGCCGCCGACTTCCGGCGGAAAGTAGATGCACTGCTGAAGGATCCGCATCAGGGAGCCGTCCAGTCCTGCTCCCGTCTGGCAGCGCCGGTGAGTTCGTGCACGATGATGTCCGCAATGCGCTCCCCTGCCCTGCCATCGCCGTACGGATTCGGATACGACGCTTCGGTCATGGTCCCGGCCCTGGCGCGTGCCGCCTCGATCTCCGCCTCGATCGTCTCCTCGGCGTTCCCTTCGCCGGTCTCCGCGTCGGCATTCGTGTCGCGCAGACGTCGCTCCTCGCGGAGCGCGGCCAGGATCCGCCAACCGTGACCTTCGAGGATCGCGCCCGCGTAACCGGCGATCCGGTCCGGATCCGTACCGACGAGCGCTGCGACGCCGGCCTCGATACCCTCCGGTCGTTCAGTCAGGTCTCTCAGAACCAGGACCGGCGTGCCGAAGGTCGGCGCTTCCTCCTGGATGCCGCCCGAATCGGTGATGACGAGCACGGCGGCATCGAGCGCGAACACCAGATCGCGGTAGCCGAGCGGTTCGCACAGCGTGATGCGCGGATGATCGCCCAGCACATCACGGGCCGCGCTCAGCACGTTCGGATTCGGGTGCACCGGATACAGAAGTTGCACGTCCTCGAACCGGTCCGCGATCCGGCGCAACCCGGTGAAAGCTCGACGCAGCGGTTCTCCGAACGATTCGCGGCGGTGTGCCGTCACCAGCACGATACGCCGGCCACTCGCCATCGCCTGACCGAGCGCCTCGCTGGCCGGCTCGATCGGCGCACCGTCGACACCGGTTCTCTGACCCGCGACCTCGAGCAGGGCGTCCACGACCGTGTTGCCCGTGACGTGGATCGTGTCCAGCGGTACACCCTCGGCAACGAGGTTGGATCGGGCCCGCCGCGTGGGTGCGAAATGGATGTCTGACACGACGCCGGTCAGACGCCGGAAGATCTCCTCCGGCCACGGCCGCCACTTGTCACCGCTGCGCAGGCCGGCCTCGACGTGCCCGACGCGCAGGTGCTCGTAGAAACCGACGAGTGCCGCGACGAACACCGTCGCCGTGTCACCTTCCACGAGCAAGAGGTCCGGCCGCTCGGATCGAACCACATCGCGCAGACCCTGCAGGCAGGCTGCGGTGACGTCATAGAGGTCCTGAGCCTCACGCATGATGCCGAGGTCGTGGTGCACCGGCAGGTCGAACACGTCGAGCACCTGCTGCATGAGCGGGCCGTGCTGCCCCGTCAGTGCAACGCGAACGTCTACCTCAGCGGTTCGGCGGAGCGACCGGATGACCGGCGCCAGCTTGATGCCTTCCGGCCGCGTCCCGATCGCGACGAGGACCCGGGGTCGCGTCCGCACGGCCGTCTCACTCGCTGCCGACATCGCTCCGCGAGCCGGCCTCGTGTTCGGTCCTGCGTCCGATTGCTTCGATCCGGCCACTCAAGCGATCGATCCGGCGCTCGATCGCTTCCACATCCGTCTTCAGCTGTGCAACCAGTTCGCCTACGAAGCCAAAGCCGAACAACAAGAAGCCCAGTACCTCGAGCAGGATCACCAGGTACAGCAGCGGCCGGAACCCGAACGGCGGCATCGCGTGGGTCACCCGCAGGACAATCGTCACCAGCCCGACCGCCACACCGGTCGATGCCATGACCAGCCCGGTGAAGCCGAAGACGATGAGCGGCTTGCGCGCATAGAACAGAACGAAAGTCACCGAAGCCAGATCGAGCAGCCCCACGAGGATGCGGCTGCGACCCGAGTACTTCGCCGCGCCGTGACGACGGGGCAGCAGCTCGATGTCGATTTCCGTGACCGTGAAGCCGCGCGCATACGCCAGTACCACGAAGAAGCGATGCCAGTCGTGGCGCAGTCGGACTTCATCGATGACCTCGCGACGGAACCCCTTCATCGAATTGGTATCGGAGACCGGTATCCGGAAGATTGCGCGGCTGAGCCGGTTGTAGATCGATGACACGACTCGCTTCTCGTACTTGCCGATCTTCCGGCCCGTCACGATATCCCAGCCCTCATCCAGCTTGCGCAGGAACCTCGGGATATCATCGACCGAGTGCTGGAGGTCGGCATCGAACAGCACGAGCCATTTCGCGTCCGTCGACCGCGCGCCGGTCACCATCGCTTCGGTCTTGCCGAAATTGCGACGGTGTCTGACCACCCGCAGCCGATCCCAGCCGGCGGCGGCCTCGAGCGCCCGCTCGACGGTGCTGTCCGTCGAGCCATCATCGACGAGAATCACCTCGCCGCTCAGACCGTGCCGCTCGTACATCGAGCGAAGCTCGGAAATGAGGTCCGGCATGTTGTCGGCTTCGTTCCAGGCGGGTATCAGCACCGCGAAGTCCCGGCGAATGCCGGAAGAGAGACCGGTGTCATCCGGCGCTGGCTGCACGGGGAGGGTGGCCATGCAGTGGCTCAGCGGCTCATCCGCGCGCGACTGCCGGCCATCGTCACACGCGCTTGCGCATCCGTGCCGACAGGATGCCGAGCTGGTCCCGGTATTTCGCGACCGTGCGCCGCGCGATCTGAACGCCTTCCTCGCGCAGAATGTTGACGATCGCCTGGTCCGTGAGCGGCTTCTTCTCGTTCTCGTCGGTTACCAGCTTCCTGATCCTCGCCTTGATCGCACGAGCGCTCACATCCTCGCCCGATGTCGTCGACAGTCCGCTCGAAAAGAAGAACTTCAGTGGCAGCACGCCACGCGGTGTCTGCACGAACTTCTCGTTCGTTACGCGCGAAACCGTCGATTCGTGCATGTTGATCACCTCCGCCACCTCGCGGAGTGTGAGCGGCCGCAGATACTGGACGCCCTTCTCGAAGAACTCGCGCTGACGGTCGACAATGAAGTTCATTACCTTGAGCATGGTCTGACGCCGCTGCTCGATGGCCTGGATCATCCAGTGCGCGCTGTTCAGCTTGGATGAGATGAACTCCTTGTTCTCCCCCTTGTACTTCGTCTTGTCGCGCGCAATCTCGCGGTACGCCCGTGACAGACGAAGTCGCGGCAGACTCGTGTCATTCAGAAATACCAGGTAATCTCCGTCGATCTTGTCGACGATCAGGTCCGGCACGATGTAGTCTTCCGTCGGCGCCGCGTACTTCAATCCCGGCTTCGGATCGAGCTTCGCGATGTCGTCCGCCGCCTCGCACACTTCCTGAGGCGTGATGCCGACTTCCTTGGATACTTCCGACCAGCGGTGGTTGATGAGCTGATCGAAGTAGCGATCGACTATGTTCCAGGCCAGGGTACCTTCCTGCCCCGCATCCCGCAGCTGGAGTATCAGGCACTCGCGCAGGTTCCTGGCGCCGATTCCCGGTGGGTCGAAGCCCTGGATCGTGTCCAGCATGGCTTCGATCTCCACGAACTCGACCGGCAAGAGCGGTTCGCCGGTGTCGTCGTCGACCGCACCATCGTCCTCGATCCACTGGTTCAGACTGTCACGCACCTGCTCGATCGAGCAGGTGACGTACCCGTTCTCATCGATGTTGCCGATGATCTCCTCGCCGATCAGGACTTCTCGCGCATTGAGGCGCAGCAGGTTCAACTGATCGTGGAGGTGGTCGTAGAGATCGCGTGCCTCGACCGACACGGGCTCGAAATGCTCACGGTCCTCGTACTCGGCGCGCCGGCCGCCGGTCTCGAAGCCGTCCAGCAGAATCTCCTCCCAGTCGATTTCGTTCTCCTCCTTCTGTTCTTCCTTTTCCTTTTCGGGCGTCGCGAGTTCCTCATCGGTGACCGCCGGCTCCTCGAGATCGAGGAACGGGTTGTTGAGCATCTCCTGCTTGATGTGCTGCTGAAGGTCGAGCAACGGCATGTACAGGAGATCCATCGCCTGGTACAGGCGAGGATTGATTTTCAGCTCCTGCTTGAGCTGCGCGCCCTGGTAGAGCCCCGTCCGTATCGCCATCAGGCCACCTCTCCCGGCCTGGCGTACCGATTCCGCATCCGGCTCGTGAGCGTCGGGCCGAAGTATATCTCCGCAACTTCCTCGTTCCAGACGAGTTCCGCCACGGTACCCGAGACCCGGACCCGCCCATCGTACATGATGTAGGCGCGATCGACGATGTCCAGAGTCTGTTCGACGTTGTGGTCGGTGATGATGACACCGATGCCGCGGTGTCTGAGATCGGCGACGATCTGCTGAATGTCGTTCACAGCGATCGGATCGATACCGGCGAACGGCTCATCGAGCAGCATGAACTTGGGCCGGCTCACCAGCGCCCGTGTGATTTCGAGACGGCGGCGCTCACCGCCCGAAAGCGAGTATGCCTTCGACTTGCGAAGGTGCCGCAGGCGGAGTTCGTCCAGCAGTTCATCCAGCCGTGCCTTCCTGTCCTTGCGGGGTAGCTTCAGAGTCTCGAGAATCGCCATGATGTTCTCCTCGACCGTCAGCTTCCGGAACACCGATGGCTCCTGCGCCAGGTAGCCGATGCCGCGACGTGCACGCTTGTACATCGGCATCCGTGTGATGTCGGCTCCATCGAGCCGGACGCGGCCCGATTCGGGCGCGATCAATCCGACCATCATGTAGAACGTCGTCGTCTTGCCCGCGCCGTTCGGCCCGAGCAGGCCGACAATCTCGCCCTGGGAGACGCGGAGATCGACATCGGATACGACTTTCCGTTTCCGGTAGATCTTGACCAGCCCTTCGGTGACCAGGGTACTGGCGTCCGGCGCAGGTTCGGCCGGTTCGTACGGCTTCCGGTCGGCGGTCTCGAGCAGCTCGTCGACGAGCTGCTCGATCCGTCCGACGATCGCCACGCGACCCGCCATGAGTTCCTCGCGACATGTCGGCGCCAGCCCGACCCGTTCCCACGCGGGACCGGGCGGGTGCGTTACCGCGATGTCCTCGGCGACCAGCCTGTTCAGCACCTGCTGCTCGAGGTACCGGTCGAAGTCCTCCGGCTGGACATCCTCCCCCCCGACATGGCCTCCCAGCAGCGCTCCACCCGAGCGCACACGGGCGAATGCGCCCCGAACCGCCGCAAGCCAGTCGCCGCGATCAAGCCAGCCTTCAGGATCGGCACGACGCAGCAACTCGAGCAGGCCCAGTGCCACCGATAGGTCGTGCCGGCGCAGGCCGGCCACGAATTCCGGAAGGCTCATCGCTCGACGCTCCCGCCCGGGTCCGACCCGCCACCGGCCGCCGGCACGACCATCGGTTGCAGGTACATCCCCTGCACCTCGCCATCCGCCAGCACAGAACTCACGCTCCCGTCCTCGAGTCGAATCGTGATTCTCCTCGCCAGCAGATAGTTGATACCCGGCATCGCGGTCGAGTCCGTCTCGTTACGTACGCGGTATGTCGATTTCGCGCGGTCGCCGACACCGACGGCGATTACCCGGTCGACCTTGGCACGACGGGGCGGCGGAGCCCCCGCAGTGTCGGCTCCCACGGCCTGTTCGGCCACGTCCGCCGCCGGAACGAACACCGCGATCACCGTATCGCCACGCATCCAGTCTCGCGCGGCGATCGCCGGGACATTCGCGTTCGCAATGTCCGACCCGAGCTGCTCGCCGTACGCGTGACCGACTGCGATCACACGGTCCAGCGACTGTTTCGGCGCGATCGCGTCGATCGAGTCCGCCACCAGTCTGAAGTCCGCCGACGTCGCGACGGCGAGGGACGACGGGTCGAGCGCGGCGGGAACGCTGTCTCCCGATTCGGTCGCAGTTCCGCCGATGGCGACGAGGCGCTGAATCTCGCCCTCCGTGAAGAACAACCGGATCAGCGGCGCATCGATGTCCACATCGCGCCCTTCGAGGCGTGCGCCAGTGCGAGCCGTGAGTTCCTCGATCTCATCCAGTTCGTTCGTGCGTCCGCGCACAGTGTCACCCGACAGCACGTAATCGTCGGACGTGAGGCTCGCATCGCGGGCCAGTCGCAGGCCGCCGCCCGCCCGGTCGTATGACGCCTCCTGGCCCGTGCCGACCAGACCGGACCGCATCAGCTGTACGGTGCCCCATGCGTTGAACGTCGAGCGCCCGGTGATGTCCATCCGGTCCGCATCCACGATCGTCGTGTCTCGTCGTGTCGACATCGAGTCCGCATCCGACACGACCACCGCGTGTGGCCGGCCGCTCGGAATGCGGATCAACGCCTCCGTCCGTGCGCCGCCCGGCTGGAAGTAGTTCATCAGTGGACCGCGGATCACACTGCCTGTCTGCCGGTCGGTCAATACGACATCGCCCTGCGCAATCGCCTGCCTGTCCCGCTCGAGATACCGCACATAGCCGGCCGTCAGCCGGTTCTCGATGTCCGTGTACCGGACGTGGCCGATGAATTCGATCAGGCCCTGACCCCGGTAACGGGCGACGCTGTCCGAGGAAATCGTCGTGCCGTTCGGACAACGGAACCGCGCACCGCCGCCGATGAACACCAGCTCCTGAGGTGTGCCCCCATTGAAGATCGCCGTGTTGCCCGACTCGATGATCGTGCAGTCGCTCCCCTGGGCCACTGCCCGACCGGGCGCACAGAGCGTCGAGATCGCCAACAGCAGGGTCGAAACCGGCACGCGAGGCATCGATGTCAGCATGCGGATGGCATCCCGCCGCGGACGCCGGACGCGTTGATGCTGTGGAACCCGTCATCGGCGCGGAACCGGTCCGCGGTCGTCACGCGGCCATTGAACTCGAATCGCGTCGACAGTTCACTCCAGAGTTGTCTCGTGCTCGGGTCGTAGTGCAGCTCTTCCGTGCGGATCGTGCATCCCTTCTCCGTGACGAGCACGACGTGGCCGCGAGCGATGAGTGCTTCGGTCGTCCGGTTCAACGAGCCGCTGTCGGCCTCGATCGTTGCGCTGGCCCGGCCATCCGGATCGAAGGTCTGGAGGTTGACGCCCTTCACGTGGTAGACCGATGAGTCGCTGAACTCGAAGATCGTGTCGTACCGGCCGATCGCGCTGCGGACGCCGTCGCTCGTGGGATTGTGCGTGACGTCGACCATGATCTGATCCGCCGGCAGGTCCTCGTAGCCCTCTCCCGTCGGCTCGCTCGCAATGCCACGGCAGGCGACAATGCCCAGCAGTGCCAGCACCGGAATCGGTCGTCCCGGATTCCTCATATCACACCCGAC
>Ga0055448_10000301_pt1 | contig 12306 bp, 13 predicted proteins | sample China_Galinas_PW_4_FD_57744 | JGI IMG/M metagenome (GOLD analysis project Ga0055448, IMG submission 57744) | Wetland microbial communities from San Francisco Bay, California, USA, that impact long-term carbon sequestration - China_Galinas_PWA_D2 | ecosystem: Environmental > Aquatic > Marine >... | reverse complement strand
ACGGCTCGATCCATATCTCGGCACCATCACGGTAGTGCCGCATGTGCAGCTGACAGACCGTGGTCTCGGGGCGAGGTCCGTGCGGTTCGCCATCTATCACGAAGCCGCATGACCCGCAGATTCCCTCCCGGCAGTCGTGATCGAACGCGATCGGTTCGGTGCCCTCCCGGAGCAGTTGGTCGTTCAGGACGTCCAGCATCTCCAGAAACGACGCGTGCTCCGAGATGCCGTCGACCGCATACGTCTCGAAACGGCCCTGCGCGGCCGCGTTGGCCTGCCTCCAGACGTGGATCGTCAGTCGCATTGCTACTTGTAGCTCCGCTGCGAGAGGGGCACGTTGTCGAAGGTCAACGGTTCCTTGTGAAGTTCCGGCGCGTTATCGGAACCCGCGTACTCCCAGACAGCGGTGTACGCGAACTCCTCGTCGTTGCGCTTCGCCTCACCTTCCGTCGTCTGATGTTCGACCCGGAAATGAGCGCCGCACGACTCGTCCCGATCGAGCGCATCCATGCACATCAGTTCGGCGAACTCCATGAAGTCAGCAACGCGTCCCGCGTATTCCAGCGACTGATTCAGATCCGCGGCGCTGCCGGGCACCCTGACGTCGTTCCAGTACTCTTCGCGGAGGGCGGGAATCCGATCGAGCGCCTTTCGGAGGCCCGCCTCGCTGCGCTCCATGCCGCAGTATTCCCAGAGGATGCTGCCGAGCTCGCGGTGGAATTCGCGAACGGATCGGGTCCCGTCGACTTCGAGCAGGGACGTCAGGCGCTTGCGAACCTGACCCTCGACTGCGGCGAACTCGGGATGATCCGTGTCGACGGGTTCCGGTCGTTCGCGGGCGAGATAGTCACCGATGGTGAGCGGGATGATGAAATAGCCGTCAGCGAGCCCCTGCATGAGTGCGCTTGCGCCCAGCCGGTTCGCTCCGTGGTCGGAGAAATTCGCTTCCCCGATGATGTGCAGGCCGGGGATCGTGCTCATCAGGTTGTAGTCGACCCAGAGGCCGCCCATGGTATAGTGCGGCGCCGGGTAGATGCGCATCGGCACTTCGTACGGATTCTCGCCGGTGATGTTCTGATACATGTCGAACAGGTTGCCATAGCGGTCGGCAATGACCTGCCTGCCCAGCCGCTTGATCGGATCGCGGAAATCGAGGTAGACGCCAATGCCGGACGGACCGACACCTTTGCCCTCGTCGACCGCTTCCTTGGCCCGACGCGATGAGATGTCACGCGGCGCCAGATTGCCGAAACTCGGATAGATGCGTTCGAGATAGTAATCGCGCTCGGCCTCGGAGATCTGGTTGGCCGGCCGTGTGTCCCCCTTCTTCTGCGGCACCCAGATGCGACCGTCGTTGCGGAGCGATTCGCTCATCAGCGTCAGCTTCGACTGGTGATCGCCGGCCGGCGGAATCGATGTCGGGTGGATCTGCGTGAAGCACGGGTTCGCGAAGCCGGCGCCCCGGCGGAACGCCCGCCAGATCGCCGTGACGTTGCAGCCCTTGGCGTTCGTCGACAGGTAGAAGGCGTTGCTGTATCCGCCGGTGGCAAGGACGACTGCATCGGCGGCGCGGCAATCGAGCTGCCCCGAGACGAGATCGCGTGTCACAATGCCGCGAGCCTTGCCGTCGATCAGGACAAGGTCGAGCATCTCGTGGCGAGGATACATGCGCACGGTGCCTGCACCGATCTGTTTCTCGAGGGCCTGATAGGCGCCCAGCAGCAGCTGCTGTCCGGTCTGGCCGCGCGCATAGAAAGTCCGCGACACCTGCGCGCCACCGAACGAACGATTGGCCAGGTGACCGCCGTATTCGCGCGCAAACGGCACGCCCTGGGCAACGCACTGATCAATGATGTTCAGGCTGACCTGGGCCAGACGGTAGACATTCGCTTCCCGGGAACGGAAGTCACCGCCCTTCACCGTGTCATAGAAAAGCCGGAAGATGCTGTCGCCGTCGTTCTGGTAGTTCTTGGCCGCATTGATTCCGCCCTGTGCCGCAATCGAATGCGCCCGGCGCGGACTGTCCTGGAAGCAGAAGCAGTCGACGAGGTAGCCGAGCTCGGCCATTGTCGCCGCCGCCGATGCGCCGGCCAGGCCGGTACCGACGACAATGACGCGATGCTTCCGTTTGTTGGCGGGGTTGACCAGCTTCAGTTCGAAACGGTGGCGGTCCCACTTCTCGGCAAGGGGTCCATCCGGGATTTTCGCGTCGAGTTCCATCGTGGCCTCAGCCGACAATGCCGGAAAGCACGGCGATCGGGAACAGTGCGTTGCCACCCGCCACGACGATCGCAACGACCATTGCGGCCGGCCTGCGCCATGCGTTGTAACGCGGATTATTCGCTCCCATCGTCTGGAACGCGCTCCACGTGCCGTGATAGATGTGGAAGCCCAGCGGCACCATGGCGACGATGTAGGCGATGGACACGGGCACGGACCGGAACCCGATGACGAAGTTGTCGTAGGCGTCGCCCGGCACGAAATCGGGGTGAATCGTACCGAACGTGAGGTGCAGCAGGTGGAAGGTCACGAATGCGAGGATCGTGAGCCCGCCCCAGACCATCGTCCTCGAAGCGTAGCTGAACGCGAGTGAATCCATCCGGTGGTACCTGATGGGGCGAGCGCGCCGGCTCTCGAGCGTCAGCGTCGTCGCGGCCCAGATGTGGATCAGCACGGCCGCGATGAGGACGATCCGGACCAGCCACAGCAGTTGGCCGCGCGGGAAGAACGGCGCGCCGAAGGTCCGCAGGCCTTCCGCGTAGTGATTGAACTCTTCCGGGCCGAGATAGACCTTGAGGTTGCCGACGAAGTGACCGATCACGAACAGAAGCAGGACGGTACCAGTCACGGCCATGGCGATCTTCCGGCCCACCGAAGACCGGAGCACGGCGCCTCTCCGTTCGGCGGGCGAAGTCGCGGCAGGCATCAGGCGAGCGCTCCCATGGTGTCACGCACGGCGTCCGCGGACCGGTTCAGTGCCGCGCGTTCCTCGTCCGTCAGGGGCACCTCGATGATCGCTTCCAGGCCGTTGCGCCCGAGCTTGCACGGCACGCCCAGGAAGATGCCGCTCTGCCCGTACTCGCCCTCCAGCCAGGCCGCGCACGGCAGCACCCGCTTCTTGTCGAGCACGATCGATTCGGCCATCTGCACAGCGGCCGCGCCGGGCGCGTAGTACGCGCTGCCCGTCTTGAGCAGGCCGACGATCTCGGCACCGCCCTTGCGCGTCCTTTCGATCAGCGCGTCGAGCCGGGCCGCCGGTATGAACTCCGTGACAGGAATGCCGCTGACCGTGGTGCATGACACGAGCGGAACCATCGTGTCACCGTGGCCGCCGAGCACGAGCGCCTGAATGTCTTCCACGCTGACATCCGCCTCGAGCGCAATGAACGAGCGATACCTCGCCGTGTCGAGCACGCCGGCCATCCCGATCACGCGCTCGCGCGGGAATCCGGTCGTCTGTCGGCAGACGTGCGCCATGACATCGAGCGGATTCGACACCACGATGATGATCGCATCGGGCGAGTGTTTCGCGATCTGCTCGGAGACGTTGCGCACGATGCCGGCATTCGTCTTCAGCAGATCGTCGCGTGACATCCCCGGTTTGCGGGCAATGCCCGCAGTCACGATGACCAGGCCGGACCCGGCCGTGTCGGCATAGTCGTTCGTGCCGGTGATTCGGGTGTCGAAGCCGCCGATCGGAGCGGACTCCCACTGGTCGAGGCCCTTGCCCTGCGGCACGCCTTCGAGAATGTCGATGAGGACGACGTCGCGGGCCAGGCTCTTCTGCGCAAGCAGCAACGCGGCGCTCGCACCAACGTGCCCGGCGCCGACGACTGTGATCCTGTCTGTCATGGCGAAACTGTCTGTCGATGTGAGGTCGGTCCGTCGTGGTCGGCGCAAACTACCCGTGCGTGGCCGGGCTGTCAACGCGAGCGGTGCCCCGGGCAGCGAGGGCCCGGTCGGGCCTTCGCCGGCACCCCGCATCCGCGCCGGCGGACGACGGGTCCCGGTCGGCTCACCGCTCCGCTGCCCGTCGTCTCAGCCGCCAACCTGAGACAGGGCCAGCAGGCCTCCCGAACCACTCACGCTACCCTGAACGAGGTAGTGCCGCTCGGGCTTGATCCGGAGCGTCTCCTCGATGAGCGGACGGAGCGGGTCACCGGCGCGCAACGGATCGCGCAGGTCGGTTTCGACCGAACCGAAGAGACAGGGACGCAGCTTGCCATCCGCGGTCAGCCGCATGCGGTTGCACCGATCGCAATAATTGTGGCTCATCGGCGTGATCACACCGACCGTGCCACGCGCACCGGGGAACCGGAAGTAGGTCGCGGGCCCGTTGCCCGGCGGACCGGGCACGGGTTCGAGCGCACCGATGCCGCGCAGGCGAGCCAGCATCTCGATGGCCGGGATGTACTCGTCGGCCGAAACGCCGAGGTTCTCGCCCACCGGCATGACCTCGATGAACCGGACGTGCCAGGGCCGATCCAGGGTCATCCGCGCGAAATCCTCGAGCTCGTCGTCGTTGCGGCCCCGCATGATCACGGTGTTGATCTTGATCGGCTCGAAACCGACGGCTTCGGCTGCTGCCAGGCCGGCCATTACACGTGCGTGCGTGTCCGGGCGTCGAGCGATCGCGTCCACACGTTCCGGATCGAGCGAATCGAGGGAGAGATTGATCCGGCTGATGCCGGCGGCCGCAAGGTCGGCGGCCATCGCCTCGAGCAGGACGCCGTTGGTGGAGAGCGCCATGTCCTCGATGCTCGGCACCTCGTGCAGCCGGGCGATCAGCCGCGTGACATCGCGACGCAGCAGCGGCTCGCCGCCCGTGATCCGCAGGCGACGCAGCCCCATGCCAGCCATGACGCGGACGATTTCGACGATCTCCTCGTAGTCGAGGATCTCGCGCCGCCTGAGCCACGGCAGTCCCTCGACCGGCATGCAGTACACGCACCGCAGGTTGCATTTGTCGGTGACGGAGATCCGCAGGTACTCGATGCGACGACCGAACCCGTCCTGCATGCCGCCTGCACGCCCTTCTTCGATCGACCGGCGCTCGGCGGCCGCGTCCCGCAGCAGGTCGCTCATCGAGCAACCTCGCCCGGCGGCGGTGCCGTCCCCTCGATCCACCGTTCTCCGTCCACGTAGTGCTCCTTCTTCCAGACCGGCAGCCGCTGCTTCAGCTCATCGATCAGCCATTGACAGGCCGCGAATGCGTCCGCCCGGTGCGGCGTCGAAACCGCGACGGCCAGACTCACGTCTCCGACCGCGAGATCGCCAGTGCGGTGTACGGTGATCACGTGAGTGGCACCGTACGTCGTGGCCGCCTCGCCCGCGAGTTCGCGCAGCACGCGCAACGCCATGGCCTCGTAGGCGTCGTAACGCATCCGCGTGACCTCACGGCCTTCGTTGCGCCGCCGAACAATGCCCAGAAACAGCACGACGGCGCCATCATCGGGCGACCCGACGCTTGCAAGAACCCGTCGTGGCTCGATCGGATCCGCCGTGATCAGGGCCTCGACACTCATCCGCCGGCGACCGGTGGTATGAGCGCGACCTCATCGCCGCCCGACAGTCCGGTATCCAGCCCGGCGTACTCCTGATTTATGGCAACGGCCGGCTCCGCGGGCAGCCGCGCGAACGCCGGCCCCAGGCCTCGCAGCCGCTGGACGGCGTCTCTGGCCGTCGAGCCCGGCGAGACGTCGACCTCGACCTCACGTACCCCCGCCAGGTCACCGTATAACGCGAACAGCAGCATTCTGATCTGCATGCCCGCAAGGTAGCCGGACCGATGACGAGGCATCAAGCAGGCCAGCTCGAGCGGGCCGGGCCGTGGAAACGAAGCGGGCGCCCCCGAAGGAGGGAGCGCCCGCTCGACACGACGGCGAACAGGGACCGGCTCAACCACCGCCCGTCATCAGACCGCCGGCCTCCGGAAAGAACGGATCCGGCACGAGCAACGTGTCGGGTACTGGCCCGCCACGCGGCCGCTGATCGATCAGCCCGCGTATGTTGTCCTGCAACCGCAACCAGCGGAGCATGAACTGTGCGCGCTGACGTGGCGAGAGTGTCTTCGAGAGCATGTCCTGCTCGTGTTTCCAGAGGTCGTGCTCACGGCCTCGGACCTCATTGATGGCGTCGAGGATCTCGCGAAACCGGGCGTCGGTCGTCCGTGAGTCGCGCAACGCCTCCATCAGCTTCTGCCGCAACTGCACGGCTTCCACCGCGAGCGCGCGCCGTTCATCGTTGCTCGAGTCGAGGATGCGGCCAAGCTCCGCCTTCGCGTCCGCATCAAGACCCATTTCGCGGCCACTCTGTTCGACGAATCGATCGAGAATCTGACGCTCGAGCGCCCGTCGGTTCTGATTCTGCATTTCCAGTCGTGGCGGCCCGCCGGCACGACCCCTTCGGCCCTGTGCCCGGACACCGGCCGGGACCAGCATCACGAGCAGCGCGGCAACAATGACACGTTTCACGATTCCAGCTCCTCCAGCAGCGTCCGGAGTTCGTCCTCCGAGAGCGATTGCAGACCCGCCTCCTGAAGCAGCGGATCCGAATCCGGCAGCGCGAGCATCGTCGTCGCACCCGGTTCGGTCCGACCCACCGGCGGCCCGTGTCCCGACTGCAGCCAGAAGATCGAGCCCGTCAGCAATGCGAACGCGATCGTCGCGGCCATTCCATAGTGACGGATACCGAACCCGTTCGTTACCGCGGACCGCACATTGGCGCGTATGGCGCCCAGCACCTTCGCCTCGACCTCGGCCGGCACGACGACCGGAACCGCCAGTGCATTCACGACCACCGATTCCGCGCGGCAATCGTCACACGTTGCCAGGTGCTGGTCGAGCCGTGCCGCGTCCGCGATATCGAGCGCATCACGCGCCCGATCCGGCAGCCGATCCTGAACCCATCTGCATGCGAGTTCCGTCATGACGTCAGCTCTCTCAGACGCTTGATGCCGAGGTGGTAGTTCACTCGCGCCGCACCCTCTGAACAGTCGAGAATCGTTCCGATCTCCGCGTAGCTCAATCCCTGATTCGCCCGCAGCTGCACGGCCATCCGCTGCTTCGGCGGCAGCCGATCGAGCAGCCTCGTCACCCGCGCCGCCTCGGCCCGGATCGTCGCCGTCGTGGCCGGGTCCGGTTCATCGCTCGCGACCGTCTCGGCCTGTGTCAGACCGACCTCGTTTCTGCGCGTTCGCCGCCGTCCAAGGCTCTTCGCGGTGTTCGCCGCGATCCGCAGAATCCAGGTGCGGAAGCTCGCATCGCCACGGAACCGGGCCAGCCCCCGCAGCGCATTCACCATGGTGTTCTGCGTCGCGTCCTCCGCCAGATCCCGATTCCCCAGGATTCTGAGCGCAAGCGCGTACACATCGCCCATGTGCTGCCGGACGAGAGCTTCGAGAGCCCCCGCATCACCGGCTCGCGCCTTCTCGATCAGCGTGGCCTCGTCGATCGGGGCCTCGCGCAACCGGTAAAGGCCTGATCCGCTCACTGTACTCCTGACGCGTGAGATCGCACCGCCGTTAAACGACAGCGGCGCCCGGCCCGTGAGAATCCGGGCCGGACGCCGAAAGCGTCGTATCGGTCCGTCCGTCTCAGACCGGCACGTGGATACCTTCGGAGACCTGGTTGCGAAGATCCTTCGATGGTTTGAAGATCGGCACGGCGCGAGCCGGCACTTCGACCGGTTCACCGGTCCTCGGGTTCCTGGCCATCCGGGACCGGCGTTTGCGGACCTTGAACGTTCCGAAGCCACGAATCTCGATGTGCGCATGGTCCGCCATCGCGTTCTTGATCGCGTTCAGCAGACCGTCGACGACCAGTGCGCAGTCCTTCTTCGTGATTCCGGGGCCGATCGCCTCGGCCACCTGCTCGACCAGGTCCGCTTTCGTCATGTCTCCTCCAGCTCGAAGTGTAACTCGTCTCGGGCGGCCGGCTCACCGCGGTGCCCCGGCGAACGGCGGGCAGGCACCGTCAACTGGCTCTGCTGTCGGATCCGCGACCGACCGGTGAGCGCGGGATCCGGGACGACGGCTGCGCCGATCGGAATCGGCTCGGAAAGCGAGCCTCAGATTAATCGCTGAACGTCGCTAAAGTCAAGTGCCTGCTTGGGTTCGACGCATCTCCCGAACGAATCTGTCGAACAGGTATCGTGAATCGTGCGGGCCGGGCGCCGCCTCCGGATGATACTGCACGCTGAACGCCGCATACTCTCGGTGCTCGAGCCCTTCCATTGTCTGATCATTCAGGTTCACGTGGGTCATGCGAAGCGACGGCGCGCCCTCTACCGTGTCGTCCGGTCCGCGCCGGACGGCGAAACCGTGGTTCTGAGCCGTGATCTCGACGGCGCCATCGGACAGCCGGCGGACCGGGTGGTTCCCGGCGCGATGGCCGAACAGCAGCTTGAACGTCGTCGCGCCGAACGCCCTGCCCATCAGCTGGTGGCCGAGGCAGATGCCGAACACGGGCACGCCCTTCCCCGCGAGCAGCCGAATCGCCTCGAGGGCGTGCTCGACCGCATCCGGATCGCCCGGCCCGTTGGACAGGAAGAACCCGTCCGGTTCCCGCTCGAGAATAGCGGCCGCGGGAGTCGACGCCGGCACCGTCGTCACGCGACACCCGCGTTCAGCCAGGAGTCTCAGGGAATTGCGCTTCACACCGAAGTCGTAGGCCAGGACGTGATGAGATTCCTTGCCGGCGGCCCGTGTCTCGTACGGCGAGGGCGTCGTCACGCGTCCGGTCAGGTCGAGCCCCTCCATGCGGGGATGTGCCTGGATGCGCTCCATGACTGCTTCCGCCCCGGTGCTGGCGGCGGCGATCGCCGCGCGCATCGCCCCGCGCGAGCGGAGATGAATCGTGAGTGCCCTCGTGTCGACTTCCGTCAGCCCGACGATGCCGCTGGCGGCAAGGTAGCTCTCGATGTCCGATTCGGCCCGCCAGTTGCTGTGGCGAGGCGGCAGCTCGCGCACGACGAAGCCGGCCACCTGGATGCCGGACGACTCCGCATCGCGATCGACCACGCCGTAATTGCCGATCAGCGGGTATGTCATCGTGACGATCTGGCCGGCGTAGGACGGATCGGTGAGAACTTCCTGGTAGCCGGTCATCGACGTGTTGAACACGGCTTCACCGAGCGCTTCGCCCGGTGAACCCATCAGTTCCCCATCGAACCGGGTTCCGTCTTCGAGAAGTATGTAACCGGCGCGGTGCAGGCTCATCGGCCGAGGATCTCGCAAGCGAAAGGGTGGCGCGAAACTAGAACGAGCCGAGCGGTTGTCAAGCGGGTCGGGAATCGCTTCGTCCGTTTTTGGCCTGCCGGTTCCGATCATTGCGTCCGGCCGCGCTGCCAGCCACGATTCCCGCCATGGCGGACTTCATTTACATCTGGGCCGACGAATCATGTCTCGGCGTCCAGTTCACGGATCGCGATTCTCCGGGCGGTGCCGCCGGCCTGGTCGAGCACTGGACCGGCGGCAGCTGGCACCGACGGGACTACTGGATCTCGGAACCCGCAACCACGAACAACCGGATGGCGTTGCGCAGCGGCATTGAAGGTCTCTCGGCGCTGAAGCGCCCCTGCCGAGTCATCTTCACATCCGATTCGCAGTACCTGATCAAGGGCATGCGGGAATGGATCCACGGCTGGGTGCGCCGGGGCTGGCAACGAAAGAGCGGACCGGTCGAAAACGCTGGACTCTGGAAGCAGCTGCTCGAGTCGGCATCACGTCACGAGATCGACTGGCGATGGGTCCGCGGGCACGCGGGGCACCCGCACAACGAGTACGCGAATGACCTGGCCGTTCGGGCGGCCCGCACCCAGACCCGGTCGAACGGGCTCGAGGATTCCGGATTCGAGGCCTGGCTCGCAGAGCAGCGCGAGGAGCACGAACGATACTTCGACTTCCACGAGCGGGCGGAGCCGCCGGTCGAGACGTTCCGTCCGGCGAAGGCCGTCGGCGGATCATTCTGAGTCGTCGGCCGGTCGTGGACGCTCCCGTGATGTTCGAGGCCCCCGGGAGCGACACGTCGTCTCCCGGGGGCCTTCTCACCGCTGGCGGGAATGGGATCTCGTTTCGGCGTCACCACGTGTGGTGACCATCGTCATTCCCTTGTACCTCGTCACGCGGTCAGTGACTCGGTGTCTCGGACTCAATCGAGTTCCAGTCGCGGCCAGCGACCTCGCGACCGGCTCATGGAGGCCGAACTCCTCCGTGAGCGGCTCGTGGTCGATTACGTCGACCTCCGAGCATGCGTCCGATAGCCTGTTGTGCAGGCCGCACCATCGAGCGCACCCTATGATGGCGCCGTGGCCGTACCGGCCGCAAGTCCTTCGGAAACTGTTCGCCGCGGCGTTGCCTGCGCAGCTTCGAATACATCGCAGAAGTGGCTGACGACCGATTGTCGAACGGCCTTCATGTCGATCCCGCCGCCAACAAATTCACCCAGGGATGTCACGCCGCGATCGCGGATGCCGCAGGGCACGATCGCCTCGAAGAAGCGCAGATCGGTGCTCACGTTGAGCGCGAACCCGTGCGACGAGATCCAACCGCTGGACACTCGCACGCCTATTGCCGCGATCTTGCGATCGCCGACCCACACGCCGGTGTTGCCGGGTGCGCGGACTGCATCGATTCCGAAATCGGCGACGACGCGGATGAGGACATCTTCGAGGTCGCGAACATAGCGATGCAGGTCCATCCGGTCCGGCTTCAGATCGAGGATCGGATATCCTACGAGCTGACCTGGTCCGTGATAGGTCACGTCACCTCCGCGGCCGCTCTCGTGAAGCTCGATGCCCAGCAGGGCACGTTCCGCGGCGTCGATCAGGATGTGCTCGTCGTGTGCGGATGCGCCGAGCGTGATGACGTGCGGGTGTTCGAGCAGCAGTAGCTGATCCGTGCGCCGGCCGGCTCGACGTTCGATCACCCGTTCCCGCTGCATCGCCACCGCCGCCGCATACGGCACGGTTCCGAGCCACTCGACCTCGATCTTCCGCGCGGGCGGCGCTTCCCCGCGTCGGCTCGATGCGCGCCGGCGGCCGGCCACGGCAGACTCAGGCGGCATCAGCCGGGAACGCCTCGAGCGTCGACTTCAGCCGGGCCAGGAAACGGGCCGCGTCAGCGCCATCGACGATGCGGTGGTCGTAACCGAGTGAGAACAGTGCACGCTTGCGGATGGCTATTGCGTCCGCGCCGTCCGCATCGATCACGACAGCCTTCTTCTCGATTGCACCCGTCCCGAGAATCGCCGAAGTACCTTCGGGGATGATCGGCATGCCGACGAGCGTGCCGAGCACGCCCGGGTTCGTGATCGAGAAGGTCGCGCCCTGGATCTCATCGGGCTTGAGCTTCCGGTCCCGGGCACGCTGCGCAAGGTCGACGATGCGGCGAGCCAGGCCGACGAGGTTCAGTTCATCCGCGCCTCTCACTACTGGAACGATGAGACCGGGATCCAGGTCGACGGCGATTCCGATGTTGACATCGCCGCGGTAGATCACGTCATTACCCGAAACCGTGCTGTTCACCATGGGGAACTCACGGAGCACATGGGCACATGCCCATGCCACGAATGCAGTGTAGCTCACGCGCGCTCCCTGCTTCTCCCAGGCCGCCTTCGACTGCTGGCGCACTCGATCGATCTGCGTGAAGTCGATCTCGATGAACGAATGCACGTGCGGCGCAATCCGCTTCGCTCGCACCATGTGCTCCGCAGTAAGCCGGCGAATGCGATCCATGGGTTCGACGCGATCGCCCGGACGCGCCGCGAATTCCGGATGCCGGACCTGGCCGTAGAACACGTCCCAGAACGAACCGGCGTCGGTGGAAGCAGCCGGTACCGCCGTCGGCCGGGCGGCCGGCGAGGGCTCGGCCACCGCCCCGCCAGCGTCGAGATGCGCCATGATGTCACGCTTCGTCACGCGGCCGGCCCGACCGCTGCCCGGGATCGCTGCAATGTCCACATCGTGCTCGGCGGCGATCCGGCGGACCAGCGGCGTCGACCGTCTGCGCAGCCTCTCGTCTGCTGTCTCCTGCCTGCCATCGGTCGGGGCCACAGCGGCGGCGGCCGGCGCGGCAACGCGTGTGTCACGGGACTCCTTGTCCGCTTCGTCCGCCTTCGGCTCGGGCTTCGACTCCGGTGCAGCGCCGCCGGCCGGCTGGCCGGCTGTCGCCGAAGCGCCCTTTTCCGTCTCGATGAAGGCGACGATCGTACCCACTTCGACCGTCTGTCCTTCCTCGACGGCGATCTCCGTGAGGGTGCCGGCGGCGGGTGAAGGAATCTCGGCATCGACCTTGTCGGTCGAGATCTC
>Ga0055448_10000297_pt1 | contig 12331 bp, 16 predicted proteins | sample China_Galinas_PW_4_FD_57744 | JGI IMG/M metagenome (GOLD analysis project Ga0055448, IMG submission 57744) | Wetland microbial communities from San Francisco Bay, California, USA, that impact long-term carbon sequestration - China_Galinas_PWA_D2 | ecosystem: Environmental > Aquatic > Marine >... | reverse complement strand
TACGGCATGGGCCCGGGCATGATGGGCGGCTACGGCATGGGCCCCGGCATGATGGGCGGCTACGGCATGATGCACCACGGTCGAGGCGGTTATGGAATGGGCGGCGCATGCGGCATGATGGGTGGTTATGGATGGGATAACCCGGACATGAAGAAGTTTCTCGACGATACGGTTGATCTCAGGCGCCAGATTCACGCGAAGATGTTCGACTACATGGAAGCCAGCAGAAATCCCGACACCTCAAAAGAAGACCTCAAGAAACTCGCCAAGGAGCTGAGGGATCTTCAGAAAAAGCTTTGGGAAAAGAGAAAAGAGGTTTCGAGCAAATAGCTCGTTAAGTTAGTAGTCCATACGGCCGGGCCGGAAGGCCCGGCCGTACTGTTCCAAGGAGGATTCATGGATCTATTGTCAATAGCAGATGCACTTAATATTCACGCGCAGGGCGGCTGGGGCTACGGCATGGGCCCCGGCATGATGGGCGGCTATGGTGGCTACGGTATGGGCTACGGTCCTATAGGGCTACTACTCGTAATCATAGTTATCGCGGCTGTCGTGATAGGCATCATCGCTCTCATACGGTCGGCCGGCACCGGCACAAGGCAGCACGGCTCTGCATCCCAGGAAGACGACGCCACGGAAATTCTGCGCAAACGTTTCGCAAAGGGCGAGATAGACAAGGAGGAGTTTGAGGAGCGCAAGAAAGCCCTCAAATCCTGACTACTCGCCCGGATATTACTTGCTCGTTATGCCGCCTGAAACGATGAAGGCCATGATGTCCCCGCTGTCGGCCTGAATAGGGGTCACCTGTCCCTGCGGCACCATAATGAGGTTCCCCGCGAAGTTGTAAGATTGGGGAAGATACACCGCGACCATGCCCTCGAGCCCGAGCTTCGCCATGCTCTCGGTCGTGATAAAGCCCATGGCCTTTATCCCGCCGCCGAGGTCGACCGTCACGGGTTTATTAAACCCCTTCTTCTCGCCGACGAAAGCGTGTATTAGGTCCTTCACCGATGAATAGATCATCTTAACGAGCGGAAGGCGGCTCATGAGCCCATCAACCCAGCTCACGGTCCACTTGGTGAGGAAATTCGACGCAATAAACCCTATCACCGTAACGAGAACGAGGGTGACAAGTATGCCCATGCCTGGTGTGCTGAACTTAAAGATATGGTCCACCTTCACAAAGAACTTGTACAGGACATACAGCGTCAGTACCACGGGCACGAGAAACGCGAGCCCCTTGAAGAAATAATTAGTGAGCCTTTTCATCTCATTAAACCCCTTTCGGTTAAGTGTATGGATATTTTACAGAAATCATTGAAATTCTTCCCTCAAAATACTAAACTCACATGGGCATCACGGGCGGTTTCGTGGTCTATCCTCTTATGATGCTCCTCGCCGGGCGGGTGCGCGAGGTGCCTCGCGGCATGTGGGTGCTCTCGGCCTTCTCTCTGATGTTCTTTATCTTCGATCCGTACTGACAATTACGCGAGGGGAAACTTCCGTCCTCCATGAGCTAAAGTGAATGCCATCACCTATCATGGCTTAAATGTGATGCCTGCGAGAATGGAAACATCCGTCTCGGGTCGATTGAGCCCCACTTTTACCCCAAAGTCAACGTCGGCATGCTCGTTGAGCGAATATATTGCGCCGCCAAGCACGAATGCCGGTGGCGTGTTCATGCCTCGTTCGGGATTAGCCTCAATGCCGACGTTTGCCACGAGCGTAAGGGCATCGGTCGCCGCGAGCTCCGTCGCCACCGAGAAGTGCCACAGGTCCCTCCGGTTTACCGACTCGTCCTCGTCTAACGAGAACTCATTTCGCATGTAGCCCCCATTTACGTGGAACGCCCACCGCCCGGACTCTCTGGTTGAAATGAAGAAAATACTATAGGATACTCTCCCGTTTCCCAGACCGTTGCCTTCATCTCCTGTTGGCACGGATATCCCTGGCTTTACCGCGAGGGAATAACCATCTTTATCGTAGAATCGCCATTTCAGTTCCACCGAGACGTCCGCAATACCATCCTGCCAAGTGCTCGGTAAGCCGCCCTCCTCCGTCTTAATCCACTGATATGGAGTACCTACCACCAAGTCAGCGTTATTGAAAATCCCATAAGATAGAGTGATGGCAGCCTCGTAAGCCTTCTCGACAATGTCCGTACCGGCTTCCGATTCCCTGTCCAGTGAATATTCGACGTTAATCTCTACCTGAAAGCTGCCTTTACCCTGTGTGCCTGCATCGTCGGTTATAAGGGGATGCCCCGCCTGTGCGCTCGCTGTCCACAGGAACAATACCAATATAGCGGTTACAAGCCTCCTCACTGAAACCTCCGGCTGGTTCCGTCGTTCTTCAAACAGTTCAGGCAGTCTCTAAGCGAGCAGAGACCACAGGAATGATGAACATAGACAGGGATGTCTCTTTTCCTGGCGGTCTTCATAACTACTCGTTTCGCCTCGTGCGACACCTTGTTCGTGAACACGACCACGGCGTCCGCGTGGCCGAGTTTGTCCTTAAGATCGATATCTGGCCTATTGAAGACCTTAAGCCTGATCCCCGACTTCCTTGCCTCGCGAATATAGCAGCCCCTGAGCCGCTCCATACCCCCGACCAACGCTACGCACATTTCAAACGCTCCTTCCTTACTGAGACTGGGTCTCAGTCTCAATTATAAGGAAGGCGCGAGGGCATTGTCAAGCGACTCGTAATGGTACGGAAGATATAGGGGAAACGTCCTACGGATGCAACAGGGTCATAGGAATTGCGGCTAAGCTACTCTTCGTCGGCGACTACGTTTGCCTTTATTAGGAAGACAATGTCGCGCTTCTCGGGGTCGTTGGTGAACACGCGCGCGCCATTCGAGAACCTGCCCTCCTTGCCTAGGGTGTCCACGATAACGGTGACGCTGTCAGACTCGCCCGGCTTGATGGGGCCCTGACCGGACCTCACGGCTCGCACGCCTCAATTCGGCTTCAGCTGTTCGATGATAAGGTCTTCGTCGCCCACGTTCGTGAACTTGAAAACATGGGTCAGTACCTCGCCCTGCTTGACCTTGCCGAAGTCGAACCTGAGCGCCTCGACCTGCAGCGACGGGCCCGCAAAAGCGGCCGACGGAAGCAGAATTGACATCATGAGCAATACGAACAGAGCCCTCTTCATAGGCAAATTATATCATTAATTACGGCGTGTTGTCCGTTATGGCGAAATGAGCCATTGAAAGTCGCATTTAATTTCTTTTAAAATTAATGGTTAAACTCTGCTCTAAATTCAATACCGTGAAAAAGTCAATTACCATAAGGGGCGCAAGAGAGCATAACCTCAAGGGGATAGACGTCACCCTCCCGCGCAATGTAATCACCGTCATCACCGGCCCCTCGGGCTCGGGCAAGTCTTCGCTCGCCATAGACACCATTTACGCCGAGGGCCAGAGGCGCTACGTAGAGAGTCTCTCGGCCTATGCCCGGCAGTTCCTCGAACAGCTCCAGAAACCCGAGGTGGACTACATAGGCGGCCTCTCGCCGTCCATCGCCATAGACCAGAGGACAGTGGCCAGAAGCCCCCGCTCTACGGTGGGCACCATCACCGAGATATACGACTACATGCGCGTGCTCTACACGACCATTGGAAAGCCCTTCTGCTACAGCTGCGGCTCGCCGATTGCGACTCAGGAGGCCGACCGCATAATCCAGCGAGTAATGGACCTTCCCGAGGGGAGCCGTCTCCAGATACTCTCTCCTATAGTGCGCGAGCGCAAGGGTGAGTATAAGAAAGAGCTCGCGCAGATGCGGGCCGAGGGTTTCGTAAGGGCACGCATCGACGGCGAGATGGTGGACCTTACAGAAGAGATATCCCTGAAAAAGCACAAACGCCACACCATAGAGATAGTAATCGACAGGCTCATCATCAAGCCCAACATCTCGAGGCAGCTCAAGAATGCGATAGATACGGCCCTGAGGTACTCCGATACGGTGATGATACACCTCATCGACGAGGGACAGGACATACCGCTCAGTAAGACAATGGCATGCCCGAGCTGCGGCATAAGCTACCCCGAGATCAATCCCCGCTTTTTCTCATTCAACTCGAGGCTCGGTGCCTGCCCTACCTGCAACGGCCTCGGATTCGAGGGCATCGAAGAGGGAGAGGAAGTGGTCGGCACTCAGAGGCCCTGTCGCACGTGCGGAGGCATGAGGCTCAGGAAAGAGGCCCTGAGCGTAAAGATAGGCGGACAGAACATCGCCGAATTCGCAGCGATGCACGTACGTGACTCACTGGTTTTCGTCCAGAAGCTCAGCCTGACCGAACGCGAGAAGCAGATAGCTTCGAGAGTGCTCAAGGAGGTTATCGACCGACTGGGCTTCATCGAGGAGGTGGGGCTTGGGTACCTCACGCTGGACAGGCCATCGCTCACCCTATCGGGTGGAGAGGCGAGGCGCATCCGGCTTGCTACACAGATGGGCTCACGGCTTACGGGTGTGGTCTATGTGCTTGACGAACCAACAATGGGGCTACATACGAGGGACTGCCACAGGCTCCTCGAAAGCCTCTCGCGCATACGCGACAGCGGGAACACGGTTATAGTGGTGGAGCACGACGAGGACACAATACGCTGGGCTGACAATATCCTCGACATGGGGCCAGGCGCGGGCCTGAGGGGCGGATGGGTCGTTGCCCAGGGCAGCCCCGCGCAGATACAAAAGGACAAGAACTCGGTGACTGGCAAGTTTCTGAGCGGCGAGCAGGAAATTCCCGTACCAAAAACAAGACGGCCTTTCACTGACGCCATCGAGATAAAGGGCGCGGCGGAGTTCAATCTCAAGAATATAGACGTAAAGGTTCCGCTGGGCGTGCTAACCTGCGTCACGGGCGTATCGGGTTCGGGCAAGAGCACGCTGGTATTCGAGGTGCTGCATAAGGCGCTGGCCCTAAACCTCCACAAGAGCGGTCCAGCTCCCGGCAAGTACAAGGCCATAAAGGGAATGGATAAGGTCGGGCGGATTATCTGCGTGGAGCAATCCCCACTCGGTCGGACTCCCCGCTCCAACCCGGCCACCTACACCGGCGTCTTCACTCTCATACGAGACCTATTCGCCGCCCTGCCGGACTCAAAGGTCCGCGGCTATAAACCAGCCCGCTTCAGCTTTAACCTCACCGGCGGACGGTGCGAGACCTGCAGCGGCGATGGCATGCGAAAGGTTGAGATGCACTTTCTCCCAGACGCCTACGTTCCGTGCGACGTATGCAAAGGCAAGAGATATAACCGCGAGACCCTGGACATCAGGTACAAAGGCAAGAGCATATCGGACGTGCTCGAGATGACCGTGTCCGAGGCCATGGAGTTCTTCTCGGCGATACCGCTCATCAAGCAAAGGCTTGAGTTCCTCGAGGACGTGGGCCTGGGCTACATCAGGCTCGGCCAACCCGCCCCCACCCTCTCGGGTGGCGAGGCCCAGAGGATAAGGCTCTCGAAAGAACTCAGCAAGAAGACCACGGGTAACACCCTATACATCCTCGATGAGCCCACTACCGGCCTGCACTTCGTGGACATCGAGAAACTTCTGAACGTGGTTAACAGCCTCGTGGACATGGGCAACACCGTGCTGGTCATCGAGCATAACGCCGAGGTGATAAAATCGGCAGACTATATAATAGACCTCGGCCCGGAGGGCGGCGAGGCAGGAGGCAGGATAATCGCCACGGGCACTCCTGAGGAAATATGCGATGTCAAGGAATCGTACACTGGACAATTCCTCGGTGAAAAGCTCAACATACCAAAGAAAAGGAAGATAGCATGAGAAGAATCCTTATCCTGACACTCATCGGCATTCTCGCCCTCCCCTGTTTGGCCGAGGCCAAGACCTACAAAAAGAGCACTGTCGTCATGGACACCGTGGCCACTATCACCGTGGAGGCGGACAGCAGCGAAAAGGCGGAGAGCGCCATCGACGCCGCATTCAATGAGATACGCAGGCTCGAGGTGCTCCTGAGCTTCTGGACCGACAATAGCGAGATAGCGGCCATATACAATAACGGCGGGGTTAAACCCGTAAAGGTCTCTCCGGAAACGCTCGAGGTAGTCAAGCGGGCTCTTTATATTTCCGAGAAGACCGGCGGGGCTTTCGATCCCACGATAGGACCGGTGATGCGCCTCTGGGATTTCAAGAAAAAGATAATGCCCACCAAGGCGCAGATTAAGGCGAAGGTCGGCCTCGTGGATTACAGGAAGGTCGGCGTCAACTACATGAAATCCACCGTCTTCCTGAAGACCAAGGGGATGTCGTTCGATACGGGGGGCATCGCCAAGGGCTTTGCCGCTGACAAGGCCGCGGAGGTTCTTAAGCGCGAGGGCATAGAAAGCGGCATCGTCGCCATAGCCGGGGATATCCGCTGCTTCGGCCCGAAAACATGGAACATCGGCATAAAGAACCCGAGGACCACCAACAATAAGAACTACCTGCTTGCGGCCGTAAAACTGCAGAACAAGGCCATCAGCACATCGGGCGACTACGAGCGGTACTTCATAAAGGACGGGGTGTGGTATCACCACCTGCTCGACCCAAGGACCGGCATGCCGGCCAGAGGGATACGGAGCATCTCGGTGATTGCGGACGAGGCCGTGCTTACAGACGGGTTCGCAACGGGGATATTCGTCATGGGGCCGGAGAAAGGGGCCAAGCTCCTTGAGGAACTGGGCCTCGATGCGGTCATCGTGCTCGATGACGGCAAGGTACTCGTTACAAAAGGCCTCAGGGGTAAAATCGAATTCAATAAGTAGTAGCGTGGCTTACTGTCACATTCTACAGTCTTGTGTTAATCTATCGATAATGGTTCTCATGGACTGAAATCAAGTGAATTGGAGGGATAAATGTCAGAGCATTCGTTCGATATAGTAAGCAGGGTGGACCTTCAGGAGGTCTCAAACGCCGTTGACCAGGCGATGAAGGAGATAAAGCAGCGCTACGATTTCAAGGGGAGCAAGAGCTCCATAGAGTTCAACCGCGACTCGGGTGAGCTCACGATACTCTCCGACGACGATTACAAGCTCAAGAGCGTGGTGGACGTGCTTCAGACCAAGCTCGTGGGCAGGAAGGTATCGCTTAAATCGCTCCAGTTCCAGAAGGTGGAGCAGGCCTCGGGCGGCACGGTGAGGCAGGTCGTGAAGCTCCAGCAGGGAATTCCGCAGGATAAGGCGAAAGACATCGCCAAGATGATAAAGGACACGAAGATAAAGGTGCAGGCCACGATACAGGGAGACCAGCTCCGCGTGAAGGGAAAGAAGCTCGACGACCTGCAGTCCATCATCCAGATGATAAAGGATAAAGACCTCGACTTCCATGTGGAGTTCGTAAACTACCGGTAGATTACACAGTCGGATTGGCAGAAAATATCTCGAGATGCCAGGGAAGCTTAAGGTACTCATAATCGAGCCCTACCACGGGGGCTCTCACAAGAACTTCATCGAACACCTGTTAAGGCTCCCATTCGCCTTCGAGGTCATGGCCCTCCCAGCCCGAAAGTGGAAGTGGAGGATGCGCCTCTCGGCACCGCATTTCGCGGATGCCCTGCGCGAGTCGGGTAAGAAGTTCGACAGGGTGATATGTTCTACCTTCCTTGACGTGGCCGCCCTCCGAGGGATGGCGCCCGCATGGGTACGAAATGTGCCGCTTCTTACGTTCTTCCATGAAAACCAGTTCGCATATCCCGTTCAGGTTGACGACGAGCGGGACTTTCACTTCGCCCTCACGAACATGACCACCGCCCTGGCGTCGGACAGTATCGCCTTTAATTCCGAGTACAACCTCAAGACGTTCATAGAAGGGCTTAAAGGCCTGCGCAGGCACGCTACGGACATGAGCATGGAACGCGATATAGACACCATCGAGGCCAGGGCCAGGGTGATGCCGCTTGGGCTCGACTTCGATATGGTGGACTCGGCGGATGCGCGCCGCGCCGACGGCCCGCCGGTGGTGCTCTGGAACCACCGCTGGGAGCACGACAAGAATCCCGACCTGTTCTTCGAGACTCTCATGAAGCTAGCCGGAGATGGCGTGGATTTCAGGTTGATCGTGCTCGGGCAGTCCTTCGAGAGGCGGCCCGACATCTTTGATAGGGCGAAACGGGAGCTCAGTCACAAAATTATTCACTTCGGCTACGCCGAGTCCCCTATAGACTACGCACGCTTGCTGAGGCAGGGAGATATCGTGGTCTCAACATCGCATCACGAGTTTTTCGGCATATCCGTGGTCGAGGCCGTGCGCGCGGGCTGCCGCCCCCTTCTTCCCCGGCGGCTTTCGTACCCCGAGATGTTTCCCGACGAGTTCCTGTACGACGACGCGGACTTCGCCAAAAAGCTAAAGGACGCAGTTGAGAGCGGCGGGAGATTGTCGAAAGACAAGGCGGTGAGTCTTACCGACAGGTTTTCCTGGAGCGCCGTATCGGGAGATTACGAGGAGTGGATTCGCGACGCCCGGATATGGGAAAATACTGCTAAGAGAACTTGACCGGAGGTCGTAGATGGAGTGGACTCAGGCCCTTTCAGTTGGCGTTGATATAATAGACGAGCAGCACAAGGAGCTCTTCGATAAGATAAATTCTCTCGTCGAGGCCATCAAGTCGCATACGTGCAAGTACAAGATCGGCGACGTGATGCAATTCCTCGAAGATTACGTGGTCTTCCATTTCGGCGAGGAAGAAAAATACATGCGCCGCTTCGACTATCCCGAGTACAGGGCCCACCGGCAGCAGCACGACCAGTTCTGGGAAAACCTCCAGAAAATAAAGAAACAGCTACCGAAAATCGAGGGCGGCAAGAAGCCGGGTTCCTACGACCTCTCGGTGGAGACCAATCAGCTCGTGGTGGACTGGATACTGGAGCACATCGCCCAAATCGACAAGAAGCTCGGAGCCTATTTAAAAGACAAAGTTTAGTGGTATAATCTCCCCATGGCCCGCAAGCTCTTGCTACTTGCCATTGCTATCGGCACCATCATGCTTCTGGCCGGCCTGGGCGGCACAGCCGAAAGCCCCCAGATCATGGTGGCCAAGGTAGACGGGATAATCAATCCCGTCTCCGCTGAATTCCTGACCAACTCCATAAACAAGGCCAACGAGGTCCACGCCGAGGTCTTCGTCATAGAGCTCGACACGCCCGGGGGCCTGGACACTTCCATGCGGGAGATAATCAAGGCCATGCTCGCAAGCGACGTCCCGGTAGTGGTCTATGTATCGCCCGGAGGGGCGCGGGCCGCGTCGGCTGGAACCTTCATTACGATCGCATCCAACATCGCGGCCATGGCCCCGCAGACCAACATCGGCGCCGCGCACCCGGTTTCAGTGGGTGAAAAAATGGACGAGACCATGTCCGAAAAGGTCGCGAACGACGCGGCGGCCTACATCAAGTCCCTCGCCAAGGAGCGCGGCCGCAATGTGCAGTGGGCCGAGGAGGCCGTGCGCAAGAGCGTATCCATCACCGCGGAGGAGGCCCTAAAGAAAGGTGTGATCGACCTCGTCACCGCGAACCTCGACACGCTCCTTAAGGATATCGACGGCTGGAAAGTGACAATAGGCGGAAATGAAAGGACTTTACACACCAAAGGGGCCTCGATAACGTGGATGGAGATGGGCCTCAGGCAGAAGATACTGGATGTCGTGAGCAACCCCAACGTGGCGTACATACTTATGATGCTCGGCGTCTATGGCCTGTTCTTCGAGCTCACCAATCCCGGCGCCATATTCCCCGGCGTCGCGGGCGGCATCTGCCTGATACTGGCGTTCTACGCCCTCCAGACCCTTCCGGTGAACTATGCCGGGTTTTTACTGATACTTTTTGGCATAATACTTTTTATCCTCGAGGTCAAGATAGTATCGTACGGGGCGCTGACAATAGGAGGCATAATATCGATGGTCTTAGGATCGCTAATGCTATTTGAGAACGCGGGGCCGTTCCTCAAACTGTCCCTCTACACAATACTACCAGTGGTGATTGTCACCGCGCTGTTCTTCACGGTAGTGCTGGGCCTCGCGTGGAAAGCACACCGCCGCAAACCTTCGACCGGAACGGAAGGCATGGTGGGGCTTGAGGGACATGCCGCCTCGGACATCAATTCCCGGGAAGGATCGATTAAGGTACATGGCGAAATATGGAGCGCAGTCTCCGACGAGGATATATTAAAGGGCGAAACCGTCATCGTTGAGGCGGTCGAAGGGCTAAAACTCAAGGTCAAAAAGACCGGCACTTAGAAGGAGGTACAAGTATGCCCGTAGGAACTGGAATCATGGGTTATGTATTCGCTGTTCTGTTCATCCTCTATTTCTTCTCGGCGGCCATTAAGGTCCTCAAGGAATATGAGCGCGGCGTAGTATTCAGGCTTGGAAGGCTTATACCGGTAAAAGGGCCCGGTCTGATAATTATTATTCCCTTCGTGGATAAACTTATAAAAGTCGGTCTGAGGACCGTCACCATGGACGTCCCGTCGCAGGACATAATCACATCCGACAACGTGACGGTAAGGGTCAACGCGGTCGTTTATTTCCGTCCCATAGACCCCGCGAAAGCGATCACCGAGGTGGAGGACTATTTCTTCGCCACAAGCCAGATAGCGCAGACCACGCTCAGAAGCGTACTCGGTCAGAGCCAGCTCGACGACCTGCTCACGAAGCGCGACGAACTGAACAAGGAACTGCAGAAAATAATCGACGAACAGACTGAACCTTGGGGAGTCAAGGTATCGGTTGTTGAGGTCAAAAACGTCGACCTCCCCGAGGAGATGCAGAGGGCAATCGCAAGGCAGGCCGAGGCCGAGAGAGAAAGAAGGGCAAAGGTCATCCATGCCGAGGGCGAGTTCCAGGCATCGCAGAAGCTTGCCGACGCGGCGAAGATAATATCCTCGGAGTCGGCGGCCCTTCAGTTAAGGTTCCTGCAGACACTCACCGAGCTTGCCGCAGAGAAGAATTCCACCATCGTATTCCCGGTGCCGATAGACCTGCTCACGGCATTCATGAAAAAGAATTAGGAAAAGACCGTTTACCGCAAAGAGGGGGGCTCAGTCCCCCTCTTTGCTCCAATAGTCGGCCTTGTGCATGCTAAGGCCCTTCTTCGAGATCACCCGCTCGTAGTAGATCCTTCTCTGGATATAGGCCTCGATATCGGGAATGAAGTACTCCTGCGCTACGTTATACGCAATGGCGAGAACACAGAGCACCGTGGCGAACACGGCGGCGATTCTGAACTTTCTCTCGTCCCTCATGAAATTATTATAGCTGAATCGATTGATTGCGGACAGTAGTAACGTGACGGGCAAGCCTGCTTAGTAATGCTTCTTGAGCTCCATGATTACCTGGCGGCAGACGTCCTTGAGGGTCTCGAAAACGCCATCGCCTTTTGGAGCAACGGCCGAAAACTCAGGCACCTGCGTGGGGTTCAGGGCCTCGCTGAGAGTTTCCACCGGCGCTATGTCATCGATGTCGCGCTTGTTGTACTGCATGGTAAAGGGCAGGCTGTAGAGCTCGTAGCCCTGCTCGGTGAGGTTTATCTTCAGGTCCTCGAGGCTCTCTATATTGGCGTCCATCCTGTCCACCTGACTGTCGGCCACGAACACCACGCCGTCCACACCCTTTAGGATGAGCTTGCGGCTCGCCGCGTAGAACATCTGCCCGGGGACCGTATAGAGATGGAACCTCACCTTGAAGCCCTTGATGTCGCCGAGCGCCAGCGGGAGGAAGTCGAAGAACAGCGTCCTCTCCGTCTCTGTCGCAAGAGAGATGAGCTTGCCCTTCTGCTGTGGATTGGTCTTGTTATAGATGTACTGGAGGTTCGTGGTCTTACCACATAAACCTGGGCCGTAATAGACTATCTTACAATTTAGCTCTCTCGAGGAGTAATTAATGAAAGACACTTAGAGGCACCGTCCTACATGAATAACTTTTCTATGTCGTCGTCGCTTATTTCCGCGAATGGCGAATCTTCGAGCTTGCTTTCAAGCTTCTCCTGCTCGGCCTTGCGGGTCATCTCGTCGAATATCTTCTCGAGGTTCTCCGTCGTCTTCTTGACCCTGAGCCTGACGAGGCCGATCGAAGTCCGCTGGTCGAATATCACCACCAGGATAATGCGCTCTCCTACAAGCGAGATGTGAAGGTTGTCCTTCTCCCCCTCGTGGAAGAGTATCGTGAACTCCTGCTCGCCGAGAATCTTGGCTATGCTTCCCGTTGCGGCTATGTTGCCGGCCGTAAGCGAAGCGAGCGAGGTGGTGTCGAGGTCGTGAGTAGCGCCGACCGAGGATATGAGCTGGCCGTTCTTGTCTACGAGGAAGACGACTTTGGCGTTGGCCTGCCT
>Ga0055448_10000295_pt1 | contig 12379 bp, 12 predicted proteins | sample China_Galinas_PW_4_FD_57744 | JGI IMG/M metagenome (GOLD analysis project Ga0055448, IMG submission 57744) | Wetland microbial communities from San Francisco Bay, California, USA, that impact long-term carbon sequestration - China_Galinas_PWA_D2 | ecosystem: Environmental > Aquatic > Marine >... | reverse complement strand
GGAGCCGGGCATGCCGCGCGTGCCGGGAGGTCGGCCATGAAGCGCCGTATCTCGACCGGCATCGCGATGCTGGCACTGCTGGCGCTCACGTCATCGCTCGTGATCGGCCAGCGCCAGCAGCTGTTTCCGCACGCTCGCCACGCCAACCTCTTTCCGCTCTGTGAGAGCTGTCACGCCGGAATCCCCACCGGTGATGCGAGCAACCGCTATCCGCAGCCAGAGCTCTGTACGCGGTGCCACGATGGCACGCGCGTCCGGCAGGTGCAGTGGACCGGGCCGTCGCGGCCGCCATCCAATCTGCGGTTCGACCACGTACGGCATGCGGCTTCGATCACGGCCTCCGCCGAGACACTCGATTGCGGTGGTTGTCACAACACCGGCGGCGCGCAGGGCATGGAGTCGGTGTCGGGACCGAACCCGGCATCGTGCAGCGCGTGTCACCCGCACCAGTCGGCCACGCACTACGAGCGCGGCCGCAACTGTGCGCAATGCCATCTTCCGCTGGTTGAAGCCACCCGGCTGACGCAGGCCCGTATCGAGTCGTTCCGGCCGCCGGCCTGGCACGACTCGACCGGATTCGTGCTCGACCACGCTCCACGCTCGAGCGAGGACCTGGTGTCGTGCGCGACATGCCACGCTCAGCAGACCTGCACGCGTTGTCACCTGAACCAGCCGGCGGCGGTCGCCAGCCTGGCGTCAGACCCGCGCGTGGCGGCGATCGAGGCCGGCAAGCCGCCCGAGTATCCGGCGCCCGCGAGCCACGCGGACGCGACCTGGAGCTGGACACACGCCACGGAGGCAAAGGCGGGCACGTCGACGTGCGCGAACTGTCACACGCAGAACTCCTGCACGGTATGCCACGCGCAGGCGACCGTCGCGAACCTGCCGGCAGCGGCCGACAATGACCCGCGCGGCGTCCGCCTGGACAGGACCGACATACGGGTACACTCGGCGGGGTGGTTGAAGCAGCACTCGGTCGAGGCCGCATCGACGGAATCGTGCAGTACGTGTCACGCGACCGAGTTCTGCGAGCAGTGCCACGCCGGTGCGACCGCCCCGTCGTTCCACGGACCGAACTTCATTGCCAGACACGCGCCTGACGCCTACGCGCAGGAGAGCGACTGCGCGTCCTGTCACAATCCGGAGGTGTTCTGCCGCGGCTGCCACACCGGACTGGGCATGGGTGCCCAGAGCCGTCCGGGAGTGGCGTTCCACACCGCGAACCCGTTCTGGCTGGTGGGTCACGGCGTCGCGGCGCGACAGGGCATGCAGGCCTGTGCATCGTGTCACTCGCAATCCACGTGCATGCGCTGCCACTCGGCGCTCGGCGCATGGCGCATCAACCCGCACGGACCGGGCTTCGACCCGGACCGGCTCGGTAATGCAAACCGGCTGACGTGCGTCCTGTGTCACCGGAACGGAACGGGAGGTTGATGCCGCGACGGTCAGGCATTGCGTTATGGACCGGTTTCGTGCTCGCCGGTCTCGGAGGCTCCCGACCCGCGCTCGCCAACGCGCAGACGCTGGCGCCGGAGAAGTGCGCGGAATGTCACATCGGCCTCGACGATCCGAGACTGTCCGATCCGGCCAGGCTGTTCCCGAACGACGTGCACGCGCAGACCGGATTCGGCTGCCTGGCCTGCCACGGCGGCCGGACCGGCCACGATGCGACGGGTGGCTTCCTCCACAAGCCGTCACGAAGGGACATCCCGGGCGTCTGCGGCAGCTGCCACTCGGACGCCGCATTCATGCGCAATTTCAATCCGTCACTGCGCGTCGATCAGTTGACCGAGTACGTGACATCGGTACACGGCCAGCGGCTGGCCACGGGTGACACCGCGGTCGCGACCTGCATCGACTGCCACAAGGCCCACGAGACGCGTCCGCCATCGGATCCGCAGTCCACGGTGTTCGCGGCGAACGTCGCCGCCACGTGCGCCGGCTGTCATGCGGATTCGACCCACATGGCCCGCTATGGAATCCCGACCGACCAGTTCGAGCAGTACCGCGGCAGTGTTCACGGCAAGCTGATGTTCGATGAAGGCGACATGTCGGCGCCGACCTGCAACGACTGTCATGGCAACCACGGCGCCGTGCCGCCCGGCCTCAGTTCGATTCGCAACGTCTGCGGCCAGTGTCATGCGATCATGGCCGACTTCTTCAGTCAGAGCGGGCACGCGGAACTGTTCGACCGGGCCGGCCTTCCCGGCTGCGAAACATGCCACGGCAATCATGACGTGCAGCCTGTGAGCGACGAGTTCCTGCCGGACCGCGCGGCGGCCGTGTGCTCGCGCTGCCACGAGCCGGGCGATACCCTCGGTGCCGAATTCCTGCGCATCGCCGGATTGCTGGATTCACTCAAGACACAGTTCAGCCACAGCCGCGAGCTGCTTGAGACGGCCGAGAACGCGGGTATGGAGGTGAGTCAGGCGCAGTTCGAGCTGGAAGCCGTCAACAATGCCCTGACGAAGGCGCGATCCGCGATCCACACGTTCAGCGTCGGACCCGTCGAGGAGAACGTCGATGCCGGACTGAAGCTGACCGACGGCGGGATTGCGCGCGCTACGGCAGCCATGGCGGAACACCGGTTCCGGCGAGTCGGGCTCGCATTCTCGTCAGCAATCATCCTCGTGCTCATCTCTGGCATCCTGCTGAAGATCCGTCAGCTCGACCGGCGGTCGAGTCCGCCGGATGCAACCGGTCCGACCCGAAAGGACGCGCATGCCTGAACCGACGGAAAGCGGAACCGTTTCACGAAAGGGATTCGTGGACTGGCTGATCGGAACCAGTGTCGGCGGGTTCCTGGTCGCAGTCCTGTATCCCGTGACGCGCTACCTCATCCCGCCGCGCATCGCGGAATCGACGACCAGCTCGGTCGTGGTTCCGTTCCAGCCGGCGGATGTCGCGTCGAATTCCGGCCGCATCTTCAAGTTCGGCACCAAGCCCGGCATCGTGGTCCGCACACCGACCGGCGAACTGCGCGCGTTTTCCGCCATCTGCACTCACCTCGAGTGTACGGTGCAGTACCGCGATGATCTCGGCCATATCTGGTGTGCGTGTCACAACGGGCACTACGACCTGAACGGTGTCAACATCGCCGGCCCGCCGCCCAGTCCGCTCGAAGCGTTCGACGTCAACGTGCGAGGGACGGAGATCATCGTGCGGCGCAGGACCTGAGGCTCATGTCCGTGCGCGATCGTGCGAAGGCCGTCACGACCTGGCTCGATGACCGGATCGGCTTCAGCTCACTGAAGCCGCTCGCGAAGAAGAAGACCGTGCCGGTCCATCGTCACACGTTCTGGTATTACCTGGGCGGCATGATCGTCTTCCTCTTCGTGCTCCAGGTCTCGACTGGCATTCTCCTGATCTTCTACTATCGTCCGAGTGCGGAACACGCGTTCGAGTCGGTCCAGTTCCTGATGGCGGAGGTGAAGTTCGGCTGGCTGATCCGTTCGATCCACTCATGGGGCGCGAACCTCATGATCTTCATGGTGTTCGTGCACCTGTTCAGCGTCATGCTGCTCAAGGCGTACCGGTCGCCGCGCGAACTGACCTGGATCTCCGGCGCGCTGCTGCTCATGCTCGCGCTCGGACTCGGCTTCACCGGCTACCTTCTGCCGTGGAACGAGCTGGCTTTCTTCGCCACGCGCGTCGGCACCGAGATCCCCGGCGTGCTGCCTGGCGTGGGCCACTTCATCCGCACGTTCCTGCGCGGCGGCGATGACGTCGGCGGCGCCACGCTCACCCGCTTCTACGCACTCCATGTGTCGGTCCTGCCGGCACTGGTGTTCATGCTCATCGGTCTGCACGTGCTGCTGGTGCAGCGCCACGGGATGAGCGTGCCACCGGCCATCGAGCGATCCGGTCGGCCGATGCGAACCATCCCGTTCTTTCCGAACTTCCTGCTTCGCGACCTGGTCGGCTGGCTGTCCGCGCTCGCGATCCTCGCCGCCATGGCCGCGTTCTTCCCCGCTCACCTCGGCGCGAAAGCGGACCCGTTCGCGGCCGCACCGGCAGGTATCCGGCCCGAGTGGTACTTCATGTTCATGTTCCAGACGCTGAAGTACCTGCCGGCCAGGATCGTCGGCATTGAAGGCGAGCTGGTGGGGATCGGCGCGTTCGGGCTGGCCGCCGTGTTCCTGCTGTTCGTGCCGTTCATCGATCGGGGCAACCGGTCAAGCCGAATCCTCACCTGGCTGACGTACGGCGCGCTCGGCTACATCATCCTCTTCACGTATCTCGGCTATACAGCCAACCCCGATATCTGAAGGTGCGAGATGGACGGTCCGCGCGCCGCTGATTCCGAAAGTGGATCAGCCCGCCCCGGCCCGCGTCAACCGGCCGCGGGCATTCTCTCGCCGTAGCGCGTCTCGACGTAGTCTTCCAGTATCCGCAGGAATTCGTCGACCAGCCCATCGCCCTTCAGCGTGGTGAACAGCGAGCCATCGACGTAGACGGGCGCCTTCGGTTCCTCGAACGTGCCCGGCAGCGAGATCCCGATGTTCGCGTGCTTCGATTCGCCCGGCCCGTTCACGACGCAGCCCATGACGGCGACCTTCAACTCCTCGACACCCGCGTGGCGGTCCCGCCACTCCGGCATCCGCGTGCGGATGTAGCCCTGAATGTCCTCGGCCATCTGCTGGAAGAACGTCGACGTCGTGCGGCCGCAGCCGGGACACGACGTGACCTGCGGTGTGAAGCTGCGCAGCCCCATCGATTGCAGGATCTGCTGCGCGACGACGACTTCCTCCGTACGATCGCCGCCGGGTCGCGGTGTGAGCGATACGCGGATCGTGTCGCCAATGCCCTCCTGCAGCAGGATGGCCAGACCGGCAGTCGAGGCGACGACGCCCTTCGTGCCCATGCCCGCTTCCGTCAGCCCGAGGTGCAGCGGATAGTCGCAGCGGACGGCGAGCCGGCGGTAGACATCGATCAGGTCCTGCACGCCCGAGACCTTGGCGCTGAGGATGATGCGGTCGTGCCCAAGACCGGTCTCCTCCGCCAGTGCGGCGGAACGCAGCGCGCTCTCGATCATGGCTTCCATCGTCACATCCCGCGCGTCGCGAGGTTCCGACAGCCGCGCGTTCTCATCCATCAGCTGCGTCAGCAGGTGCTGGTCGAGCGAGCCCCAGTTGACGCCGATGCGGACCGGCCGGTCCTGCGCGATCGCAACCGCGATGATCGTGCGGAAGTTCTCGTCCCGCCGCTTCGCTCCGACGTTGCCCGGATTGATGCGGTACTTCGAGAGCGCGGCCGCGCAGTCCTCGTGACGGGTGAGCAGGAGATGGCCGTTGTAGTGGAAATCGCCGATTACGGGAACGTCGCTGCCGCCATCGCGGACACGACGCACAATGTCCGGCACCGCGCGCGCCGCATCATCCGTGTTCACCGTGATGCGGACCAGCTCACTGCCCGCGGAGGCCAGGCTCAACACCTGCGCCGCCGTCGACGCCGCATCCGCCGTATCCGTGTTCGTCATCGACTGGACGGCGACCGGGTGGCTCCCGCCCACCTTCACGCCGTCGATGTCGACTGTGACCGTGTCTCTGCGTTTCATCATTCGCTGGTCAGTGGTACGTGCTTCGTCGGCAATGTATCCCACCCCTCATACAGCCGCACCAGTGACCTCGCCGACCGTCTCGAGCGTGGCCGCGACGGCGCCCGCGCGCAGCATCTCATCGAGCGCGCGGGCGACATCTCCTTCCTCGATGTCGATGCCGCGGATCGCGTCGAGCAGCAGCACCGTGCGGAAACCGTTGCGCAGCGCATCCAGAACCGATGCGCGCACGCAATAGTCGGTGGCCAGACCGCCGACCAGCACGCGGCTGATGCCTCGCGCGTGCAGTACCTCGGCAAGACGGCGGCCGTCGGCGACGTGGCCGTCGAACGCCGAGTAGCCGTTGTCGAGCGCGTTGTCGCCCTTCGTGATGATCGTGCTGCCGGCGGGCAGATCGAGATCCGGGTGGAACGCCGCACCCGGCGTTTCCCGGACGCAGTGCGGCGGCCAGGGCCCGCCGCCGGTCCTGAAGTGGCGTGTCTCGATCGGGTGCCAGTCCCTCGAGGCGAAGACCGCGCCGCCCGCACGCGCGACCCGGTGCGCGTACTCGTTCAGCAACGGCACCACATGATCGCCGTCCTCGACCGGCAACGCACCACCCGGACAGAAGTCGTTCTGCATGTCGACGATCAGCAGGGCCGTGTCTTCCATGGATTCCTCGAACCGTTCCTTGCGCGCGGGCCGGGTCCTGAGTCGGGCGACCCATCCGGCGCGTGCAGTGAGAGCCGATCACGACGGGTCGCACCCGCACCGTGTCGCGTCGCTCGGCTCATTCGACTCACTCGCCTCACGCGACTGCTACCCCGGCACCCGCCTGCTGCGCCATCGAGGTCCGTGCCGCCCCATTCTGCCAACTCCCATGCAGCGCTGAAGCGCCGCCGCTGCCTTCGCGCGAGCTGGCCCACTGCGCCGTCGAGGTCCGTGCCGGCGGGCGCTCGCACTCGCTGGAACTCCGGGCCGCATCGCGAATAACACAAGCGATTGGTGAAAGCCGCGGGGCGCCGTTAGATTTGGGGCGCTGAAAACTCGAACCGGGCGGAGCGGGCGAAGTGAAGCAGAAGCTGACAATGGCGATCGGGCTGGTCGGTGTGATCCTCGTCGCCGACGTCGTGACGAAGCGCTGGGCTCTCGAGATGCTCGCGCACGGGAGCACGGAATACATGGCCGGCGGTCTGCCGCTGACTCTCGCCTTCAACAAGGGCATCGCGTTCGGCCTCGACATCCCGTCCGCCGGCCGCTGGATCCTGATCGCGGCTTCGGTGTTCGTCGTCGCCATGCTCGGCGTCATGTTCCGGACCGCACACCCCACCGACCATGTCCGGCTCATGTCGCTCTCGCTCGTGGGCGCCGGCGCGATCGGCAACCTGCTCGACCGCGTCCGCTGGGATCGCGGAGTCGTCGACTTCATCGGCCCCATCAACCTCGGCTTCATGCGCTGGCCGATCTTCAATGTGGCCGACATGGCCATCACGGTCGGCGCGGCACTGCTCGCAGTCTCCCTCTGGCGTGAAGGCTCGAAGGCCAATGCGCTCGCCCTCGAGACCGAAGCCACGGGCATCCCGGAGATCGGCGACTGACAGGCATGGCGCCGCGACCCGCGCGGCGCCACAATTCTCCTGACAACTCACTGCACCCGAACCGCATCAGGCAGGAGGCCTCTTCATGCCCGAAGCCGGAGATCGCGCACCTGGTTTCTCGCTGAGGAACCAGGACGACGAAACAGTTTCACTCTCCGATTTCCGCGGCCATACGGTCGTGCTCTACTTCTACCCGAAAGACGACACCTCCGGCTGCACCACTCAGGCGTGCGGCATCCGTGATCGCATTGAAGAGTTCGATTCGCGCGATGCCATGGTGCTCGGCGTGAGCCCGGATCCGGTGAAGTCGCACGTGAAGTTCCGCGAGAAGTATGACCTCAACTTCACGCTGCTCGCAGACCCCGATCACAGTGTGGCGGAGGCGTACGGCGTGTGGCAGGAGAAGTCGATGTACGGCCGCAAATACATGGGCATCGCGCGCACCACGTTCGTGATCGACGGCGAAGGCGTGATCTCCGCTGTGCTGCCGAAGGTCAAGCCCGCATCGCACGTGGATGAGGTGCTGGCGCTGCTCGGCTGACGCGCCCCTCCGCCGGGCACAAGCGCTCGAACGCAATCCTCGACAGCGGCAGCGAGCGCGGGCGCCCTGAGCGACGAAGACGAACCGCGGGCGACCGGAACGAAACTGTGAGTAGCGTGCACGACATCGCAAGCGTCCGTACAGAGCCGTGAGCGACGAACTCGTCCGCGCCCGGGTCCGCGTGCCGTGCAGCACCTCGAACCTCGGCTCCGGATTCGACTGCATCGGACTGGCCTTCGACCGCCATATCGACGTCTCGTTCACACCGGAGGGATCGCGGGGGCCGGAGGGGACTGAGCGACCGGATCGCGCGGATGGCAGCGGCCTGCGCATCGAACGCGCCGGCACGCTGGCCCGACTTCCGCCCGGCGTCGAAGGCGACGCTGTGGCCGCCGCGTTCCGGTCTCGCCTCGGACTGCCGCCGGACGGAATGGTCCGCGGCGTCCTGTCCATGACGTCCGCGATCCCGATCGCGCGGGGGCTCGGTTCTTCCGCCGCCGCGACGGTCGCCGGTCTGCTGCTGGCCGACGCCGCGAACGGTCGGCGGATCGAGCCCGCTTCCCTGCTCGACCCCGCCGCTGACGTCGAAGGTCACCCCGACAACGTCGCGCCCGCGCTACTCGGCGGACTGGTGGCCGTGGCGACCGGGCAGCCGGTCCTTTTCGCGGGTTCCGCCACCGGAGCCCCCGGACGCGCCGAGCGTGTGCGTCGAGGTGTCGCCGCCGGCCCGGTCCGTGCCCCGGGATACGGAACCGCCCCGCCGACAACCGGAGCCCCTGCCGCGACCGCGGGCCGATCCTCTTCAGCGCGCGATCTCGACCGCCCTGCCGGCGCCACCGGGCGCCGCGCGTTCCGGCTACCGCTCTCGCCCGACCTCGGCTTCGCGTTCGCCGCGCCGCCGATCCAGATTTCGACCGCGCTCGCCCGGGAGGCGCTGCCCGCAGACGTGCCTCACGCGACCGCCGTGCGCGCCCTGTCCCGGACCGTCGCACTGGTCCGCGGCCTCGCCTCCGGCGACCCGGATCTGCTGCGCATCGGTTTCGCCGATGAGCTGCACGTGCCCTGGCGACTGCCGCTGATCCCCGACGCTCGCGCGGCGATCGAAGCCGGCATCGAGGCCGGCGCCTTCGCCGTCACGATCAGTGGCAGCGGCTCCGGCCTGATCGCCGTGACTCCCCTCGGACAGGCCGACGCCGTGGCGGCCGCCATGGCCGCGTCGTTTCGGGTCCGCCCGGCTGACACGGCCTGGGCTCATGAGGTGGCGGCTGCTCGTGAGGCGGCGGCTGGTGATCGTGAAGTGGCGGCTGGTGATGGATACGGGACGGCTGGTGATCGAGATGTGATCGAGATGACGTTGCGACCGGATTTCGAAGGCGCCCGTGTCCTGGAGTTCGAGTGATTCGGCGGAGCCGGGCTGGTATGCTCGCGCGTGCGTTCGATCCGCCGCCCGACGCACTCGCCGCCCGACTGGAGATGCGACAGGCGACGCGCCACCCTCCTGTGTCCGGCGCGTCGACTATCCTGCTTCCGTCCATCCTTCTCTTCACAGCCGTCCTCCTTTCATCCCGGACGGCGTTGCCTGCTCGGAGGCCGACTCATGCGTGAGCGCGCCTATGTGCCCGGTGTGCTGGCACGCTTCGGTAGCCGGCTGCCGATCACGGAACGCACGCCGCTGCTCTCGCTCCGCGAAGGCGACACTCCGCACCTCCCTGCGCCACGCCTGGCCGGCTGGATCGGCGTCGACTCGCTGCACCTCAAGTTCGAAGGTGCCAACCCGACCGGCTCGTTCAAGGACCGCGGCATGGTCGTCGCCGTGGCGAAGGCGATCGAGGCGGGCGCGCAGGCCGTGCTGTGCGCTTCGACCGGCAACACGGCGGCGAGCGCGGCCGCGTACGCCGCGCACGCGGGCATCACCGCGGTCACGCTGCTGCCGGGCGGCAGGGTTGCCCGCGGCAAGGTGGCACAGGCCGTGATGTACGGCGCGCGCGTGGTCAGCATGGATGCCAACTTCGATGTCGCGCTGGCTGTCGCGCGCGCAGCTGCCGACCGCTATCCTCTCGCACTCGTGAATTCCGTGAACCCGAACCGCATCGAGGGACAGACGACCGCCGCCTACGAGATCGTCGAAGCGCTCGGCGATGCGCCCGCCGTCCTCGCGCTGCCGGTCGGTAATGGCGGCAACATCACGGCGTACTGGCTCGGGTTCCGGCGCGACCACGAGGCCGGCAACGCGACTCGCCTGCCCCGCATGCTCGGTGTCCAGGCAGAGGGCGCCGCGCCGCTCGTCCATGGCGCGCCCGTCGAGCGCCCCGAGACCGTCGCGTCCGCCATCCGCATCGGCCGACCCGCCACCTGGGAACCGGCGATCGCCGCCGCCCGCGACTCGGGCGGCCACCTGCGCGCGGTCTCCGATGCCGCGATCCTCGAAGCATGGCGCAACGTCGCCCGACTCGAAGGCGTGTTCTGCGAACCCGCTTCCGCCGCCGGTCTCGCCGGCCTCCGTCAGGCCGTCGCCGCCGGCCTGGTCCGGCCCGACGAGCCCTGCGTGGCCGTGCTCACCGGCAACGGCCTCAAGGACCCGGACACCGCGCTCGCCGAACAGTCCGCCGATGCGCCTGTGATAGAGCCCGACGCCGCCGCGCTCGCCCGCTTGCTCGGACTCTGAGCGCTTCGAGAATGCTGTGCGCGCCCGGCCCGGTCCTTCTTGTTCCCCGCGGAATCGCCCCGTCCGGAATCTCGACCCCGGAGGACGACATGCGCGACCGACACTCCTCCGCGTACCATTGTTGAATCGCCCCGTCCGGAATCTCGACCCCGGAGGATGACATGCGACGGACCCTCGGTGACCGCACTACCCGACCCGCTCGTGCGCTTCTCACGTCCATGATTCTGCTCGCCGGTCTGGCCGGGCTAGCCGTCGCACAGAACCCGCCACCGCCTCAGGCCGGGCAGGCCCCGGCAGCGAGCATCGCTGACCTCGCCTGGATTTCCGGCTCATGGTCCGTATCCACCGATCGCGCCGTTATCGAAGAGCACTGGACGTCGCCGGCTTCGAACGCGATACTCGCCGTCGGCCGCACCCTCGCCGACGGCCGGATGGTCGCTTTCGAGTACCTCCGCATCGAGGCCCGCGACGATGGCATCTTCTACGTCGCCCAGCCCAGCGGCCGCTCGCCAACCGCCTTCATGCTCACGAAGCTCGAAGGCCGGCGCGCCGTGTTCGAGAACCCCGAACACGATTTCCCGAAACGTGTGATCTACTCGCGCACCGGCGATGACGAACTCACCGCCTGGGTCGACGGCGGCGAGGGATCGAGCGACGCGCTCACGTTCACGTACCGGCGCATCGGCCGGTGATGTCACATTCCATGACCCTGACACCCTGCCCGACCGAATCTGCGCGTGCCTCTCTTCCGCGACCGTTGACCCGGATCACCCGATCACGCTCCTGGTCGCGTTCCGCATCGAATCGGCCGCCGTGTCCTTGCTGGGTCCGGTGACCGTATCGCACCGCCGCATTCGTCGGCCACCTTCCGGATCGAATCCGACGCCGCATTCCTGTTGCACCAGGTGACAATGCCTCACGGCGGCACTCCCGGTCGCCTTCTGGATCGAATCCGCCGCCGCATTCCTGTTGCAATCGGCACCCGTGCCTCACCGCCGCATTCCTGGTCAAGTTCGGATTGAACCTGCCAGTCCGATTCCCCTGCGCCCGGTGCCGGTCACGGCGCGATCACAACGTCTGTTCGAATGCGCTGTCATAGTGCCGGATGCGGCGGTATGCGACGGCCCGCACCCCCTGCTTGCGCCACCCATGCCGACGGCGTATCCAAGGACTCGGAAGTGTCGCAGCGGTCTGACCAGCCTGGAACTGACCCGCCGGGGGGTGGTGCTTTCCTGACCTCCGGTGACACCTCTCGAGGGACGGGTGGGGCGCGAGCCGGCCACCTCTCTCGGAAGCGGCGGGTCCAGTAGACAGTTCGATACCCGACAACCGTATGACCTGCACGCGGCGGTGAGGGCTGGCGGGGGGACGACGCGGCAAGGTCGCCGGGGGGCGCCCCCGGTATGTTGACGGCAGAGCCGCCCGCAGGACTGTCGGGAAGCGCCCACACACGGATTCCGGACGCGAGTCTGCCCGCACCAACGGGCGGACGACACCGACGCCCGGGACAACCGACAGTGTCCGCAACCCGCGGGGTCGACCGCTGCGACCCGCCCGGCGCACCCGCCACCACACCACCATTTCGCGGCCCGACGGTCGGACGTCCTCCGTTCACCAGCCCGGCCGCACTGTCGCATTCGAACAGCAGTGCGAGCCTGCCCGGTCATCAATGCGCGCTGGCCATTTCGTATCCGGACAGCCGTGGGCCCGCAACGTCACCAGCCCGATCTGGCTATTCGCGCGCCCCTCTGTCGTCCTCTCTTTGCACATGCAATGCGACACCGCGACAACCGGCCCCCGTCGGATGGCACGCCCATCAACAGCACTGCCGCCAGGCGACTCGATTCCGGCGACACCTTGGACGGCGCGCCGCCGGCCGGAGCCGCTGCCCCCAGGCCCGCCGACGAATCGCCCGCCGGTTCATCAGCCGACGCGTCGACGACGCACGCTCTGCCGCCGACCTCCGATGCGACGGACACCTCGCCCGCGCTCGCGCCGCCGACCTCCGATGCGACGGACACCTCACCCGCGCTCGCGCC
>Ga0055448_10000294_pt1 | contig 12392 bp, 12 predicted proteins | sample China_Galinas_PW_4_FD_57744 | JGI IMG/M metagenome (GOLD analysis project Ga0055448, IMG submission 57744) | Wetland microbial communities from San Francisco Bay, California, USA, that impact long-term carbon sequestration - China_Galinas_PWA_D2 | ecosystem: Environmental > Aquatic > Marine >... | reverse complement strand
GGATTTCATCTGGGTGTCTTCCATGATTGTTAAGAATAGCAAAAGGCCGAAGAATAATTCAAACGATTTAGGGCCTTATTCTACCCATAATTTGACACTGGGCCGTTTTTATATTAATGTTTATGTAAAATAATTACGGAGGTGCTCATTAATGGACAAATGGAAATGCACAGTTTGCGGCTACGTATATGACCCGGCCGTGGGAGACCCCGACGGCGGGATAGCGCCGGGAACCTCCTTCGAGGACATCCCGGACGACTGGGTATGCCCGGTCTGCGGCGCCGCAAAGAGCGAGTTCGAGAAGGAGGCGTAATGAACGCAATTGAAATATCCATAAAGATGGAGACCGACGCCATCGCCTATTACAGCGAAGCGGCAGAAAAGACCGAGAACCCCGTGGGCAAGAAGATGTTCCAGTCCATAATCGGCGACGAGAAGCGCCACCTCAAGATGCTCGAGGACCTCTTCAAGGGGCTCGACATCACCATAAAGGACGTCAGCCCCATGGAGAACGTCAAGACCGTCTTCGAGCAGCATCGCGACGACATGAAGGAGCGCGTCCCGGCCACGGCCAACGAGATGGACGCACTCAAAGTGGCGATGGGAATGGAGAAGGAAGGCATAGAGTTCTATACCAAGGCCGCGGCTAACGCCAAGACAGACAAGGAAAAGGCACTCTTCGAGCGCCTTGCGCAAGAGGAAAAGCAGCACTACCAGGTATTCGCGAACACGCACTTCTTCATGTCCGACACGGGAAGCTGGTACATGTGGGAGGAGCACAGCATAGTGGAAGGCGGTTAGTTCCGGCCTCCGAATGGACTATACCGTAAAGATAGGCGGTGAGGCTGGCCAGGGTCTTGTGACGGTGGGAGAACTGCTGTCCAAGGTCTTCGCCAACGCCGGCTATCATGTCTTTACCCACCAGGACTACGAAAGCCGCGTCAGGGGCGGTCATAATTTTTACCTGGTGAGGGTCGCAGACGAGCCCATCTCCTCGGCACTGGATGAAGCCGATATCGTTGTGGCCCTCGATAAGGCAAGTATCGAGCTTCACGGTCCCGAGCTCACGGAAGACGGTTATCTCATCTACGACTCCGAGACCCTCAAGCAGGAATCCAAGAACGCAAGACACATCGACATACCTTTTAAGAAGATCGCCACCGAGGACGGCGGAAGCCCTGTGATGGCAAACACCGTGGCCACGGGTGCGGTGCTCGGCATGCTCGGCATGGACATCACACATTTGCTCGACCTCATCAAGGCCCGCTTCGCAAAGAAGGGCGAGGAGGTCGTGCACAGCAACGTCATGGCGGCCCGCACGGGTTATGAGTTCGCCAAGTCCAACTGCCCGGAGTGCCGCTTCATGCCTGCCTCTCCAAAAGGACCCAAGACGCTCGTAAACGGCATAGAATGCGTAGCCCTGGGTGCCATAGCCTCCGGCGTGAAAAGCTACACGGCCTACCCCATGACGCCCTCAACGGGTGTTCTGAACAACCTTGCGGCAAGAGCAGAGAAATACGGCATAGTCGTCGAGCAGGCTGAGGACGAGATAGCGGCCATAAACATGGCCATTGGGGCATCGTTCGCAGGCGTGAGGGCCATGACCGGTACGTCGGGCGGAGGCTTCGCCCTGATGGTCGAGGGCCTCTCGCTGGCCGGGATGACCGAGACCCCGATAGTCATAGCCGAAGTGCAGAGGCCGGGCCCTGCCACTGGCCTCCCGACCCGCACCGAGCAGGGAGACCTCCTGTTCGTGCTCCACACGGGCCACGGCGAGTTCCCCCGCGTCGTCTTCGCCCCCGGCACGCCGGAAGAAGCGTTCCACCTTACAAACAGGGCCTTCGACCTGGCCGAGAAATATCAGATACCCGCCTTCGTGGTCTTCGACCAGTACCTGGCGGACTCCAAGTGGACTTATGATACTTTTAATACCGACGGAATCGTTTATACCGATTACAGGCTGAGGGGCGAGGCGTTTGCCGCGCAGAAAGACTACAAGCGCTACGCCTATACGGACTCGGGCATTACCCCATTGGCCGTTCCGGGAGACGCGCCCCACCTGGTCACGGCCGACAGCGACGAGCACAGCGAAGTGGGGCACATCATAGAGGACGCGGAGACGCGCCTGAAGATGATGGACAAACGCTACTTCCGGAAAATGGAGTCTCTCAAAAAAGAGATCCGCCCTCCACTCAAGTACGGCAGCGACAAGCCGGACATCGTGCTCGTGGGCTGGGGCTCCACGTACGGAGTCAACAAGGAGGCGGTGGACAGTCTCAATAAAGACGGGGAGCGTGCCGCGCTCCTTCACTTCACCGAGCTTTATCCGTTCCCCGAGAGCGGGGACTACATGACCCTGCTTGAGGACGCGAAGCTCACCGTCTGTATAGAAAGCAACGCCACGGGCCAGTTCGCCCGCCACATGGCGGCAGAGACGGGATACGAATTTACGAAACTCATAACGCGGTTCGACGGAAGGCCGTTCAGCGTGAAATACATACTGGAGAGGCTTAAGTAATGCCCGGAGCGGAAGACTATAACATCGACGACAGACCGGCCTGGTGTCCCGGCTGCGGGAACTTCGCCATACTCAAGTGCGTAAAAGACGTACTCGCCGACCTCGGGATGGCCCCGCACGAGGTGCTCCTCGTCTCTGGCATAGGACAGGCGGCAAAGCTGCCGCAATACCTGAGGTGCAACTTCTTTAACGGCCTGCACGGCCGCGCCCTGCCCGTCGCCACCGGCGCAAGGCTCGTCAACCACGGCCTCCCTGTTATCGTAACCACCGGGGACGGGGATTGTTACGGCGAGGGCGGCAACCATTTCCTCCACGCCATGCGAAGGAATATAAACCTCAAGGTCTTCGTGCACGACAACCAGATATACGGGCTCACGAAGGGACAGGCCTCGCCGACCTCGATGGAGGGGATGAAGACGAAGGTCCAGACCTTCGGGGTACTCTCGGAGCAGCTGAGTCCCCTCACGCTCGCCGTAGCCATGGACGCGAGCTTCGTGGCGCGCGGGTTTGCGGGCGACCATGACTTCCTCAAGGAGCTCATGAAGGAGGCTATCAACCACAATGGGTTCGCCCTGCTCGATATCCTCCAGCCCTGCGTGACGTTTAATAAGCTCAACACCTTCAAATGGTACCGGGACCGCGTCTATCGCATAGAACCCGAGTACGACCCCACGGACCGCGTGGCGGCCTTTAAGCGCTCGCTTGAGTGGGGCGATAAGATTCCCACGGGCGTGATATTCAAGAACAATCGTTCCACGCTTGAAGAGAGGATACCGATCATCAAGGACATGCCGCTTGTGAAGCAGCCGTTTGACCCAGAAAAAACGCTGGAAGAGATCAAGAAAGAGCTTTCGCCCTGAACTAAAATTCCTTAAAAACCTTGGCCAGCGAGTCCCCGGCCACGTGGATCCTGAACTCATTGAAGTACCCGAATGGAGTGCGCATGACAGTATACCCCACGCTCTTTAGCCTCTCCTCGGCCTCGTCAAGAAGCCCCAAGGCGAACTCGGGCGTGGCCTTGCTCATGCCCAGGTGGTTGAAGGAGTGAAATACCACGTTCTTTGTCTCGAACTTGCCGGCGAGCCACTTCACGTTCTTGAGGAACTTCTGCAGTACGCTCTTGCGCTTGTCCTCGTCCTCGGCCTCTGAGTGAAAGAATATGACGACCGCGTCCTTCATGGCCTCTTCCCTCTCGGCGTCAGGGGCCTCGGGTAGGCTCTTCTCGGCGGTCTTATACCACCATTCGTCGGCATAGAACATGAGGAGTTTCATATCGCGCACCAAATTAAAAGGGGGCTTTATTCATAAAACAAAGCCCCCTTCGTTCTTATGTATAAGATATCCGCCCTACAAGTGGCTCTTAACGGCCCTGAGTATCCTGTGCGAGGCGTCCTTGTCACCAAGGGTGCCAATCCTGATCCTTATCTCGGTCGTACCCCCCTCGGTGGCCTTAAGCTTAATGGAGACGTTCTTACCATCGGCGAGCTCCGATTTCAGGCCAGCCTTTATCTGGTCGTACCTGGCTTTGAGTATGGGGAGCTTAAGGTCCTGGAGGCCTTTCTTAGCGGCTTCGTAGGAATGAGGTACATCCGCATTAAGCTGGTCCACGAGTATCCCCTTATAGTAGCCATATGTCGCGCCACCTGCGGCGGCACCTACGATTATTGCTGCGCAACCCGAAGCTAAGAAGCAGACGATCAAGACAAGTGATATCAGGGCTCTTCTGTTTTGCACTTTGGCCTCCTTTTTTTATATGATGCTTTAGCAGATATTTTAAATGAAACTCATAAAAAAAGGGAGAGCAAAATGCTCTCCCTTTTAATAAATCAATTGTCTTGATAGGTTATTCCTTCTCGAGTTTCTCCCTGGTCATTTTTCTCAGACGCAGATTGACGAGCCAGTCGGCCATCTCGGCGCCGTCGTCGGCCACCTCGTATGCGCCTTGCCAGTGCTGCCAGTCCTGCCCCTGCATGAACGCGCCCATGCGCCATATGCGGCCCTCGTGGTGCCAGACCTCATGCCAGAGGGTATCGACGCGGCTCTGGCCGTTGAACTTGATGTCAGCGTCCAGCTTTTCCGCCTTGATGGGGTCGTAGTACTTCTTCTTGATGGCAAGTGCTACGGCATTATACGTATCGATAGTGGCATCTGCCTTGTTGAGGTCGCCCTCGGCCCAACTGCGTACATGGCACTGGGTGCACACGGCAATCATGTCTTCACGCTTTTCGTCCGGTGAGCGCAGTGCGTCGCCGCCGAATGAGTCAAGCCTGGTGTCACCCTTGCTCCACCACTTGCCGGGGCCCACGTATCTATCGTAAATCTCAGGAGCAGAATCCTTCGCGATCGCAAACGGGTTAGGACCGCCAGTTCCTACCGAGTCCAGCGAGCCCGCGGGGAGATTATGAATCTTCTCGTACCGCGCACCTATCTCCGCGGCTATCGGGTACTTCTCGCCCCCACGCTCATACTTGGCATCGGCCGGCCACGAGAACATGGGTTCCAGTTCCCACTTGAGCCTCGCGCTTACGTTGTGAGTGGTCTTCGTCGCTCCGCCAAAACCACTCATATGGCATGTGGCGCACGTCGGGGCCTCTATGTCCTCTGGGCCCCAGTTCTTGTCGTCCCAGTTGAATGAATCGCCGTTAGCGGAGACGAGGTTGCCGTGCTTGCTCTCCTCGTATATCTCCCTCTGCGGATGGTCGGGCCCCAGGTGGCACTGGCCGCAGGTCTCGGGCTTTCTGGCCTGGGCAATGCTGAAACTGTGCCTCGTGTGGCAGGCAGAGCACGAGCCCACCGAGCCGTCGGGGTTCATCCGTCCGATGCCCACGTTGGGCCAGTTGACGAGGGTGCCGTCCTTTGCCACCTCTATGACGGTGCCGTGGCAGTCGAGGCAGCCGGCCTCGGCGCTCTCTCTCGAGAACTGCGCCTTGTAGTTCTTGGTCTGACCGAGCGTCACGTTGTCCTCGACCTCTTTGCCGCTGACGACTTCAAAGGAAGAGAGCGAGAACAGAGCTGCCTCGTCGTGCATGCTTTCCCTGAACTCCTTGACCTGCTGTGGATGGCATCCCTGGCAGTGCTTGGGTGTCACTATCGGAGTGATGAGAAAACCGTTATGGTTGCGGCCAGATGGGTCGTCCCTGTCGGCCTCATGACACGAAAAGCACAGGACGCCCGCGCCGCTGTGAGCGCTGTTATGCCACTGCGCCACGACACCGGGTGTCACGCTCTGGTGGCAACTGATACATTTGTCCTTCCCGGTACCGGCCCATGCGCCAGTCGAAAAAGCAAAGACGAGCACCAGGATGGAGAGAAACAATACTTTTTTCATAAGCCCCCCTTTTATATACTGATGGTTACGGCCTCTCCTCTCCCCCTGCAAGGACCGTTCTTTACCTCACCTCCTCGCAATTTCTTTTCTGCAGTATAAAACGCGAGGAGACTACTGGCTATGATTTGAATCATAAGCGCAGACGCGCAACCTTAAAGAATCTCTCAGAAACAACATGATATCGACCTATCAGGTGGAACCTCATAATCCTCCATAGATTAAGAAAATCATATCATCTGCGGTTATGATGTCAAGGTTGGAAAGCGCTAAATTTTCAGCGAGGAGTAGAGATCTCGAAATCGAGGCCCTTGTCCATGGAATAAACGGGGTGCATCACGAGGCCAGTGAGCCTCGGCTGGCGAACCATGAAGTCACGCCTGTGCCAGAAGAAGACCCATGGGGCATCAGCCACAACTATCTTCTCGGCCTCGCCGTAATCTTCATTCCGCCGCTCCTCTGAGGAGGCGTGCTGACCGGCCACGATGAGTTCGTCCACCCTGGGGTTTGTATAAAGCGCGCGGTTGCCCCCGGGCCCGTGGTTTGAGGAATGAAACGTCGGGTAGAGGAAGTTTTCCGCGTCTGGATAGTCGGCCCACCAGCTAAGCCAGAACATATCGGCCTCGCCTTTGTTCACCGCCTGCTTGAAAGCGCTCCATTCGAGCTGTTTTATATGCACGTTGAGCCCGGCATCGTTGAGGTACGACTGAATGACCTCGGCCATGTCTATGACCTCCTGGTCGGCGTTGATGTAAAACTCCACCGTTTTGCCCGTGACCCCCTCTTCCCTGAATATCTCTTTCGCTTTTTCTGGCGCGTACGGATATGCTTCGGGCGCCGCCCATCGCCTGAGGATATCCGGCACCGGGCCTGCGGCGAGGGATCCACGCCCCTCGTACACGGTGGCGAGTATCCGTTTCCTGTCGATAGCCATATTCGCCGCGCGCCGCACCTCGGGGTTGTCGAAGGGAGGACGCGAACAGTTGAGCCCGAGGTAGTAGGTATTGAGCCCCTCGGAGGAAACGATATAGTTCTTCCACTTGGGAGACTCCGTATATCTCTTGTAGGCCGCGGCGGGTATCGCAATAGCATCGAGATTGCCGAGTTCGAATTCGGCCATGGCGGTGAGGTCTTCCGGAATAACCCTGTAGACAATGCCCTTCACCTTCGGTGCTCCCTCAAAATAGTCATCGCGCGCGCCTAAAACCATCTCGCGCCCCGCAAGCCAGATCTTAAGCACATACGGGCCCGTCCCGACGGGCTTTGTCGAGAAGTCAGGTCCGAGCTTCTCGACCTCCTCCCTCGGAACGACATATGCGTTGGTCATGGTCAGAAGGCCGAGGAACGGGGAGAACGGCTCCCTGAGTTCTATCTCAAGCGTGTAGTCGTCAACCACTCTTATGCCTTTAACGCCACTGGCCTCGCCTCTTGAAAACTCCTTCGCGCCAAGCACGTAATCGAAGAGCCACGTGCGCGGGGATTTCGTCTCTGGCGAGAGCACTCGTTCGAATGAGTACTTGAAGTCTTCCGCTTTCACTTCGCGCCCATTGGAGAACGTGACACCTTGCCGGAGATTAAACCTGTACACCAGGCCGTCCTTCGACATGCTCCATTCGCTGGCGATATCGGGGATTACGCTCATGTCGTTGCCTAGGCGAACAAGTCCGTTAAAAAGCTTTGCGGCGATGCTGCCGCCCGTTACGTCCACTACGCGGGCGGGGTCGAGGGTCGTGGGATCGTTCTTGAGCCTGAAATATACGTTTCCTGGCAGTAACTCCCCCGAGGTGCATGAAAGAAATATGGCGGCGAATAACGCAATAAGCGCCGCGCGAATGATGATCTTCATGCATTAAGAATACAGGAAAATGGCTTCTTTAGTGAAATGGCGGGCGGAGCTTTGTTCTCATTCCAGATTCGTCAAGCCTGGACATTCTCTCCGGCCCCTTCGATGTTCCTGAATATCTCCAGTATCGAGATAAACAAAGCCACGACAAGCGGCCCCATGATGAGCCCTATGACCCCGAAGAGTTTGAGGCCTCCGAGTACGCTGAAGAATATGAGGAGAGTTGGCATCTTCGTCCTGCCCCCAATGATTATCGGCTTAAGGATGTTATCGACCATGCTGATGCCGAAGACGCCGATAAGAGCGAGAATGATGCCATGAGCTACCTGTCCCTGCAGAAACAGGTACACCACGCAAGGCCCCCATACGGAGAACGTACCGAGCATCGGTATGAATGACATGATGAATATCGCGGTGCCCCAGAGAACCGGAGCAGGCACCCCAACGAAATAGAACGCCAGGCCTCCCATCGTGCCCTGCACGAGGGCCACCACCACTCCGCCGTATATGGTGGAGACCACCATGTCCTTTGTCTGCACCTCGAGGGTGTCCTTCTGATCCTCGGAAAACGGAAGGTAGTTCCGGAAACGGGCAAGGAACCTCGGGCCGTCCCTGAGTAGGAAGAATATCGAGAGCGACATGAACACGAAGTTCAGAAGCGCGCCGAAGACGTTTCGCGCCCCGGTGGTTATCTGCGAAAGCATGCTATGGCCTATGTTCTGGACGCCCTCTATAAATGTCTGTTTGAGGTCAACGTTCTCGGCCCCGAACAGAGGCTCTATCTTGTCCACTATCCATGTAACCCAGGGGTGCTCGAATATCTTTGATAGCGACTGAAGCTGGCCCTTATCCACGGAGCCCGCGATTTGCTTCAATTCGCCCACGAGGAGCACCGAGAGATACGAGACCGGCCCTATGATGATTATGAGAATAATAATCAGCGTGACTACCGAGGCAAGGGATTTCCACTTGATGCGCGTTCCCAGATACGCATAGAGCGGATAGAACAGTATCGATAGCACCGTGGCCCACGCGACGGCCTTGATAAACGGGCTCAGAACCTGGAATGTGAGATACCCGAGCAGGAGGCTCAGGAATATCAGCGAGAATGTATAGAACCTGTTGGATGTCATTTTATATTGCATTGTATATAAACCGTTAATCGAAGATTCATTACATTATCTCACGAAACGGGTACTAATCAAGCCCTGCCGTGACTTAATATCCGCCCGGGCCGACTTCCCGTGGGCTCTCCGTCGCGCACAGCCTGAACGCCGTTTATGAGCACGTGCGCTATGCCCTCAGGTTTCTGAAAAGGCGCTATATAGGTCGCCCTGTCGGTTATGGTCTTGGGGTCAAAGACCACCACGTCGGCCTTAAGGCCCTCTTTTATGAGCCCCCTGTCCCTGATGCCGAAGGTCTCGGCGGGAAGCGAAGTGACCTTCCGCACCGCCTCGGCGAGTCCGCCAGGAAATCTCTTGATGAACCTCGGGAAGCTGCCGTATCCCCTCGGATGGGGTTTGCCCTTTGCCGTGGGGCCTTCAAACGACCTCGACGAGCTGTCGGAGCCCACCATGGCGTATGGGAGCGAAAGGAATTTCCATAGGTTCTCCTCGCTCATGCCGTGGAATATGGCCCCTACCCTCAGGCCCTCTTTTACGAGTATCTCGACAACAGCCTCCCTGCAGCCTACACCCATTCGCGCGGTTGCGCCTTTTATGCTCATCCCTTCGAGCCACCGGCCCGATTCGCCGGGGACGCTCGAGACCACCACGCTCTCCCATATCTCGTCATCCGCCGGAAGCTCGTCGATGATCTTCTTCCTGAGCTCGGGGTCCCTGAGCCGTTCCATCTCGGCCTGCGTGCCGTCTTCATATGTCCAGCGCGGGAGCACCGTGTCGAGGTCGGTAGAGGAGGCAGTATATGGATATCTGTCGCATGTGACCCTGATACCTCTTCCCCTTGCGACCTCCATAAGCTCTATTGCTGTATCGGCCTTATGCCAGTTCTCCCTGCCGGCGGTCTTTATGTGCGACACATGGGCCGGAGCGCCCGCCCCGGCGCCAACCGCGATGGTCTCCTCTATGGCCTCAAGGAGCTTGTCCGTCTCGCTGCGCATATGCGAGGTATAGATAAACGGACCCTTCGCATTCTCCACACCATGCCGCGTGAGCTCCGTCAACTCGTCAAGAGTGGAATAAATGCCCGGCGGGTATATAAGCCCGCTCGAAAACCCTATGGCGCCCGCATCGAGGGTTTCGCCGAGGAGTTCCTTCATGCGTTGCATGTCTTCGAATTCGGGCGTGCGGTCTGCATATCCCATTACCGAGGCCCTTACCGAGCCGTGTCCGGCGAGAGTGGCGATGTTAAGCATTGGGCCTCTATTTGCGAGTATGCCGAGATATTCCCCGAGCGTCGCCCACCGCTCTGTAATGCCGTATTCTTTCAGGTCCTCTTCCCTGCGCTCTCTGGCCTCGCCAAGAAGAGGCGCGGCCGAAAGGCCGCAGTTGCCGTTTATCTCCGTAGTCACGCCCTGCAGGACCTTGCCCAGGGCCGATGGGTCGGCAAGCACCGTGAACTCCGAATGTGCGTGGGTGTCTATGAAGCCGGGACAGACGGCAAGCCCGGCCGCGTCGATAACCACATCTGCCTCGCCAGGGAACTCTCCGCCCGTAAATACTATTCTGTCGCCATCAATTGCTACGTCGGATTTTGTTGGAGTCGCTCCGGTGCCGTCGTAGAGGGTTCCGCTCCTGAGTAATAGTGAGACCTTACGTGGGGGCAAGGTCTTACTGCCTCATTGCAATCTTTTGTTCCGGTGGGAGGGTGTCGAAGTACTTGGCCACGCCCTGCGCTATGCCTCGGGCGAGGGTTTCCCTGTAAGAACTGGATTTGAGCCTCTTGGCCTCTGTGGGGTTTGTTATGAACGACACCTCGACGAGCGTCGATGGCATCCTGGCTCCGACCAGCACATAGAAGAGAGCGTTCTTGACGCCGAGGTCTCTAACGCTCTTATATGACCTGTCAACGCGGGTGAACATCGAGTCCTGGACGTAGTTGGCAAGGCGCCTTGATTCATGCACGTTGTTGTCGAGCTGGAGCGACGCGAGGATCACGTCCTTCTCGGTCCGTTCTCTCTGCATCCTGCGCACGGATATCTTGTTCTCCCTCGCGGCGACCTTTATGGCCTCCTTCTCGTTTGTGTAATTAAGGAAGTATGTCTCGAGCCCGCGCGCGCTTGTGTTGTTATTCGCGTTAGCATGTATCGATATGAACAGGTCGGCGCCCATCTTGTTCGCTATCATGGTGCGCTCCTCGAGCGTCAGGTACTTGTCGGTAGTCCTCGTCATGTGCACCTCGTAGCCTCCGTGGGCCTCGAGCTGCTTTTTCAGCCTCATCGCGATGTCGAGCACTATGTCCTTCTCCTTGATGCCGCCCGGCCCTACGGCCCCGGGGTCGTGCCCGCCGTGGCCCGCGTCAATGACGACCACCTTCACGCGCGGCTTTATTGCGGTTAGATCCTCGGGCTCGGGGCTCGTCTTAACCGAATTCAGGACCGCATGGATTTCTTCTCCGCCGCCCTTTGACTTCGCAACCTTCTCGGCCCTGGCAACTTTCTCGGCCCTTGCGGAGGACTCTTCTTCGGCGGCCTTTTTCTCTTCCGCCTGCCTCTTTACCTCTGCAAGCCTCTTCTCTTCCTCTATGCGTTTCTCTTCTGTAAGCCTCTTTTCTTCCGCTATGCGCTTTTGCTCGACCAGCTTCTTTTCCTCTGCAAGCCGACGCTGCTCGGCGAGTTTCTTTTCCTCCGCGAGTTTCCGCACCTGTACGCTGTCTTCTGTCTTTCCGGTTACGTTCTGTCCGGAGGCCGCGTCCTTGGAGGCAATTGCCGCGCCCTGACCGTAGATGTCTATAACTACCCTCGAGGGGCCGGAGAGCCTGAAGACCTTGTAGCCTTCTACGTGCTTGAGGTCGAGGACGACCCGAACGGTCTGCTGGTCGTACTGCGCAGCCCTTATTCCCTTTACAATTCCGTCGCCGACGTTTATCGTGTCGGTCACGTCAGGGGGAAGAGCGCTCCCCTGCAGGTCCACGAAGACGCGCTCGGGATTCAATATGCGGGATTCGCTGAATACGGCGTCTTCGGTCAGGTCTATGACCACTCTCGTGTAGTCCGCCCCCGACCAGTAGCGGATTCCCTTCACCGCCGTTGACGGCTCAGCGCCTGAGAGCGAAGGCGTAAGCGCGCACAGCAACACCGCCATAAACAGGAACACCACGCCTCTTGCCGTTTTAGCAGTAAGTCGCATTAGACCGCCTTGACCGCGATGACCTCGGGAATTTCCTTCTTCAGATGGGTTTCTACGAAGTTTTTCATGGTGAGCGTGGACATGGGACAGGTCGCGCATGCGCCCGTCAGCCTCACATAAACAGTACCGTCCTTGACGTCGATAAGTTCTATATCTCCGCCCTCGGTCTTGAGGCCCTCACGAATCTTTTCAAGTGCTACTTCAAGCTTTTCCCTCAACATGCTATAGAATAAAGGAAATTTAGTACCTTTGCAAGACTTTTTTCAAATAAATCCCGTAACGCAGTGTAATTAATGGATTATTTGCGCCATTTCCTGTCAGCACCACGGGGGAAATCATGGGACAAAACGGTTAAAAAATCGCTCCATATCAGATTCTATAGCCATCTTAGCAGCTACC
>Ga0055448_10000292_pt1 | contig 12446 bp, 8 predicted proteins | sample China_Galinas_PW_4_FD_57744 | JGI IMG/M metagenome (GOLD analysis project Ga0055448, IMG submission 57744) | Wetland microbial communities from San Francisco Bay, California, USA, that impact long-term carbon sequestration - China_Galinas_PWA_D2 | ecosystem: Environmental > Aquatic > Marine >... | reverse complement strand
GATGCCTCGGTGATATTGAGCAGTTGAAAAAAACCCTGACCAAAAAATAAAAAGACAATCATGATTCCAAGAGCAATCAAAAGCTCACGCATAATGATTTTTTTCTGTTTTTCGGGGTCAAAGTGTTTGAGAAGACTTATAAAAATCGGGATGTTTCCAAATGGATCGAGAACAATCCAAAAAAGGAAAACCATATGCACTAGCGCGCTAAGGTTCATGAAGCGATCACTCCCTGAATGCCCTGTAGAAAGAGTTGAACAGCGATTAGAGTGACAATCAATCCCATCAAACTTTGAACTGCACTCAAGCCTTTATCTTTGACCAACCGGTGGATCGGCTTTGCAAAGAGAAAAACAAGTGAAGAGAGAAACCAAGCCAATACAATAGCGCCCATCGTCACATAATCGGTTGCAGTGTCTTGGGAGAGAATCATGATCAGCGCTAAAACCGAAGGACCTGCGATAATAGGTGTGGCAATTGGAACGATAAAAGGCTCTTGGAGCTTCCATTTAATTCCTTCCTCTTCAGAGGAGAAGACCAATCGAATCGCAATTAAAAAAAGAATAATTCCCCCAGCGAGCTGAACGGTCGGAGTGGAGACGCCCAAAAATATAAGGAGAAGGCGTCCGAGATAGCGAAAGATAATCATGATTCCAAGAGCTATAAATAACTCGCGAATAGCTACTTGTTGTCGTTTTTTTTTGTTCAAAGGCTTGAGGAAAGCGAGGTAGGTGGGGACGTTCCCCGGAGCATCAATGACAAAAAATAAAGTAATCGTAATAGAAATAAAAGCACGCATAATGAGCCCAAATATAGCTTGAATTGTTGAAAAAAATCAATATATAATAGTCTAAAAGGGGTAAAATGCACCAGAAACCTTTGATTCAGCCTTATGAGGGGAAATTTCCTGCTATTCTTTTATTTGGTCCTCCGGGTGCAGGTAAAGAATCACTCGGTCGATTTTTAGCGAGTGCGGGGAGTCAGTACTATCTCTCTTCAGGGGACATTTTTCGCTCTTTGCCAGCTTCGTCACCCGCGGGTAAGCTCTACTACTCTTATGCGCGTCAGGGGCAGTTGCTTCCTGATGAAGCGACGATTGAAATTTGGAATTATTTTGTTTTGGGGCTTATTGCAACAAACTCCTATTTTCCAGAGAGGCAAGATCTTTTATTAGACGGGATTCCCCGTACGGGAAGACAGGTTGAAATGTTGAATGAATTGATTGAGGTGCGCCATATTATTGTCTTAGAAACTTCTAATAAAAAAGAGCTTGCGCGTAGAGTTCAAGAGCGCTCACGTCTTGAGGGAAATTTGAATGATGTGAATATGGAAGAGTTAGAAGCGCGTTTAGAAACCTATAAAGGAAGCATTGAAGCGCTTCTTAGTGATTATCCAAAGCATTTGATTTCACGTGTGGATGCTGCGCAAAAACCGCTCGAGGTATTGAGAGATGTGCTTGCCCGTCTGGCTCATTTGCTCTCCCGCTGTCAAAATAATCACTGCGAGTGAGCGATCTTTTTAGGGAAATTGCATGAGGAAGAGAGCGTTGCATAACTCAATCTTGATTATGCAATAGTCTCAGCCTTTTTATTTTGCGCTTACAATCTTGCAGTCACAGTTGAGATTAACTTATAATTCACGTACAGTTGCCGGGATGTTTTTACGGATTAGCGTTTTCATGAATCCGATGTTTATTTTCTAATAAAAAATTAAGGTTAAAAATGAATCCGGTAACTTCGCTAAGTATTAATACAGATCTTTCTCAGGTTCCGAAGGCTGCTGAAGAACATTGTCCAAAAATTCAAGCTATTATGGAATCTATTTCTAATATCAACAAAATTTCTAAAAAAAGAGTGTACGATCCTGGAGTTAAAGAGTCCCTCTCCTCTAAAAAAAGAAAGATCGATTTAGAGGTAGAGCCCGAACAGGTCAAGAAAGAAAGGATGGAAATTCTATCTTTTCTTGAGAAGTGGAGTGGGATTAGAAGCTCGAACATACTCTTGGGAAGAGCAGAAGCCTACACTAGAGTTGTGCTTTTTTTATTCAACCCCGAAGCAGATTCTCTTGATTTCAGCTCTCTTAATTTGAAAGAACTTCCAGATATTTTCAAATACGGGGTAATCAACCAAAAATTAAAATATCTGAATGTATCAGGCAATCAACTAGAGAGCTTGCCAGATGGATTTAGCAACCTTAAAGCTCTCGAAGGGTTGGGGTTATCGGACAACTCGCTACAGTATTTACCCGATGATTTCGACAATCTCACACGTTTAAAGAGATTATTTATAAATGACAATCAATTAAAAACTCTTCCCAATGGATTTAGCAATCTCAAAGATCTCGAAGAATTGGGGTTAGCGAATAATTCGCTACAGGATTTACCAGATAGCTTTGGCGACTTCAAAGATCTCAAAAGATTGAATTTATCGGACAACTCGCTACAGTCTTTACCCGATGATTTCGGTAATCTCATACGTTTAAAGAAATTATTTCTAAATGACAACCAATTAAAAACTCTTCCCAATGGATTTAGCAATCTCAAAGATCTCAAAGAATTGGGGTTAGCGAATAATTCGCTACAGAATTTACCAGATAAATTTGGCGACCTCGAAGCTCTTGAAGAGTTGGCGTTATCGAATAACTCGCTACAGTCTTTACCCGATGATTTTGGCAATCTCACACGTTTAAAGAAATTAGCTCTAAACAACACTCAATTAAAAACTCTTCCCAATGGATTTATCAACCTCAAAGATCTCGAAGAATTGGGGTTAGCGAATAACTTGCTACACTATTTACCAGATACATTTAGCGACCTCAAATCTCTCAAAAAGTTGGGGTTATCGGATAACTCGCTACACTATTTACCCGATGATTTCGGTAATCTCACGCTTTTAGAGGGGTTGTTTCTCAACTGTAATCAATTAAAAACTCTTCCCAATCGGTTTAGCGACCTCCAAGCTCTCAAAGAGTTGGAAATATCGAATAACTTGCTAGAGGATTTACCTGATGATTTCGGTAATCTCAAGCATTTAAATGAACTGTTTATCAACCACAATCAATTAAAAACTCTTCCTAATGGATTGAGCGACCTGCAAGCTCTCAAAATATTGGGGTTATCGAATAACTCACTACAGGATTTACCGGAGAGCTTTGGCGACCTGCAAGCTCTCAAAATATTGGGGTTATCGAATAACTCACTACAGAATTTACCAGAGAGCTTTACCGAACTCCAAGCTCTCGAAATATTGGATTTATCGGAAAACTCGCTACGGTATTTACCAGATAGCTTTGGCGAACTCAAAGCTCTCAAAATTCTATCCTTAGAACAAAATTTTTTGACGGCTCTGCCTCAGGAAATTGGTAATTTTAGGTTGCTTGAAGAGCTGCATTTAAACAACAATTTGTTAGTAAAAATACCTTTTTCTTTCCAGGAGCTCTCTCACTTAACAACTCTCGATCTTAGCAGTAACAGCGACTTGGCTGAGTTATCAATAGAAAGCATGCTGAGACTTAGCTCTGTTTGTGATGTTGATCTTCGAAATACACCTGCATTAGAGGAGGCTCGCGGTATTTTACATACCGCACGTCGATTTGAAGATTATCAAGGTCCAAGATTATTCTTTTTTATGAGTGAAGAGGACAGGCCTTTAAGAGAAGTTTTGCTGGAAATGTACAATTTAATAGATAAAAAGATTTTTCGGCTTCAGAACCTTTTGCAAACGGTAGATGTAGAGATGCTCCGTTTGTGGTTGAGTAGAATCTCTGCTACTACAGATTTTGCTAGTGGGGGAATGTTGCAGAAAGCTCTTGTAGGTAAAATAATTGAATTTTTAGAGAAAGCTGAGGTGGATAATGCATTCTGTGAAATATTTGCAAAAGTGATTAAAAAAGCTGTGAAAACTTGTGGTGATAGAGTCTCACTTTCAATCATTCATATTGGGATACAATTTAGGCTGGCACAAATTGATTTGAGCGACGTGCATACCTTAGCTAATTTTCTTGTGCGAAATGTATGGGTGATTGATCAGTTGGAAAAGTTTGCTTGGACAAAAGTTTTGCTCCTAAGGCAATCTCTTCCTGAAGATCAAATTGACGAAATCGAGATATATCTCGGGTACTTAATTCAACTTAAAAATGAGTTAAATCTTTCTATAGACATTGAAACAATGCAATTTTTTAAATGTAGTAACATAACAGATCATGATCTTGCTCAAGCTAAAGAATCGATCCAAACAAAGTTAAAAGATGAAAGTAAATACGAATTTCTTATTCAAGACCACAAGTGGCTAGCAGCGCTTTCTCATCAGCACAAAGAACAAATAGATCAAATTGCAGAGAAACGCACAACCGATTATGAGAAAGCTCCTGAAAATTTTATAGAAATCCAAGAAGATTACGAGAGCGCTTTGATCGCATTAACAAAACTAACTCTTGGGGTATAGTTAAAATCACTTAAATTAGTTATAACATCAAGCTTGAGTTATGCAATGGTCTCAAAATCATCACTGCGAGTGAGTGATCTTTTTTTCTTTGTACAATTCCTGATCAGCACAATCGAGCAACTCTTCGATAGAAGCCTCCTTTAATCCATCAAAAAAAACTTTGCCGATGCTCAAAGAGAGTGCATAGCGTCCCTTTTTTTCTGTATTTAGACGCTTTAATTGCTTGTGGATATTTTGCTTTAAGTGCTCACCGCTCTCCCAAGAGGAGCTTAGCGCGATGACAGCAAATTCATCGCCTCCGATACGTCCGATCACATCGTGCTGTCGAAAGCAAGAGCGTAAGAAGTCAGCCACTCTAACAAGCGCATGATCCCCTTCAATGTGTCCATATGAGTCATTAATTTTTTTTAGAAAATCCAAATCCATTACAAAGAGGTAGAATCCTTTCTGTATGCGTTTTGATAAGGAGAGATGTTGTTTTAAAAATTCTGTAAATCCCCTTCTATTATACAGGCCTGTAAGCACATCTGTAAAGGAGAGCGCTTTTAGTTCTTCATGTAGTTTCTGCCGCTCTATTGCGTAGTGGATTCGGGGTAACAAGTGTTTGTTGAGTTCATCAATGGATAGATATTCTTGTGCTCCTAGGCGGATTAACTCTTTTCCTCGCTCTTCACTTGGTTGTTTCTCAATGACAATGCTGGGAGTAGAGGAAGTGTTCTTATGAATTTCTCTAAATATTTGGATTCCATGACCATCGATGATATTTAAATCTAAGAGAATCAAATCAAAATTTGAGTAATGAAGCGTTTGAAGAGCCTCTTTAAGCGTGTGCACAAAAACTAGTTGTAGTTTTGCATCTTTTGCATGATGAAAAGTGTGTTGGATGAGTTCTAAAGTTGAGGGCTCATCTTCTAAGATCAAGATTTTAATCTGCTTTTCCAAAATTTTTATACTGCGCGAATTTAAAAATATCTTTTTGTGTTAACATTTCGCAGATTTTTGCGACACATAAAGAGCAATCACCTAAAGAATAAGAGATTTCCAATCAAATCGATCCTCGATGATGTCGTGCTCAACTTGCCACTTATAAAATGTTTCTACAAGTTCCTCATCGATCAACTGGTCATCAGTTAAAAGAGGGAGTGTGAGCTCCCACGCTTTTTGTTGCCAGGCGTGAGTTTTTTGTCGCCGATCTTGATTGTAAAAAATATAGCAAGAGAAAGCCGCTTCGGGATACTGCTTGCAATAGTCGATGCTTTTTTGCAAAGCGCGCTGGAATTTTTCCACAAATTGAGGAGCTGCGTGCTCTGTGTCTCTATTAGCAACAATGATCATTTCATAATAGGAGGGAATACCAAGCTCTTGGAGTTTAAATGTTTCTGTTTCTACCCCAAAAGAGCTTAGTTGCGCTGGTTCAATGTTCCAAAATGCTCCATAGATAAAATCCACCTGGTGATTTCCCATCGCACTGATTAAATCAACACTCACATTTTTTTTCTCCCTGGGGTAGATGTTGCCTTGTTTCAAAAGAAAATCGAGAAATTGAATATCAGGAACACCAATGCAGTAGCCCAAAACCTTGTCTGTTAAGTCGCTCGCCTTTCGGATGGAGGGATTGGAGTGATAGGTGAGTCCACAGAGCGGTTGTTTGATCAAGCTACCGATGATTTTAAGTTTTGCTCCATGTGAGCACGCTTTGAGTGTGCCTGGCATGTGGTTGATCAAAAGATCGGCTTTTTTGGCAATAAGATAGGAGATCGCCCCTCCCTCTTCGTGCATTTTTTGGATAGAGAGATCGATTCCTTCTTCTGCAAAAAAACCTTGTTTTAGCCCCACGTAGAGAGGGACGTGATTAGGATTGGGAATCCAGTCGAGTAAAAGGCGGGTTTGATTCTCTTTTGGAGGTTGTTGGCAGCCAAATAGAAAAGAGGCGAGTAGCAAAAATAGGAAAAAGGGGAGGACGAGTCTTTTTTTTTGAGATTTGGCGGTTTTTGAGAAAAACTTGGAGAAAGGGAATGCCCATTGACGCGGGGGAAGGGAGATTTTTTCGCAGTAAAGAATGAAGCCGTAGAGAAGAGTACTGATTAGAATTAAGCATAAAAGCGCCGCAAAGGTGATTGCTAAGTCTGTATTACGCCTGCTCTCGAGCATGAGAATACCCAAACCTGTTTGTGCCCCCGCCCACTCACCGGCAACAGCTCCTGTTCCGGCAATCGCCGCAGAAATGCGAAAGCCTGCAAAGATGTGGGGCATTGCATAAGGCAGGCGGAGTTTAAAAAATGTCTGCAGAGGAGTTGCTTGGTAGGTTTGAAAAAGTTCTAAAAGCTCTTTTGGCGTGGATTTGAGTCCTTGGTAGATATTGAGGGTGAGTGGAAAAAAAATCATTAAAGCTGTGGGGATGACAATGGCAGTAAATCCCCAACCAAACCAGGCAACCATGATCGGAGCTAATGTAAACATGGGCACACACTGAATCACAATAAATACAGGCTGTAATAGAGTGCGAGAACTCTCATAGCGCACCATTGTCCATGCAAGGGGAAAGGCGATCAAAAAGGCGATCAAAAAGCCTGCAAACATCTCTCTTAGAGTCACGGTTGTATGAAACAAAAAGCGCTCATGCATTTCGATGAGTGTTTGAAAAATTTCTAGGGGAGCGGGAAGAATAAAAAGTAGTCGAGGAGAAAGGTGCACAACCCACTCCCAGCATCCTAAAAAAAAGAGCAAAGACCCTAAAAAAAGAAAGATTCTATTTGACATCCGTGCAATTTTACTGTGTGTGATACCTTGGGTCAAGAAAAATAGTCTCTTTTAAATTCCTTGCCAATCAGCTATGCTTTGGCTATGGAAACACGCATTGAATCAGACAGTATGGGTGAGATCGAGGTGCCCATCTCCGCTTATTACGGGGCGCAAACAGCGCGCTCATTGATCCACTTTAATATTGGGGATGATAAAATCCCTTTCTCTGTGATTCGAGCTTTTGGTCTCATTAAACAGGCTGCAGCAGAGGTGAATTGTGAGCTTGCCCTTTTACCAAAAACTCTAAAAGACTTAATTGTAGATGCCGCTAAAGAAGTTTCGGAAGGAGTACACAATGCTCATTTTCCGCTGAGTATTTGGCAAACCGGAAGTGGCACACAGACAAATATGAATGTCAATGAGGTGATTGCCAATCGAGCGAATGAGCGAGCGGGTCAGCCGTTGGGTGGAAAAAGCCCCATCCACCCCAATGATCATGTCAATCTCTCTCAATCCTCCAATGACACTTTTCCAACAGCGATGTACATTGCGGCTGCCCACAATCTCAATTACCGCCTACTCCCCATGGTGCATAAACTTCGAGAAGCCTTGGCAGATAAATCTAAGGCCTTTAATGCGATTGTCAAAATTGGACGCACACATCTCATGGATGCTGTTCCGTTAACGCTGGGACAGGAGTTTTCAGGATATGTGGAGCAGATCGATCAAAATTTGGAAAGAATTCAAGCTGCATTGCCACGGCTTTATGAACTTGCTATTGGAGGAACAGCGGTTGGAACCGGCCTAAATGCTCCTAAAGACTTTGGAGAAAAGGTTGTGCACCGTATTTCTGAATATACGGATCTTCCCTTTATACCCGCACCCAATAAGTTTGCTGTGATTGCCGCTCATGATGCATTAGTGGCTGCACATGGAGCCTTAAAAACGCTTGCTTGTTCATTGACTAAGATTTCAACTGATTTAAGTTTTTTAGGATCAGGTCCTCGCTGCGGTTTGGGCGAGCTTCAATTTCCAGCAAATGAGCCGGGCTCTTCGATCATGCCTGGTAAAGTAAATCCCACTCAATGTGAAGCATTGGCAATGGTGTGCACACATGTGATGGGTAATGATCAGGCGATTGCGATTGCGGGATCGAGAGGGAACTTTGAGCTCAATGTGTTCAAACCTCTACTCATCCATCATTTTTTGAGCTCTTCGATTTTACTTTCTGATGTATTGCGCTCATTTACAGATTATTTTGTTGTAGGTCTTCAACCTAATCTTGAACAAATTCAAACACATGTGGAACGCTCGCTCATGCTTGTCACAGCTTTAACGCCCTTAATTGGGTATGACAAAGCGGGTGAGGTAGCAAAAAAAGCGTATCGAGAAAACACGACTCTTAAAGAGGCTTGTTTGAGCTTGGGCTATCTATCAGAAGAGCAGTTCAATAAAAAAATCGACATAAATCTAATGGTTAAAATAATATAATTCTATTAAACTATAAGAAATATAAAAAAAATAATTTATGACAATTAATCGGTGTGGAAAAAGAGAAAGATCAGTTTCTTTTCCTGACTTACAAGAAGAATTGAAAAGTTCCAAAAAGCAGCATTTGCACATTACTCTTGCTGAACGCATTAAAGTAGTAGGTGCTTCGGTTGATGTTTATATGGAGAGTGCATCTGAAGATTTAGAACAAGTTTCTAGAAATCAGAGTCTAAATGACATAGCCATAAAAAATATGCATGTGATTTCTCAAGAAATTTCTCGATGCGAAGAGCAGTTAAAGAGTATAAAAAACGTTCAAGCTAAGCTAAAGCATTTTTGTGAAACTTCTGGTATTGGAATAAACAATCTCCCAGATTTGATGATTATAAAAATTGTGAAGATATATTTTTTAGAGCTGATCAAGCCCTGCCAGAAGCATGTGCCTAGGAAGAAACCAATCGAAGATTTATATCGAACTTCTAAAAGGATGCAATTGGTCACTCATAAAGTTGTAGTCGATTTGCTTGAGCAGGGGAAGATTCAATTTTCTAGAAACTACTTTTTGTTTAATTCCTCTTCTTTTCTTAATCAAACACAACAAATTCAATATAGAGATAGTGTGATTAAATATGTTTTAAATCGAAAAATGTATTTTGTAGATTTATTGGGTTTGAAAGTTTCTGTAGGAAAAATTAATCAAATGATGAAAAAAGATGAAAATAAAGAGATAAAAACTTTGTATTTTGGTAATACCTGTCTCAATATAGACCTGAAGTCTAAAATGAAAGGAAACAATCTGAAAATAGAAAATTTTTCAGGTTTGACATCTCTCAAATTAAAGCATCTCAGTGAATTTAATAAAGATTTATCTTCGATTGAAAATCTCACATCTCTTTCAATATTGAATTGTCCGTCGTTCAATAGCTGGAAATCTTTAGAGAAATTAAATTGTTTAGAAGAATTAGAAATTGGAAAATGTTGGCCTAATGATGTCATAGGCCGGCAATCTGTATTAGGTTCAACAGAAGAAATTGGAATATCTTTAACCGAACTGAAAAATCTTAAGTCCTTAACATTCTGCATTTACTCTTATAGTTTTTTTCCTACTCAGAGCAAAAATTTTGATCTTTCTTTTTTAAAAAGGGATGAATATTTTACCTCTTATTATCAGCGTGATGATGATTCTAGATTGTATCGTACGATTTTAAATTTTGCACTAAAGCCTGAAAAATTACAGATGCTTTGCCTAAAAACATACGATCAGAATTTCTATAGTGAACTCGATGGAAACCCCGGATACTGCGAGGTTGAAGAAACGTTTGAGACACCATTTTTAGAAATTAAATAGCGTATTGCATCTTAACGCATCGCATTTTTGAATTTCTCTACCCTGAGTAGTTCGCGAGAGAACTCAAGAGCGGAATTAATGTGCGAAAAAATATGATCTTCTCCAATTAATTCATCTAGATGATACCGTCTTAAATTGCGTAAAGGACCCTTTTTTACCCCGGATAGAAGCAGGAGGGTTCCCTGTCTTTTACATTCGATATAAAATTCTTCTAATGCATGCATTCCAGATGCATCGATTGTGGGAACACTACGCATGCGTAAAATAAAGATTTTAGGGGGGCGCTCCAACTCATTGAGTAGGTTCTTTAGACGGTCTGCTACCCCAAAAAAGAAAGGACCATTGATTTCAAAAACTTCAACACCCTCAGGCACGTTTTTACGACTGATGGCATCAGGATCTAGAAAGTCTTTTTTAGCAGCTTGTTCATCCTCTTCAAAATATTGTGCTGTTGCGACAACATCTGATAGGTCGCTCATCTGCTTCATAAAAAGAAAGGCTGCTAGGATCATTCCTACCTGCACAGCGGCATTTAGATTGATTAACACAGTTAGAGTAAAAACCGTAATGAGAACAAGTACATCTTTTTTTGGCGCTGTGAGTAGGTGCATAAAATGATGAATTTCACTCATTCCCCACGCAAGCATAAAGAGAACAGCAGCTAAAGCGGCTAGGGGGATTTTAGTCGCTAGAGGTGCAAAGAGAAACATGATTAAAAAGATGACAACGGCATGGATAATTCCTGAAAAAGGGGTGGTTCCGCCAGCTTTTATATTTGCTGCCGTTCTGGAAAGAGAGCCTGTAGCAGGCATTCCCCCAAAAAAACTGGATCCAATATTTGCAAGTCCTTGAGCTACAAGCTCGCAGTTTGATTGATGTCGCCAGCCGGTCATTCCTTCAGCAACAACAGCTGAGAGAAGCGATTCCATACCTGCTAAAAGAGCAATTGTGAGGGCATCCGGAACTAAAATCAAAGTTTTAGAAAAATCAAAAGCGGGGAAGGAGGGAGCCGGTAATGTGCGAGGCAGGCTACCATATTGACTTCCAATTGTCGCGACATTGATATGAAATAACCAGGTGACAAAGCCTGCTACGACAAGCGCGATCAGTGTTCCGGGCAGTTTGGGACGCGTTCTTCTTAAGTAAATCATGATGGTGAGCGTTCCAAGTCCAATCGCTACGGTCTTAGGATCCCAAGTGCCAATGTGTTGGATATACGCTTGCCATTTTCCGACAAAATCAATGGGTACATTTCCCATGTTTAAACCCAAAAAATCTTTAAATTGGGAAGAAAAAATCACAACAGCAATACCTGTTGTGAGTCCTGTAACAACAGGATAGGGGATATATTTAATGTACGCGCCTAAACCTGCTAACCCAAAGAAAATTAAGATCACACCTGCCATAAAAGTAGCCATGAGCATCCCCTCGAAGCCTTGGCGGAGCATGATGTCGTAAAGAATCACGATTAGAGTACTTGTAGGCCCTCCAATTTGAACACGCGAACCTCCAAGAGCGCTGATTAAAAAACCAGCGACTACAGCTGTAAAAAGAGCTCTTTCTGGAGGGACGTTTGCACCGATCGCAACTGCGAGTGCGAGGGGAAAGGCGATGACTCCAACCGAGATTCCGGCAAACAAGTCTTTGCGAAAAATACGAGCGGAGTAACCTTCTCTAAGACACTGTATTGACTTAGGGATAAAAGAATTTATTTTATTTCGATAGGAAGTGCCGGGCATCTTTAATTAACCTAATTGAGGGCTTTCTCTATTGTCCTAAATTTCTATTCTCGATGTCAACGGAATCCTGTCCACGGTGTTAAATTGATTCAAACTACTTTTTCAACACACTTATAAATTCTCAAATCGAGTAGAGTGTTTGCCTGGAGGCTTCAATGTTAAATCTCGAACTCATTCTTTTCTTTTTACTTGGCTACGCTGCCATCATATTTGAGAAGTTTTTACACGTGAATAAAGCTGCGATAGCGCTTGTGATGGCGGTTGTGTGCTGGCTTCTTTACTTTGCTGCGACGCCGCAGGGAATCTCTTCTGCATTTATGAACGAGCAAGTCTCTGATGTAGCTCAAATTATATTTTTCCTTTTAGCTGCTATGGTCATTGTTGAGTTAATCGATTCTCATCAAGGCTTTAAGCTGATTACAGATATGCTCTACTCTTCCTCGAAACGGAAGATGTTGTGGTTTTTGATTGGCATCTCTTTTTTCATGTCAGCAGCTCTAGATAATCTCACCTCGATGATCGTGATGGCCTCTCTACTTAAAAAAATGATTCATGATAAAAAAGATAGATGGTTATTAGGCTCTATACTTGTGATTGTGGTGAATGCGGGTGGAGCTTGGACTCCCATTGGGGATGTCACAACAACGATGCTCTGGATTAATGATAAAATCACTACATGGGAAA
>Ga0055448_10000291_pt1 | contig 12448 bp, 11 predicted proteins | sample China_Galinas_PW_4_FD_57744 | JGI IMG/M metagenome (GOLD analysis project Ga0055448, IMG submission 57744) | Wetland microbial communities from San Francisco Bay, California, USA, that impact long-term carbon sequestration - China_Galinas_PWA_D2 | ecosystem: Environmental > Aquatic > Marine >... | reverse complement strand
CCGCCGGGGACCGCCGCCTGGCGGTCTGGCAACGCCGACGAGCCGATCCTGCTGCGCTGCGGGGTGGGCCAGCCCACCGACTTCGTCGTCGGGACAGCGCTCAATGTCGTCGACAGCGTCCAGTGGTTCCGCGTGGCCGAACAAGGCACCGACCGCAGCACCTGGTTCGTCGTCGACCGGCCGGTGTACATCGCGCTGACTCTGCCCCCAGGTACCGGCGCCACACCGATCCAGCAGATGTCGGAGGTCGTCGCAGCGAAGCTGCCCGCGGTGCCGATCAGACCTGGGCCGCCGCGCTGATCAATCCGCCCAGAACACAGTTGTTGACGGATTCCGAGCGATCCACGTCAACTTCTGTGTTTTCGGCGACGGTCCGCGCACCCGCTCAGCGCAACCCGACGCCGCGGGCCAGGGCGGTGTCGACCATCGCGGCGAGCAGCGTCGGATAGTCGACCCCACTGGCCAACCACATCCGCGGGTACATCGAGATCGTGGTGAATCCGGGCATGGTGTTGATCTCGTTGACCAGCGGCCCGTCCTCGGTGAGGAAGAAGTCGACCCGGGCCAGGCCCTGGCAGTCGATCGCGTGGAAGGCCCGGATCGCCAGCGCCCGCATCTCGTCGGCGACGTGGTCGTCGATCTTGGCCGGCACGTCGAGTTCGGCCCCGTCGTCGAGGTACTTGGTCGCAAAATCGTAGAAGCCGTCCTCGCGACCCCGCACGCCTTCGACCCGGATCTCGCCGACGGCGCTCGCCCGCACCGCGCCGTCGGGCAGCTCGAGCACGCCGCATTCCAGCTCGCGGCCACGAATCGCCTTCTCCACCAGAACTTTTGAATCATGTTGGCGCGCCCCTGCGATGGCCGCAGGCAGTTCCTCCCACGACGACACCCGGCTGACACCGAGCGACGACCCGGCCCGCGCGGGTTTGACGAACACCGGCAGCCCGAGGCGGTTCTTGTCCCGTTCGGTCAGCGAGGCGCGCCCCGAACGCAACACCGCGTGGTCGCCGATCGGCAGCCCCTCGGCGGCCAGCAGCTTCTTGGTGAACTCTTTGTCCATGCCGACCGCGCTGGCCAGCACCCCGGCGCCGACGTAGGGCACCCCGGCAAGTTCGAGCAGGCCCTGGATGGTGCCGTCCTCGCCGTAGGGCCCGTGCACCACCGGGAAGACGACGTCGACCGCGGCAAGCGCCTGGGCCAGGCCGCCGCTGAAGAAAAGAAGCTTGCCGCTCCGACGTTGATCTGATGGCAGTGCGAGTTCCATCCCCGGAATGGCTGCGACCTCCGGCAGCCGCCCGGATTTGATCGCCAGACGCTCTGGGTCGGCGCCAGTCAGCACCCATGCACCGCCCCGGGTGATGCCGATCGGCACCGTGTCGAACCGCGCCGGGTCCAGATGACGCAGGATGCTGCCGGCCGACACGCAGGAGATCGCGTGCTCGTTGCTGCGCCCGCCGTAGATCACGGCAACGCGGATTTTGCCCGCGCCGGAAGCAGTGCTGACAGTCACAAGCTAGAGAGGCTACCGGCTGTCAGGAAAAACCCCCGGAAAAGCCACCCCCGGGAAAAGCCTTTGTCATCGCGCTTCGAATGCGGTGCACACGCAAAGCGCCGACAACGCCCTCCCGACGTCGGCGACCAGGTCATCGGTGTCCTCGCTCACTCCGGCTTGGGGCGTCGCCCGAGCAACAGCGCCATCGCATCGGTCACGGAAAGCCCGTGATGGCACACCTTGTTGACCGCATCCGTCAGCGGCATTTCGACGTCGTAGCTGGACGCCAGCGCCAGCACCGACTGGCACGAGCTCACGCCTTCGGCGACATGACCGGCGGCGGCCTCCATCGCGGATTCCATTGTGCCGCCGCGCCCCAGCCGTTCGCCGAACGTGCGGTTGCGCGAATGCGGCGACGTGCAGGTGGCCACCAGATCGCCCACGCCGGCCAACCCCGCGAGCGTCTCGGGCTTGGCGCCGAGCGCAATGCCCAGCCGCATGATCTCGGCCAGGCCCCTCGTGATGATGGCTGCCGCGGTGTTCTCGCCCAGCCCGACCCCAGCGGCCATTCCGCATGCCAGCGCAATCACGTTCTTGCATGCGCCGCCGATCTCCACCCCCACCACGTCGGTGTTGGTGTAGGGACGGAAGTAACCCGCGTTCAGCATCCGTTGCAGCGCCACCGCCCGGCCGGAGTCGCTGCACGCGATCACGGTCGCCGCCGGCTGGCGCTCGACGATCTCGCTGGCCAGGTTCGGTCCCGACAGCGCGGCGACACGGGATGAATCGGCACCGGTGACTTGCGCTACGACCTGGCTCATCCGCATCAGGGTGTCGATCTCGATGCCCTTGGCGAGGCTGATCAGCGTCGCATCCTCCTCGATGAAGTCAGTCCACTGGGACAGGTTGGCCCGCATCACCTGCGACGGCATCGCCAGCAGCACGGTCGTCACGCCGGTCAGCGCCTTGGCTGGGTCGAGGGTCGCCCAAATCTCCGCCGGCAGCTGCGCATAGCCCACGTACCGCCTGTTGCGGTGTTCGGTGTTGATTTCGTCGGCGACGTTGGCGCCTCTGGCCCACAACGTCACCGCGTTGCCGGCGTCGGCGAGCACTTGGGCCAATGCGCTCCCCCACGCCCCTGCGCCCATCACTGCGACCGTGCATGCTGGTCGCTCGGACAAGCCTCGCTCCTCGGCTGCTGGTCGCTCGGACAAGCCTCGCTCCTCGGCCACCGCTTCACCCTAGCCGTCCAGGCTGGGCTGGCAGGATGACGACCATGGCCGGGGACGTCGGGCTGATCATCGCCGTCAAACGGCTCGCGGCCGCCAAGACTCGGCTCGCGCCGGTCTTCTCGGCGCCGACGCGCGAGCGGGTGGTGCTCGCGATGTTGCTCGACACCATCGCTGCCGCGGCCGGCGAACCGTCGCTACGCGGCATCACCGTGGTGACGCCTGATGACGTCGCCGCCGAAGCCGCACGCCGGCTCGGTGCCGACGTGCTCGCCGATCCGACGCCCGACGACCATCCTGATCCGCTCAACAACGCTGTCGCCGCCGCCGAAGCCATTGTCGGTTGCGCGAATGTCGTTGTGTTGCAGGGCGATTTGCCTGCACTGCAGACTCAGGAACTGAAGCAGGCGATCGCCGCGGCGCGTGCGCACCGACGCAGCTTCGTCGCTGACCGCCATGGCAGCGGAACGGCGGCGCTGTTGGCGTTCGGCTGTGCGCTCGAGCCGGCGTTCGGCCCGGATTCGGCTCGGCGACACCGCCGTTCGGGTGCGGTCGAACTCACGGGCGCATGGCCGGGCCTGCGGTGTGACATCGACACGCCCGAAGACCTGCAGGCCGCGCGCCGGCTTGGTGTCGGCGCGGCCACCGCACAGGCCATCACCCGGAGCGGGTGAACGACACTTCAACAGCGGGTAGCCGATAGTCACATCTTCGCCCGTAGGTAGCCGGTCGAGCCGCCGATGAGGAATGATCGACAAGGTGACCGAGACCGAAGCCGAAGCCGAAGTCAGTCCGCACCGGACTGAGTGGCCCTCCTCCGCCCGGCTCGACGCCGCCGGTTCGCAGCCGGAGGCGCCGCCGGCTGCCACCGCCGAAGCGGTGGTCGACGCATTGCCCGAGGACCGCTACCTCAACCGCGAACTGAGCTGGCTGGACTTCAACGCCCGCGTACTGGCGCTGGCCGCCGACACGTCGCTGCCGCTGCTGGAACGCGCCAAGTTCCTGGCGATATTCGCTTCGAACCTCGACGAGTTCTACATGGTGCGGGTGGCAGGCCTCAAACGCCGTGACGAGATGGGGCTGTCGGTGCGCTCGGCCGACGGGCTGTCCCCCCGCGAACAATTGCGGCGCATCGGCGAGCGGACCCAACAACTTGCGCGCCGACAGGCCGAGGTGTTCCTCGACTCGGTGCTACCGGCACTGGCGGACGAGGGCATTGTGATCGTCACGTGGGACGACCTCGACGAGGTCGAGCGCACGGAGCTGTCGACGTACTTCCACGAGCAGGTGTTCCCGGTGCTGACACCACTGGCGGTGGATCCGGCGCACCCGTTTCCGTTCGTCAGCGGGCTGAGCCTCAACCTCGCGATCACCGTCAAGCACCCAGATGACGGCGGCCAGCACTTCGCCCGAGTCAAGGTGCCCGACAACGTCGACCGGTTCATCGAACTCGGCAGTCGCGAAGGCGTCGACGAGGTGGTGCGGTTCCTTCCCATGGAGGAGGTGATCGCGGCATTTCTGCCGGTGCTGTTCCCGGGCATGGAGATCGTCGAGCACCACGCGTTCCGCATCACGCGCAACGCCGATTTCGAGGTCGAGGAAGACCGCGACGAGGACCTGCTGCAGGCTCTCGAACGGGAACTGGCCCGGCGCCGCTTCGGGTCCCCGGTGCGGCTGGAAGTGTCCGACGACATGACCGAGCACATGCTCGAACTGCTGCTGCGCGAACTCGACGTCGACCCGGGCGACGTCATCGACGTGCCAGGACTCTTGGATTTGTCGTCGCTGTGGCAGATCTACGGCGTGGACCGCCCGGCGCTGAAGGATCCGCCGTTCGTGCCGGCGACGCATCCCGCGTTCGGTGAGCGCGAGACGCCCAAGAGCATCTTCTCGACACTGCGCGACGGGGACGTGCTGGTGCACCATCCGTACGACTCGTTCTCCACCAGCGTGCAACGCTTCATCGAGCAGGCCGCGGCCGACCCAAACGTGCTGGCGATCAAGCAGACTCTGTACCGCACGTCCGGCGACTCGCCGATCGTCAACGCGTTGATCGACGCGGCCGAGGCCGGCAAGCAAGTGGTCGCGCTGGTCGAACTGAAGGCCCGCTTCGACGAACAGGCCAACATCAAGTGGGCGCGCGCGCTGGAACAGGCTGGTGTGCACGTGGTGTACGGGCTCATCGGGCTGAAGACGCACTGCAAGACGTGCCTGGTGGTGCGCCGCGAGGGTTCGACCATCCGGCGCTACTGCCACGTCGGGACCGGTAACTACAACCCGAAAACCGCACGCCTGTACGAAGACATCGGCTTGCTCACCGCCGCGCCCGACATCGGTGCGGACTTGACCGACCTCTTCAACTCACTGACCGGTTATTCCAGAAAGGTCACCTACCGCAATCTTCTCGTCGCCCCACACGGCGTTCGAAAAGGGATCATCGAACGCATCGATCGCGAGATCGAGGCCATCCGGGATGGTGCCGAAGGCCGAATCCGGCTGAAGGCCAACGCGCTCGTCGACGAACAGGTCATCGATGCGCTGTACCGGGCATCGCGGGCCGGGGTGCGCGTCGAGGTGGTGGTCCGCGGCATCTGCGCGCTGAGGCCCGGCGCCGCCGGCTATTCGGAGAACGTCAGCGTCCGTTCGATCCTCGGCCGGTTCCTCGAGCACTCGCGGATCTTCCATTTCCACGCGATCGACGAGTACTGGATCGGCAGCGCCGACATGATGCACCGCAATCTGGACCGGCGCATCGAAGTGCTGGCTCAGGTCAAAGATCCCAAGTTGACGGCGCAACTCGACGACATCTTCACCTCGGCGCTCGATCCGTCGACCCGCTGCTGGGAGTTGGGTTCCGACGGCCAGTGGACCGCGGCGCCTCAGGCCGGACAAACGGTGCGCGATCACCAGGTATCGCTGATGGAGCGGCACCGGCACCGCTGATGTCCCAGGCTATTCTCGCGGCGGGCGCCGTGCTGTGGCGTGCCGTCGACGCCTCGCCGGACGTGGAGGTCGCGATCATCCACCGTCCCCGATACGACGACTGGTCGCTGCCCAAGGGCAAGGTGGATCCAGGCGAGACGGAATCGGCGGCCGCGGTGCGCGAGATCTACGAGGAAACCGGACAGCGCGCATATCTCGGCCGCGCGCTCGGCACGGTGAATTACCCAATCGCACTGGGTGTCAAGCACGTCCGGTATTGGGCGGCCCGCGCGCTGGATGGAGAGTTCGTACCCACCGCGGAAGTGGACGACTTGGTGTGGCTATCGGCCGCCGATGCGATGGGCAAGGTGTCCTACCCACACGATCGGAAGGTGTTGAAACGGTTCATCAGCCTGCCAGCAGACACCAAGACGGTGCTGATCGTGCGCCACGGTACGGCGGGCAGCAAGAAGCGGTACAAGGGTGACGACCGGAATCGGCCGCTGGACGAGAACGGTCGGGCACAGGCGAAATTGCTCGTCAGCCAACTGTTGGCGTTCGGGCCGACGGCGCTGTACGCCGCGGATCGGATGCGATGCGTTCAGACCATCAAGCCTCTTGCCGGCGAGCTCGGTGCCGAGATCACGGTCGAACCGGCACTGACCGAAGAAGCGTATTGGCAGGACCGCGACAGAGCGCGTCAGCGAGTGCTGGAGATCTCCGCAGCGGACGGAACCCCGGTTATCTCCACGCAGGGGAAGGTCATTCCCGACTTGATCCAGTGGTGGACCGGGCGCGCCGGGATTCGACCGGCCAAGTCGCGCAACCGCAAAGGCAGTACGTGGGTGCTGTCGCTGGCCGACGGGAAACTCGTCAGCGCCGATCACATACCCAGTCCGGTGCCACCGGAATGACCTAACCGCCGCGGGCGGCTTCGCCCGCGGCGGTTAGGTGTCGAAGTGCTTACCGGCGGCCGCGCTTGGCCGGGGCCTTCTTGGCCGAAGCCTTCTTGGCCGGTGCCTTGGTTGCCGCCCGCTTGGTCGTAGCCTTCTTGGCGGCCGTCTTCCTGGCCGGCGACTTCTTGGCCGCGGACTTGCGTGCGGTCGACTTGGTTGCGGTCCTCGGGGCCGCCGCCTTCTTGGCGGCGGTCTTCCGCGCGGTCTTCTTCGCCGCCGTTGTCTTCGCCGCCGTTGTCTTCGCCGCCTTCTTGGCGGCAGTGACCCTCACGGCCTTCTTCGCAGCACGTGTGCGCGCGGCCTTCTTGGCAGCCTTCTTGGCGGTGGCCTTCCTACCGGTTGATTTCCGCGCGCCGCCCGAACCCGCGCCCGATCCTCGCTTCACTGCTGGTCCTTCCGACGGAAGACGCTGTGCGCCAGAGACAATTGCTTTGAACTGAGCACCCGGCCGGAACGCCGGGACAGACGTGGGCCTCACCTTCACCGTCTCACCGGTGCGCGGATTGCGCGCAACGCGAGCCGCGCGACGGCGCTGCTCGAAAACACCGAACCCGGTAATCGTGACGCTGTCACCGCGGTTCACAGCCCGCACGATGGTGTCAACGACATTCTCGACTGCTTCAGTAGCTTGCCGACGATCGGTATTCAGTTTCTTAGTGAGTTCGTCGATGAGTTCTGCTTTGTTCATCAAACCCTCCGAGCCAGGGGTCCGTTTTGGACCGACTAGAGGACACGGTAAACCCTTGACATGCTGATTTCCAAGAGCCACGCGCAATTTCGACCACATTCATGCGCGTTATCGGCAATCTGGTTGGCGCGCTTGGCAGGTGGCCGGCGGGGCCCGAAACGGCGCTGAGAGCCCCAGAATTGGGTGATCTTGATTCGTTACACAGCCATCGAAGTGGTGGGCTTCCATTCCGGGCGGGCAGTTTCGAAATCCACGATCTGGTCGAGTTTCCGCAGCGTAAGGCCTATATCGTCGAGCCCCTCGAGCAGTCGCCATGCGGTGTAATCGTCAATCGCGAACGGCACCACCACGGTTCCGACGGCCACCGTCCGATCTTGAAGATTGACAGTGATTTCCAAGCCTGGATTCTGCTCAATCAGCTTCCAGAGAAGTTCCACATCCGATTGCACCACTTCGGCCGCCAAGAGTCCCGCCTTGCCGGCGTTGCCCCGAAAGATGTCGGCGAACCGTGCCGAGATGACGACCCGGAACCCGTAGTCCATCAATGCCCACACCGCGTGCTCGCGCGACGATCCGGTGCCGAAATCGGGTCCGGCGACCAACACCGAGCCCTTGTCGAACGGCGGAAGATTCAAGACGAAATTCGGGTCGTTCCGCCACGCGGCGAATAACCCATCGTCGAATCCCGTTCGTGTCACCCGCTTCAGATAGACGGCTGGGATGATTTGGTCGGTGTCGACGTTGGACCGCCGCAGCGGAACTCCGATTCCCGTGTGGCTACGAAATGCGTCCATTGCCTGTGTGTCCTAATTTACTTTTCGAGACGGTCAGTCCAAGTTGGCCGGCGCAGACAGTGTGCCGCGGACCGCGGTCGCGGCGGCAACGGCCGGTGACACGAGATGGGTCCGGCCGCCCTTGCCCTGCCGACCCTCGAAATTCCGGTTCGATGTCGATGCGCACCGCCGGCCGGGTGACAGCTGGTCGGGGTTCATGCCAAGGCACATCGAGCAGCCGGCCTGCCGCCACTCGGCTCCGGCGGCGGCGAATATCTCGCCCAATCCTTCCGATTCGGCTTGGGCGCGTACCCGCATCGAACCCGGCACGATCAGCATCCGCACTCCGTCGGCGACCCTAAGGCCCCGCAACACGTCGGCGACGACCCGCAGGTCTTCGATCCGCCCGTTCGTGCACGAGCCGACGAACACCGTGTCGACCTCGATGTCACGCATCGGCGTTCCCGCTCGAAGGTCCATGTAGGCCAATGCGTTTTCGGCGTCGCGGCGCCGCCCCTCGTCGGTCATCAGCTCGGGATCCGGGACCGCCTCGGAAAGCGGAACGCCTTGGCCGGGATTGGTGCCCCATGTGACGAAGGGGCTCAGCGTGGCAGCGTCGATGTACACCTCGGCGTCGAATTCGGCGCCGCCGTCTGTGCGCAGCCGGTCCCAATCGGCGACCGCAATCTCCCACTGCGTCCCAGCCGGCGCGTGCGGACGGTCGCGCAGATATTCGTACGTCGTCTCGTCCGGGGCCACCATGCCCGCTCGCGCGCCCGCCTCGATACTCATGTTGCAGATCGTCATCCGGCCTTCCATCGACAGGGATTCGATGGTGCTGCCGCGGTATTCGATGACGTGTCCCTGACCGCCGCCCGTTCCAATCTTCGCGATGATCGTCAGGATGATGTCTTTGGCCGTCACGCCGGGCGGCAATTCGCCGTCGACGTTCACCGCCATCGTCTTGAACGGCCGCAACGGCAACGTCTGGGTGGCCAGCACGTGCTCGACTTCAGATGTGCCGATGCCCATCGCCAGCGCGCCGAATGCGCCGTGAGTGGAAGTGTGGCTGTCACCGCAGACGATCGTCATGCCCGGCTGAGTGAGGCCCAGTTGCGGCCCGATGACGTGGACGATGCCCTGCTCGGCATCGCCCATCGGGTGCAGCCGGATACCGAAGTCGACGCAGTTGCGGCGCAATGTCTCAACCTGGGTGCGCGAGATCGGGTCGGCGATCGGCTTGTCGATGTCGACCGTCGGCACGTTGTGGTCCTCGGTCGCGATGGTCAAGTCGGGCCGTCGGACCGTGCGGCCGGCGAGACGGAGTCCGTCGAACGCCTGCGGGCTGGTGACCTCGTGGATGAAGTGCATGTCGATGTAGATGAGGTCGGGCTCGCGTGACGCACCGGCGCCCGCGCCGCGGGCGACCACGTGCGAGTCCCACAACTTGTCCGCCATCGTGCGCGGTCGATCAGGGCTGGCCATGTCTAGCTATCTCACAATCTGGGAAGTTAATATCTCGATATGAGACAGGATAGCGGGATCGGTGTGCTCGACAAAGCGGTGGGGGTGCTGCACACAGTGGCCGATTCGCCGTGCGGGCTGGCCGAGTTGTGCGAGCGCACCGGGCTGCCGCGTGCCACCGCCCACCGACTGGCCGCCGGGCTGGAAACGCATCGGCTGCTGGCCCGCGACGGGCAGGGCCGGTGGCGGCTGGGACCCGCGGTCAGTGAGCTGGCGGGGCAGGCGCACGACCCGCTGCTGGACGCCGGAGCGGCGGTGCTGCCGCGGCTACGTGAAATCACCGGAGAGAGCGTGCAGCTGTATCGGCGGGAGGGCACGTGGCGAATATGTGTCGCCGCGGTGGAACCACCTGCGGGCCTTCGTGACACAGTGCCGGTGGGCACGCGACTGCCGATGACGGCGGGCTCGGGAGCCAAGGTGCTGCTGGCGTTCAGCGACGCGGCGACCCAGCAGTCGGTGCTGCCCACCGCGGAGTTCACCGAGCGGACCCTGGCAGAGGTCCGCCGCCGCGGGTGGGCGCAGAGCGCCGCGGAGCGCGAACCGGGTGTGGCCAGCGTCTCGGCCCCGGTGCGCGACGAACGGGGCGACGTAATTGCCGCGGTGTCCGTGTCGGGGCCGATCGACCGGATGGGGCGCTGGCCGGGTGCCCGCTGGGCGGCTGACCTGCTGGCAGCTGCGGAGGCGCTGACCGGCAGGTTGTGATCGCCTGACAGACTGACCGCCATGGGCGCGAACCAACGCGGGCAGATTGTGATGTCGCAGGAGGAGATCGACGAGTTCGTCACGAAGAGCCGCAACGGCACACTGGCCACCATCGGTTCCGACGGGCAGCCGCATCTAACCGCGATGTGGTACGCCGTGGTGGACGGCGAGATCTGGTTCGAGACGAAAGCGAAGTCACAGAAGGCGGTCAATGTGCGCCGCGATCCGCGCATCACGTTCCTGCTGGAGGACGGCGACACGTACGACACCCTGCGCGGGGTGTCGTTCGAGGGCACTGCGGAGATCGTCGACAATCCGGATGCGATCTTTCGCGTCGGCGTCAGCGTGTGGGAGCGCTACACCGGCCCGTACACCGAGGAGGCCAAGCCGGCGGTGGACATGATGATGAACAAGCGAATAGCAGTTCGCTTGGCGGTCAAGCGGGTTCGGTCGTGGGACCATCGCAAGCTCGGGATGCCACCGATGCCGCTGGCGGGTTCGACCGCGCCCGCTCGTTGACGCGCGTGCCCTGCTAGGGATCACCCTCGCGATCCAGGTATCGCTCGGGGTGATGAAAGTTGTTGACCGCCGGTTTCTTCGTCAGATGGGGCGGGGGTACCCACTCGACGACACCGTCGTCGTTGAGCCGGGCGGTCCAGCCTTCGTCGTGGAGATTGTGGTCGGTGTGGCAGCCGAAGGCCAGGTTGTCGGGTTCAGTGAGACCGTCGCGGGCACGCGCGCGCAGGTGCATGACTTCACACTCGTAGCCGGGCTTGTCGCATCCCGGCGCGGTGCAGCCGCCATCTCGGGCATGGAGCACGATGCGTTGGTCGGCGCTGGCGATTCGGGTGCGCCCGAGGTACAGCGGCCGGTTGGAGTGCTTGTCGAACACCGCCAGATAGTGGTAGGCCGAGCTGGCCTCCTTGATCACATCGCGCATCGGCAGCCAGGTACCACCGCCGGTTTCCGCCTTACCTGCACCGGATTCCAGGTCTTGCAGGGTGGTGCGAACGATAATCGTGGCCGGCAGCCCGCGGTGCTGGCCCAATTGTCCGGAGGCCAGCGCCGCGCGGCCCATCGCCGTCAACGCGTCGTGAGCGCGCTGGCTGCGGGTGCGCGTGTCGGTGCGTACCGCCTGCTCTGGCGGCTCCCCGTCGACCGTCGGTTCCGCGTCGTCAGGGTTGCACATGCCCGGTGCGCCCAACTTGGCGATCACCGCGTCAAGTGTCGCCCGCAGCTGCGGGTCGGCGATGAGCGTGCCCTGACTCATCCCGTCGGATCCCTGCCGCCCCCAGCGGAACCCGCGCTTGCGGGCCCGGTCGACATCAGAGAACGTGCCGTCGGGGTTGATCATCGCGGCGAGGCGATCGGCCGCCTTCTGCAACTGGTCGGGGCGCAGCTCGGCGGCCATCTCGCCCAGCATCTGCTCGGCGCGTTCCCGTTCATCGAGCCCGACGTGGACCGGCAGCTGATGGAAGAAGTCGTGGATTATTGCGACGTGCTCCGTACCGATCTGGCCGCTGCGCACCTTCGCTGCTGTGGTCGGTAGCAGGGGCTCCAACCGCTCCCCCGACAGCGCCCGGCGATACCCCAGCTGCCCGGCCTCTGTGATCAGCCGCCGTGCCGCCGACGGCCGGATCTTCAGGCGGTCGGCCAACACGCGAAGCAGCGGCCCTCCGATGTCGGAGGCCACCGCCCGCTCAGTCAGCTGGTTGATCAACTCGTACTGCGAGGCCGGGATCTTGCGCACGATCGTCATGAGCCGGTCTAGCACCGCCACGCAGTCCAATTCCGTGACAGCGTCAAGGGACAATTGCCCCACCGCGTCAATGTCGGCTTCGAGGCGATCCAGCACGGCGAACACCGCCTCCGGGCTGTCCAACCCATTCGAACGCACGCATGAGCGAAGTCTATCGCGGGGCTACGACAACAATCTGCAGTGTCCACAACCGAAAGCGACTGTGGATAACCCCAATTCGGGCCAGTCAACTTGTCGGACGGATGTGGTAAATGGGCGACTCCAGGGCATCTGTACCCAGTGCTCCACGAAGCGAAAAGGTCCCGACTGACGAAGCAGACGCTTTAGAAACTTCAGCGGATTTGTAGCCCCGATGGGATTCGAACCCACGCTACCGCCGTGAGAGGGCGGCGTCCTAGGCCGC
>Ga0055448_10000290_pt1 | contig 12452 bp, 11 predicted proteins | sample China_Galinas_PW_4_FD_57744 | JGI IMG/M metagenome (GOLD analysis project Ga0055448, IMG submission 57744) | Wetland microbial communities from San Francisco Bay, California, USA, that impact long-term carbon sequestration - China_Galinas_PWA_D2 | ecosystem: Environmental > Aquatic > Marine >... | reverse complement strand
CCATCGGCCTTGAGCGCTTCGTAACGCCGACCGCCGACGAACACCTCCTGGTACGCCGCATACGCCAACCGGGCGTTCGCGACACCGGCCTGCCCGCGCAACGCCAACGCTTCGTCGGTGCCGATTTTCTCCAGCCGCTTGTCGATCTCCGTGTCGACGCGGGAGACGAAAAACGATGCGACGGAATGGATCTTCGACACGTCGTGGCCCGCCTGCCTGGCCGCCTCGAGCCCGGCCAGGTACGCATCCATGACGGCGCGGTGCCGTTCCACGGAGAAGATCAGCGTGACGTTGACCGAGATACCCTCCGCCAGAGTGGACGTGATGGCCGGCAGGCCCGCCTTGGTGGCGGGGATCTTGATCAGCAGGTTCGGCCGGTCGACGATCTTCCACAGCTCGATCGCCTGCTGAATCGTCTTGTCGGTGTCGTGCGCGAGGCGAGGATCGACTTCGATCGAAACGCGGCCGTCCACACCGTTGGAACCCTCCCACTGCGGGCGCAGCACGTCGCAAGCCTCACGCACGTCGTCGGTGGTGACGGTGCGGATCGCGGCGTCGACGTCAGCGCCACGCTCGGCCAGTTCGGCGATCTGCTCGTCGTAGGCGTGGCCGTGTGACAGCGCGCTCTGGAAGATCGTGGGGTTCGTCGTCACTCCGACAATGCATTTGGTGTCGATGAACTCCTGCAGGTTCCCCGTCCTCAGCCGCTCGCGGGACAAGTCGTCGAGCCAGACGGACACGCCCGCCGCGGACAACGCCGCGAGGTTCGGATTCTGAGACATTCCACTGATCCCTTTCTAGTTGTCCAATGATCGTTCCGCGGCGGCGACGACGGCCTCCGGGGTGAACCCGAACTCGCGGAACAACGTCTTGGCGTCGGCGGATTCACCGTAGTGCTCGATCGACACGATCTCGCCGGTGTCGCCGACCAGCTTGTACCAACTCTGCGCGACCGCGGCCTCGACGGCGACGCGAGCCGACACTGCGGGCGGCAGCACCGAATCGCGGTACTCGACCGGCTGGGACTCGAACCACTCCACGCACGGCATCGAGACAACGCTGGCCTGAATTCCTCTGTCCGCCAGAATCTTGCGCGCGTCGACCGCGAGTTGCAGCTCTGAGCCGGTGCCGATCAGGATCACGTCGGGCTCTCCGTCCGGCCGTCCGCCCAGCACGTAACCGCCCTTGGCGACACCGTCGGCGCTGGTGCCTTCGAGAACCGGAATGCCCTGGCGCGTCAGGATCAACCCGACGGGACCGCTGCCGGCGCGCCGGCTGAGGATCGCGTGCCAGGCGTATGCGGTCTCGTTCGGGTCGCCGGGCCGCACCACCGACAGGTTGGGGATCGCCCGCAGCGCGGCGAGTTGTTCGATCGGCTGGTGGGTCGGCCCGTCTTCACCCAGCCCGATCGAGTCGTGCGTCCACACGTAGACGGTGTCGATGTCCATCAGCGACGCGAGCCGCACGGCCGGTCGCATGTAGTCGGAGAACTGCAGGAACGTGCCGCCGTACGCTCGGGTGGGGCCGTGCAGCACGATGCCGGACAGGATTGCGGCCATCGCGTGCTCCCGGACTCCGAAGTGCAGCGTGCGGCCGTACCAGTGGGCGGTGAATTCCTTGGTCGAAATCGACGGCGGGCCAAACGAATCAGCGCCCTTGATCGTCGTGTTGTTGCTACCGGCCAAGTCCGCCGAACCGCCCCACAGCTCGGGCAGCCTGGGACCCACCGCGGACAGCACCTCGCCGGATGCAGCGCGGGTGGCCAGCGGCTTGCTTCCCGGCTCCCAGTAGGGCATGTCCTCGTCCCAGCCGTCGGGCATCTCCTGCGCGCTCAGCCGGTCGAGCAGAGCCTTGCGGTCGGGCTCTCGCTCGGCCCACGCGTCGAAGTCCGTCTGCCACTTCTGATGTGCCTCGCGGCCGCGGTCCACCAGCTTGCGGGTGTGCGCCAGCACCTCGTCGCGCAGTTCGAACTTCTTGTCCGGGTTGAAGCCGAGGGCCTCCTTGACCGCCGCCACCTCGTCATCACCGAGCGCGGCACCGTGCGCTTTGCCGGTGTTCATCAGATGCGGTGCGGGATAACCGATCACGGTGCGCACCGCGATGAACGACGGCTTGTCGGTGACGACTTGCGCCGCGGCGATGGCCTCCTGGATGCCGACGACGTTCTCACCGCCCTCGACGATCTGCACGTGCCAGCCGTAGGCCTCGTAACGAGCCGGGGTGTCCTCGCTCAGCGCGATCTGGGTGTCGTCCTCGATGGAGATCTGGTTGTTGTCGTAGAAGACGATGAGGTTGCCAAGCTGTTGGGTGCCCGCGAGCGACGACGCCTCCGACGTGACGCCCTCTTCCATGTCGCCGTCGGAGGCGATCACGTAGATGTAGTGGTCGAATGGGCTGGTGCCCGGCGCCGCGTCCGGATCGAACAGGCCGCGTTCGTAACGCGAGGCCATCGCCATGCCGACGGCGGACGCGAGGCCTTGGCCGAGAGGGCCGGTGGTGATTTCGACGCCGTCCGTGTGGCGGAACTCGGGGTGCCCGGGGGTCTTTGAGCCCCAGGTCCGTAGCGACTCGATGTCGGAGAGCTCCAGCCCGAACCCACCGAGGTAGAGCTGCAGGTACAGCGTGAGGCTGCTGTGTCCGGCCGACAGCACGAACCGGTCGCGGCCGAGCCAATGGGTGTCGCTGGGATCGTGGCGCATGGTGCGCTGGAAGAGCGTGTAGGCCAGCGGAGCGAGGCTCATGGCCGTGCCGGGGTGACCGTTGCCCACCTTCTGGACCGCGTCCGCCGCCAGCACCCGGACCGTGTCCACGGCGGCCGAGTCGAGGTCGGTCCAGTCGTCGGGATGGTTGGGGCGGGTAAGGGCGGAGATTTCCTCAAGCGTGGTCACAAACGTGCTCCTCACGTCGGTAGCAGGCCCTGGGTCAACCCTAGTGCGGGCGGCCGGGATGGTCGATCGATCCGTAAACCGTTCGTAAGCATTGCCTGAAGTTGGTTTCGGTAACCGTGGAATGGCTGCAGAAGCCGCTGGTCTACCATCCTCTGTAGTAGATCCCTGCCCGATAAGCGCCGAGGAGTCCTTGCGTGAGCATCCGCGAGCCGGTCCACATTTCGTGGCCCAGCCGCACCCGGATCACGCTGCTCGGCTACCTCAGCCTGACCAAGCCGCGCGTCATCGAGTTGCTGCTGGTGACCGCGATTCCGGCGATGCTGCTCGCGGACCGCGGCACCGTGGCGCCGCTGTTGATCCTCAATACGCTGGTCGGCGGCATGCTCGCAGCCGCGGGGGCGAACACGCTGAACTGCGTCGCCGACGCCGACATCGACAAGGTCATGAAGCGCACCGCGCGCCGGCCGCTGGCCCGGGCCGCCGTGCCGACCAGCCACGCGCTGGTGTTCGGGATCGCGCTGTCGGTGGCATCGTTCTTCTGGTTGTGGTGGACCACGAACCTTCTGTCCGCGCATCTCGCGGGGGCCACCATCGGGTTCTACGTGTTCGTCTACACGTTGCTGCTGAAAAGGCGGACGTCGCAGAACGTGGTTTGGGGCGGCGCCGCGGGATGCATGCCGGTGATGATCGGCTGGTCCGCGGTGACCGGAACCATCGCATGGCCCGCGTTGGCGATGTTCGCGGTCATCTTCTTCTGGACGCCGCCGCACACGTGGGCACTGGCGATGCGCTATAAGGACGACTACGAGGCGGCTGGCGTGCCGATGCTGCCGGTCGTGGCCACCGAGCGGCACGTCACCAAGCAGATCGTGGTGTATACGTGGCTGACGGTGGCCGCGACGCTGGTGCTGACCCTGGCCGCAGGCTGGCTGTACGCGGTGGTCGCGGTGCTGGCCGGCGCCTGGTTCTTGACCATGGCGCATCAGCTGTATGCCGGTGTGCGCCGCGGCCAAGCGATCAAGCCGCTGCGACTCTTCCTGCAGTCCAACAACTATCTGGCCGTCGTGTTCTGCGCGCTGGCCGTGGACTCCGCGCTCGGGCTGCCCACGCTGTTCTAGCGTTCGCGAGCCGCGTCGAAATTGCATTTTCACAGGCCTCTCCTCGCACTTTTCCTGCGAATTTGCAGTCTCGACGCTACGGGACCAGCACCACCGAGCCGGTCGTCTTGCGACCTTGCAGATCCTCGTGCGCCCGGGCCGCCTCGGCCAGCGGATAGCGCTCGCTGACCGTGACCGTGATCGAGCCCGCGGCGATCGCATCGAGCACTTCGCCTGCCCGCCAGGAGAACTCGTCGGAAGTGCGGGTGAAATGCGCCAGCGACGGGCGGGTCAGGTACACCGAGCCGGCGGCGTTGAGCCGCTGTGGGTCCACCGGCGGCACGGGGCCGCTGGCCGCACCGAACAGCGCCAGCGTGCCGCGGACCGCGAGGCTGGCCAGGCTCGCGTCGAACGTGGTCTTGCCGACTCCGTCGTACACCGCCGCGACCCCCTTGCCGTCGGTCAGCTCGCGGATCCGAGCGCCGAACTTCTCCGGGTCGGAGGGGTAGTCCAGCACCTCGACCGCGCCGGCCTGCCGGGACAGGTCCGCCTTCTGCGGCGTCGACACGGTGGTGATCACCTTCGCCGCTAAGCTCGTCGCCCACTGGGTGAGCAGCAGTCCGACCCCGCCCGCCCCGGCGTGCACCAGCACCGTGTCGCGTTGTTGGACCGGGTAGACGGACTTGATCAGGTAGTGCGCGGTCATGCCCTTCAAGAGCGCGGAGGCGGCGACGGCCGGGCCGACGCCCTCGGGCACGTAGGCGACGAAATCGGCTGGCGCGATGCTGTATTCGGCGTATGCGCCGTTGGTCGCGACGGTGACCACCCGGTCGCCGACGGTGAGCGCCGCGACGTCGTCGCCAACGGACTCGACGGTGCCGCAGACCTCCTGGCCGAGGATGAACGGCAGCTCCCGCGGATATGCGCCGGAGCGGAAGTAGGTGTCGATGTAGTTGACGCCGATGGCCTCGGCTTTGATCAGCACCCGACCCGGCCCAGGGGAGGGCTGGGGCTTCTCGACGTAGCGCAGGACCTCTGGACCGCCGTGTTCGGCAACTTCGATTGCGTGCATGCAACTATCATCCCCGGCAATGAAACTTGCGCGGCCAAACGTGTTCCATCCGCGCATCGTGCTGGCCGGGTGCCGGCAGCTTGTCGACGGTGACGGTGACGACGCGGGCCTGATTCCCGCGCTGCGCCGGCGGGCACTGCACGCGCGGTGGTTGGCGTGGGACGATCCCGACACGCTGCACGCCGACGTGGTCGTCTTGCGCGCGACGTGGGATTACGCCGAGCGGCTCGACGAATTCCTGGCGTGGACGACGGCGGTGCCGCTGCTGCTCAACGCTCCTGGCGTAGTCGCCTGGAACGCCGACAAGCGCTACCTGCTCGACCTGGCGCGGCGCGGCGTGCCGATCGTGCCGACCGCGGTGTTCGGGCCGGGCGACAAGATCCGGCTCCCGGGCTCCGGCGAGCTCGTCGTCAAGCCGTCGACGGGCGCGGGTTCGGTTGACGCGCAACGGTTCACGGACCGAACCGCCGCGCAGGCCCATGCCGCCGCGCTGCAACAACAAGGCCGCAGCGTGCTGGCGCAGCCCTACGACGATCGGGTCGAGCACGCGGAGGAGACGGCGCTGGTGTTCCTCGGCGGCCAACCGTCGCACGCTTTTACCAAGAAAGCGATACTGCCCCCGCAGGGCCGGCCCATCAAACTGGATGCGACCGGGACCTACGCGATCGAGACGCTTGCGCCCGCGGAACCGGACTTCGAGATCTGGGACGTGGGGTTCGCGGCGCTGGGCGCCGCCGCGGACCACCTGCAGATGGCGGCCCGCGACTTCCTGTACGCCCGCGTCGACGTCATCGGCGGCACCGACGATCCGCGGCTGCTGGAGCTCGAGCTCATCGAGCCGTCGCTGGGCTGGACGCAGCTCGACGAACGGACACGCGACCTGCAGCAGCGGGAGTTCGCGCGGCGGCTCTCGTCAGCGCTCGACCGGCTCGGGCTCGGCCCGCTCTCGCATCGACGCCCATAGCGCCGCGGTGCCTGCGGTCACGGCGGCGGCACCGGCGACGTGTATGGCGACCAGAGCGGCGGGCACGCCGGTGAAGTACTGCACCGTTCCGACGAGGCCCTGAGCGACCGCGAGCACGATCAGCACGGCCAGACGCAGCAGCACCGGCCGCGGCGCGGACGCGGCGAGCAGCCCGAAGCCCAGGCCGACAACCAGCGCGAGGTAGCCGATCAGCAGCGACGAGTGCGCGTGCACCAGCGTCGTAACCTCGACCTGTAGCCGCGGCACCGTGCGGGCGGGGCTGGTGTCACCGGCGTGCGGGCCGGCCGCGGTCACCAGAGTGCCGGTGACGAGCACGGCCGCCAGTGCGACAGCGCTCAGAGCGGCCAACCAGCGCAACGGCGTTGGCACCACGAGCCGGGGGACACCGTCGTCGGGCTCACCGATCTTCACGAAGAGCAGCACGGCCAGCCACACCATCGTCATCGACGCGAGCAGATGAAGTGCCACCGTCCACCACAAGAGCCCGGTCAGCACGGTGATGCCGCCGATGACGGCCTGCACGACGGTCGACGCCGGCATCAGCCACGCGTACACCTGCACCTCGGCACGACGGCGGGCCCGGGCGACGGCCAGCACCGCCAGCGCGGCCGTCAGCACCACCAGGAAGGTGATCATCCGGTTGCCGAACTCCACCGCTTGGTGAATGCGCGGCACCTCCGACACCGCGACGGGGGTGAAGCTGCCCGGGAAGCACTGCGGCCACGTCGGACAGCCCAGGCCCGACGCAGTGACGCGGACGATCGCGCCGGTCACGGCGATGCCGCCCTGCGTGAGGATCACCGCGGCCGCGATCAGGCGCTGCGTACGCAGGCTGGGCATCGGCAGCAGGTCGACCAGGCGCAGCAGAAACCGTCCGACAGCCACGGCCCGATCGTAGAGGAATGCCAACTACAGTCTGTAGTAGCCGCACCCGCGGGGAGTCGCCGTCAACGGATCTCGAGCACGTCGGTCAGTGGTCGTCGCGGTGTCGGCGGCGGCGATGAGCCGCCCGGGGGTAGTTGGCCGACTCGGATGAGCACTTGGGGTTCGGCGGTCCTCGCGATCTGGCGGCGGACGACTTGGCGGCTGGCGTCGATCTCGGTCAAGTGGGTCAACGTGCAGGTCGCCAGCTGGGCCACGGTGCACTCCAACAACACCGTCGACAGAACCTCGCCGCATCGCAGCACGTTCCCGCGGCTGTCGTCATAGGTGGAGAGCACGAGAATCTTCGAATGGTCGCGGTCCAGTGCCGCGCGCCGGGTGCTGGGGCCGCTTGCCGGGAAGTCGCGGGCCACATCCACGCGTTGGGCCTCGGTTTCGGAAACCAGCGCGCTTGGCGGAATCCCTTGCTGCCGGTCGGAATACCCTGTCCACCACTCAAGTTCGGCTTGATAGGACGGGTCGTGCTGGCGCAGTTGTTCGGTCATCCGCGTCGCGTCGGCCAAAGCCGGCCGGGTGTCGTCATCGATAGTGTCGAGGTACGCCGCGCTCTCGTCGATGACGCTGCGCAACACGGCTTCGAACGCCTCCCACTCTGTGGGTGCGGCGTAAGGAAGCCGATCGGTGCGGCGTCGACGTATCGCTTCGCCGAGGGCGTGCTGGAAATCACTGACGAATTCCATCCGCCGGAACTCGATCGAGGCGAGGTGCTCATAGTTGTTGGGATTCGGGTATCTGGCGATGATTGCTTCCCAGCCGGCGGCGGCCATCGCCACACGAAGATGATCGAGCACGGCGCCGCAGCTGAGGATCACCTCGCGACCGGTGCTGTCAGTGTGGTGCCCGATCCGCGACGGATCGGCGAACAGGTGAAGCACCCCGCTCTCGGCCACCCAGCGCCACGGCTGACTGTTGTGCAGCGACGGGGCGCGGCACGCCAGCTCCACCGCGTGACGGATCGCCTCGACATCGACCTTGGTCTGCTCGCTCATACCACCACTGTAGAAACCAACTCCAGCTCTGACACGGAGCCAACCACCAAGACTGAGATCGCCATCCGCCCCACACAGGCTGGTGCTTACTTCGCGCCACCTGGGAGTTACCCGGCTCGGCTGCCCGGCGGCGCCACCGTTGCCCCCTGTAGGCCCAACGAGAACAGCCCCCAAGGAATGCCCCCGAGGCCGGGCCGTTCGTGCCTCTTGTGTGGGACCGCGTCCCCGGATTTCGCCCGCTACTCGAGGACGAAGGTGACCAGCATGTTGACGCGGTAGGCGACAATTGCCCCGTTCTCCACATCCACCGACTGCTCCTTGATCCAGGCTGACTTGACACTACGTAGCGTCTCGTTGGCCCGAGCAAGGCCATTCTTCACGGCGTCTTCGAAACTGCTGTCGGACCTGGCGCTTATCTCGGTGACGCGAGCGACGGTACCTGACACGATGACCTCCCAGAGTTGAGTTTGATCGGACGATCTGAACAGTAACCATCCAACTCTTCCCGCGACAGAAGATGGAACCCTCGTATTGCGAACAGACCGGGACTTGCACTGACGGCTTATTCGCTGCTGCGGTGAGGCCCTTCATCGCCGCTGCCGGGATCAAATGGTTCTTATGGCTGCATAGGCAGCACGAGAACTCCAGGACGGCGGGCAGCTCGGCACATCAATGCCCGTCACCGGCGACCGATCGCGGCTGGGCGAGCCTGTACACGTCGATCAACCTGGTGAGATCGGTTGCGGTGACGATACCTACGACGTGACCGGCGTCGACGACCAGTGCACGGCCGCCCGTAGCCGGTGTCAGCCGCTCGAGCAACGCGGTGAGCGGTTCGTGAGGTGTGGCGGTGGGCACTCGGGGCAACGGTATGGCGATCTCACGCACCAGAGTGGTGCCACGCTGGCGTGGTTCGACCGCGCGTGGTTGCGCCAGCGTGATCAGTCCGATGGTCGACCCGTCGCGGTCCTCGACGGGATACGCCGAGTGCCGGTCCCCCAGCAGGTAGCGCTGGATGAAGTCCTCCACGGTGATCCATCCGGGAGCGGTGTGCGGGTGGGCGGTCATCGCGTCGACGACGCGCACGTCGGCGAGCGACTGCCGGGTCAATACCCGTGTCTCCTCCTCACGCGCGGCGGTGAACAGGAACCAGCCAATGAACGCCAACCACACCCCGCCGACCAGGGCCCCTGCCAGAAATTCCAGCAGCCCAATGCCGATCAGGACGAACGCGACCACGCGGCCGGCGCGCGCCGCCCCGACGGCGGCGCGCACCTTATCGCCGTGTCGGCGCCAGAGATACGCGCGCACGACTCGGCCACCGTCCAGCGGTGCGCCCGGCAGCAGATTGAACAGGCCCAACAGCAGGTTGATGCCTGCCAGCCACCAGGCGACGCCGACCACGATTTGCGCGACGCCGAGCTCGTCCAGTCCCGCGGCCACGCCTGCGAATATCGCCGCCAGTGCCAGGCTGGTTGCCGGACCTGACGCCGCGATCCGGAACTCCGCTCTAGGTGTCTTCGCCTCGCCGCGCAGGGTGGTCACGCCCCCAAACAGCCACAGCGTCACCCCTGCCACCGCGATGCCCGCGCGGCGGGCGAGGAGCGCATGCGTCAGTTCGTGGGCCATCAGCGACGCGAGCAGCACCACAGCACCGCACCCCCCAGCTATCCAGTAGGCGGCCGCCGGATATCCCGGCACTGTGTTGGGCAAAGTGGCGGCAAGGCTCCAGGTGAACAACCACAGGATGACCAGCACGCTCCAGTTGACGCTCACCGGAAACCCCGCGATCCGTCCTATCGGGATGCCCCCGCCCATGTCGAAACCTCCAAAAGTCGTGCTGGACACTTCGCCCGTCAGATGATCCGTCGGTGAGGTGGTGGCCCAGAGTGCAGGGCTAGTGGCTGGTGAGGGCCAGTGGGGAGCAGATCGCCTTAACGAACTGGGCGATCTGGTGCTCTGGTAGGTGGCGGGCGGTGTCGGCCTCGCTGACGATGCCGACCAGACGGTGGTTGTCGATCACGGGCAGGCACCGCACCTGGTGTCCTCCCCATGACGTTGAGCATTTCTTGGATGTCGGCATCACCGTTAACGTGGTAGATGCTGCCCTGGGCCAGCTGACCAGCCGCGGTGGTATTCGGATCCAATCCGGCGGCAAGGCATTTGATGACGATGTCGCGATCGGTGATCATGCCGTGTAGGTGGTCGTCGTCGCCGCAGATGGGCAGGGCGCCGACGCCCAGATCGCGCATGTGCTGAGCCGCGGCGGTTAGCGTCTCGTGCTCGCCGACGCAGGTCGCACCGGCATCCATGATGTCGCGGGCGGTAGTCATCGTGTCCTCCTGGACTCGACGTCATGCGGGTCGACTCGATCCCCGCATACACCCAGAACATACGGCCGTCAATCGAACCACCTCTAGGGCCGTTGGACCCTCAACCGCGGGCAGTGGACCCGTGCCGCCGTGGCGTTCTCGGCAGCCAGTGCAGGACTAGCGGGGACTAGCGGGCTGCGTTGAGTGGTGGTCGAGGTGCTTCACGCCAGGAGGGCCATGGCACAGAGCAGTGAAAGTCCGGCTGCGAAGCTGAGGGTATGCACGATCTTTTGCTGCGGAATCGGTGAGGTGGTGATTTCTGGCAGGAGATCAGCGAGCGCGATGTAGATGAAGTTGCCGGCGGCGAACGGCACAAGCACCGCGACGTCGACCTGTCCGGCGAAGGCGTAGGCGAGTAATCCTCCGACCGGGAACGTCAGCGCTGAGGCGACGTTATAGAGCAAGGCATGCCGAACACTCCACCCACTGTGCACGAGAATCCCGAAATCGCCTAGCTCTTGGGGGATCTCGTGCGCTGCCGCCACCAGCCAGGTCACGATGCCCAGGCGGATATCGACAATGAAAGCACTGCCGACGGCCACTCCGCCGATCAGGTTGTGCACTCCGTCGGCAGCGAGGATCAAGTAGCCGAGCGGGCGGTGCTCACTGATCGGGCGATGGCAGTGGTGCCAGTGCAGGAACTGCTCGAGCACATGAAAAGACAACACTCCCGCCCCGACCCAGGCATAGACCGACAGGTCGTTGCCGATCACCGCGATCGATTCGGGCAGCATGTGGAAAAGCGCACCGCCGAGCAGCGCCCCGGCCGCCAGCGCCACCAACGGCATCACTACTTGCGAGAAGAGCCGTTCGGGCAGGAGCAGGGCCCCGCTGCCGACCAGGGCCAACACGCTCATGGCCAGCCCCGCCACGACGATCCAGCCCAGCACCGACATGGCGAGACACTATCGGGCCGACCTACCGCGGTGGTCCGTTGTGGTGAACAGCTGTGCCGTTCTCGCCCCGGTCTACAAGGCACTGGGCCTGTTGGTTAGGGCTAAGGCCTCCTGACGCGATGCCCAGGTTTGCGTAATGTCAGCGCCATCCCGGACGGCTTGTCTGTCATGGCTTGCTTCAGACATCTGCGCTCAAAAAGGAGACTCGAATGTCACCTCGACAAACACATCTGGGAATCGTTGTCGGTGTTGATGGCTCACCGTCCTCGACCGTGGCGGTCGAATGGGCCGCGCGGGATGCCGAGCTGCGCAACGTTGCGCTCAGGTTGGTGCACGTCGTGGCGCCGGTTGTTTCTGCCGCTGGGCCGTGGCCAGAAATCCCGGCACCTTCCGAATATTCGCGGATGCTGGAAGCCCAGGCGCGCCAAATCATCGAGCAGGCCCACAAGGTCGCCGTCGAGGCCACCTCGCCCGGCCGCGCGCCCCACATAACGAGCCAGGTGCTCCATGGCCCGATCGTCCCTACCATGGTTGAGCTCTCCAAGGAGGCCGACATGGTCGTGGTGGGCTGCCGAGGCCAAGGTGCAGTGTCTCGCGCCTTGCTGGGCTCGGTCAGCTCCGGTGTGGTCCATCACGCGTGTTGCCCGGTCGCTGTCGTCCACGACGAGGAACGGCGCTCACCCCAGGCGCCGGTGGTTGTGGGCATCGACGGCTCGCCAACCTCGGAGTTGGCCACCGAGATCGCCTTCGATGAAGCGTCGCGCCGCGGCGTGGGATTGGTAGCGCTGCACGCCTGGACTGACATGGGTCCTCTTGATCTCCCGAGCATTAACTGGGCGCCCATCGAATGGGCAAATATCAAGGTCCGCGAGGAAGAAGTCCTGGCCGAGCGCCTGTGCGGATGGCAAGACCGGTATCCGGACGTTGTAATACACAAGATGGTCGTATGCGATCGGCCAGCGCCCCGGCTGCTTGAACAGGCAGAGACCGCTCAGCTTGCCGTGGCGGGCAGCCACGGCCGCGGTGGCTTCCCCGGCATGCTGCTGGGCTCGGTCAGTGGGGCAGTCGTGAACTCCGCACAGATCCCGGTGATCGTCGCCCGCTTGCCCTAGCAGGGCACCGGATCGGAAGTCGCGAGTATCCGCCGCGAACTCGAAGAGTTGCGCGGGACGCAAACTGCCGAGAGCTGGTCCAGCGGCGCGGCGCGGCGC
>Ga0055448_10000288_pt1 | contig 12506 bp, 11 predicted proteins | sample China_Galinas_PW_4_FD_57744 | JGI IMG/M metagenome (GOLD analysis project Ga0055448, IMG submission 57744) | Wetland microbial communities from San Francisco Bay, California, USA, that impact long-term carbon sequestration - China_Galinas_PWA_D2 | ecosystem: Environmental > Aquatic > Marine >... | reverse complement strand
CTCTATTCCTCTAAAAGCGCTCAAAATCGTGCCCGTAATTCAAGAAGAACCAATAGCGATTTTTAATCGAAATCCAACACGTATCCGTTTATTTGAACCACCTCATGAACCGTGGAAACAGCAAGCTGCTAAACAAGGGGTCTTTTATCAAGAGCTTCCTGTTCTTGTTAATGGGCGCATTGAATTATTGAATTACCTAAGAGAAGTTGCCCTAAGCGTCAACTTTCATCGATATGGCTTGATTTAATCTTTACGAAATACCATATACATTTCTGATCAAACTCATCTGAGGTACAACATGTCAAATCCCTGTTCAGGCATTCACAAACAACGTCTTTTTGTGGGAGAAGGTAACTTCTCCTACACAGAAGCGATTATCAACAAACACGACGCAATCCACAAGCACCCCCCAGAGGCCTCGCTCGCACATGCGATTACAGCCTCCGATCTCACACAAAAAAATTCTTGTGATGCACGCATCGAACAACTCGCACGCCAAGGAGTTAAAATCTTATTTGGCATCGATGCCACACAGCTGGGTCAGTTTACAAAAGGTGTATACAAACGTATTCACTGGAATTGCCCCCACGACGGCAGTGATTGTAAACAACAAACGCTCCCTCCTATTATCGTAAATTTTTTTAAGGCGTGCGCATCCATTCAAAAAAAAGGCGATCGAGTGCATGTTACCCTCGTCCAGTCACAGCACACTCCCTTATTCTATCAAGGATATGTGTATGACATTATTCAATCTGCTTGCCGCGGCGGATACACCTTGCTTAAAAAACGGATTTTTAATGCAAATCGGTATCCAGGTTATGAACACACGCAAACAAATACAAACGAAAAAGCTTCCGTTACAGAACAGGGAATGAAAGAATTTGTATTTGAAAAAATTTCCCAAAAAAAATTCGAACGCATTTTAAATAATGCACGCATACCCTGCAAAGAGGGACAAAGGCAAATGTACCAAGCGGCTCCCATGATTGAGAACGTCTTGCAATTGTCTAAAAAAAACTTTTTTTTAAAACTATCTACATTCTATAAGTCAGCGAGATTTGTTGTTGAATGTGAGAGTGATGATGATTCTTCTGACTGTGAGCTTTCCGATGGTGAATAAGCTGAGATTGTTTTTCAACAAACCCAAACATTGCTATACTCCTAAGGCATGAACCAAACACACTCTCTTAATCCCGGACAACAAAAAGCCTCCACCCACTTACAAGGGCCTCTGCTTGTAATCGCAGGCGCAGGCTCTGGTAAAACACGCGTTGTCACCCATCGCATCGCACACTTGATTCAGTCAGGTGTTATCCCCTCCCAAATACTCGCTGTCACCTTTACCAATAAGGCCGCGGGAGAAATGCAGGATAGGATCCACAATTTGTTAGGTTCTGAATATTTTGATAGTTATCCCACTATTTGCACCTTTCATAGTCTTGGAGTGCGTATTTTAAGAGAATCGATCCACTACCTTGGCTACGCACAAAATTTCACCATCTACGACGAGGAAGATGCGAGCAAGTTATTGCGCGGCTGCATCCAATCTCTTGGCATTAAAAAGGACTCTTCTCAGTTCAAAGCGTTTCGCAACTTTATTTCGAACGCTAAAAACAGACTGGAAAAACCCGAAGATCTCGATCTATCGGGACTGTCGCACACCTTTCAGAATGCGGTACCCGCGCTCTATAAGCTTTATCAAGAGAGGCTAAAAGAGGCCAATGCGCTGGATTTTGATGACCTGCTTTTCTTAACTGTGACTCTATTTCAAAAACATCCCGAAGTGCTAGCTAGTTACCAAAAAAGATGGCCTTACCTACTCATTGATGAGTACCAAGATACCAATTATGCCCAATATCTCATGGCGCGGCTGATTGTAGAGGAAAATCACAATATTTTTGTAGTGGGCGATCCCGATCAATCTATTTATTCGTGGCGCGGGGCTAACATTCAAAATATCTTAAATTTTGAAAAAGATTACCCCGGCGCGCAAGTTGTCCGCTTGGAGCAAAACTACCGCTCACGCGAAAACATTCTCAATGCAGCCAATCGCCTCATTCAAAAAAACGAATCGCGCTATGAAAAGTGTCTGTGGAGCGACCGTGGCCCCGGAGAAAAAATCACGCTCTATGTGGGAGGCACAGAAAGAGATGAAGCTGATTTTGTCGTCCGCGAGATCGAGCGACTGCGCACATTGCACCAAATACCGCTCAATCAAATGACCATTTTTTACCGCACAAACTTTCAATCGAGGATTTTTGAAGATTATCTTCTACGCAGGCGCATTCCTTATGTGATTGTAGGAGGCATTTCTTTTTATCAAAGAAAAGAAATTAAAGATGTGCTCGCCTTTTTGCGTATGGTCAATTCTGATTACGACTCCATCTCGTTTGAGCGCACCATTAACCTCCCCAAGCGAGGGATTGGGCAGGCGAGTATTGAAAAAATAAGAGCGGGTGCCTCTGAGGCGCAAATACCCATACTCACTTTTTGCGAAAAACTCCTCGCAAACCCCAAGCCTGAGGTGCGCCTTTCTGCCAAGCAAAAAGAGGGATTAAACGACTATGTAAGCTTAATTCAAGCCCTAAGAGAGGTGCAACAGCAAGGCTCGCTTGAAAAACTTGTCACCGAAACCATTCAACAGAGTCATTATCTAGATGTTTTGCGCCAAGATAAGGAAACTTTCCAAGATCGCAGAGATAACGTGGATGAGCTCGTTTCAAAGGCGCACGAATGGGAAATGTTTCAAGAATCTGGCTCTTTGGATGCCTTTTTAGAAGAACTTTCTCTAAAAAGTTCATTGGACCAGGCGCATTTTGAAGAGGACCAAATCAACATGATGACAATACACAATAGCAAGGGGTTAGAATTTGAAATAGCCTTCTTAGTAGGGATGGAAGAGGACCTTTTTCCTCATGTGAATTCGCGTGATTCGTACGATCAGCTAGAAGAAGAACGCCGGTTATGCTATGTAGGAATGACGAGGGCAAAAGAGAGGCTCTATCTCACCGCTGCAGAGACCCGGTTTATCTGGGGGACGCATAAAATGATGCGTCCAAGCCGCTTCCTCAGAGAGATACCGAAGGAATATATTAGTAGATATTGAGGGGAATGATGAAAGGACGTTTGGAGCAGGTTTCCACACAAAATGTGAAACAAATCCAACGTTTAATTCTATCTCCCCAAATGCAACAGGCGCTCCATCTATTACAACTCCCTGTAATGGAGCTTGAAACAGCGATCGAAGAGGAGCTCACCCTCAACCCCCTTTTGGAATATTCAGAAGACGAGAATTCTCTACCCGAAGAGGAGTTTGAAATCTTAAGTGTCTTAGACCAAGAAATGCGCGCCTCCACCTCACAAACAAGCCGGGAGGAAGAAGATCTTAAATCCTTTATCGAAAACACCGTTGCCTATGAGAGCTCTCTCTATGAACACTTGATGGAACAAGCGCGCGAAACCTTTGTTTCACAACAAGACTTAGACCTCGCCCAAGTTCTCATCGGCAATCTTGATCATGATGGAATTTTAACAACCTCACTTGAAGAAATTGCCGCTCTTTTTGGCACACAGGTGAACGCGCTCATCCCCATTCTAGACAGCATTAAAACCTTTGACCCAATAGGAGTGGGAGCACAAGACCTAAAAGAGGCCCTGCTGATTCAACTCAAAGGACAAGGAAAAGAAAAAACGCTTGCCTTTCGCATCATTGAGCAACACTATCAAGATGTAATCCACAATCGGATTCCCCTCATTGCCAAAAATTTAAATCGAACTCCCCAGGATATTCGCTTAACAATTGCCCAAGAAATTTCCCATCTCGACCTTCACCCAGGAACCAATCAATCAGAAGGGCATTACAGACAAATGACCCAACACCTCACACCCGATCTAATGATTTCTTACTCAAACGGGAAATTTGAAATCGATATCAATAGCGAACGCATCCCCAACCTTAGACTAAATAAAAGCTACCTGCAGATGCTGAGCGATGCCACAACTTCCAATGAAACAAGAGACTATATCCGAGAAAAAATTTCTTCCGGCAAATGGTTATTGCGCAATTTGCACGAAAGACACCAAACTCTCTACCGTATTGCCGAGCAACTGATTAAATACCAAAACCTCTTTTTTTCTTCCCCTAAGGGACAGCTAGTGCCTCTCACCATGAAGGAAATCGCTGAAGAACTTGAATTGCACGAATCTACAATTGCGCGTGCTGTTTCCAATAAATACCTCACCTGCGCACGTGGAATTTTGCCCCTAAGATCTTTTTTTACTCACTCCTATACTACAAATACCGGCAAAAATATTTCGTCGCATACGGTCAAAGACCTCCTCTGTGAGATGCTTGATAAAGAGGACAAAGCGCGCCCCTTATCAGACGAGGTGATCTCTGCAATGATCAAAGAAAAAGGCATCCCCTGCGCCCGCCGCACCATTGCCAAATACCGCCAAGAACTCAATATTGGAAATACGACCCAGAGAAAAATTCACTAAAGTTTTGTCTCCTCTTTGCCGATAACCCTCTTTTTGGAGGGAACAAACATGAAATATAAATCAGGTGGTTATAGTTGGCTCGGTGTCGCACCAGAATCAACTTTAGAACAGGAGATTGAAAAACTAGAAGATAAGATCCGTGAGCTCAAAAAAGAGAAAGAAAAAAACAGCGAGCAAATCGACGCATTAGAACTAAAGATTCGGCAGCTTAAAGAGGCTGCTGAGTAGAAAAATAAGCAACACAAATTTGCTCCCACCGAATATGGAGCTTGCGCATCTTGTGAGCGTACTCCAAAATTTCTGAAACAGACATCTTTGCAAAGCGCACAATCTCTCGGTCTGTGAGTCGCAACATCACAGCAAGTGCCTTTTGCTCTCCTACGGTTTCAGAGAGGCGTTTGCACGCTTTTAAAAATTGACGCTGTGTCAAACATAGGCGGAAACACCCCGCACTCACAATCCCCAACACCCCAAACAGTGCCACCATCCCAAAGCTTGAGAAAGCCGAAACTAGAAAGGCGACTCCCAATAGAGCGATAAATGCCTTCGTCTCTTTTGTAGAGCGAAATAAAGGGCCAAAAAAACGACGAAATTTAGACGAGGCCGTTTGATAAGCCAAAACCTCTTCAAAGATCGGTTCTTCAAACCCACTTCTTGCAACATGCACAAGCTCGTGCGCAATCACCTCATCCTTTGAATAACCAAGGTATTTTTTTTTCTTTAGAAAGCTTTTTTTAAGTTGCAGGACCACCCGATGATGATCGATCCACACGCATGCTCCTTCCCACGGACGCAATCCCTTATTTTTGTAGATAATTTCTACCCAATTGGGCTGAATATCAAATAGTTGAGTTGATAGGGAAGAGTGTATCGAATAGATAGGTAAATTTGCACACCGCTTAAAAAACATCTCTTCCCCCTCATCAGGACCTGGAATTAAACCCCTTTGATTCCAATCAACAAGATCTATAGAATGTTTTTTGAACTGCATAAGCACTAAACCTGTGAAAAACAGACAAACCGATTGTAGCACTAAGTCATTATAAAATCTATATACTATGAAAAATGAAATCATTTGTTTACATAGGCTCACACTCGCCCACGGCCTTGGAAGACAAAAAATCTGGAAGCTTCTCGAGCAATTTGGAACCGCTGAAAAAGCAATAGAGGCTGGATGGAGCGCAAAAACCCAAAAAATTTTTGATAAATGGACAGTGAAAAATGAAAAAGAGGATCTAGAAAGCGTAGAACGAGCCGGAGTACAACTGATCAGCTATTTAGACCCGAGCTACCCTCAAAATTTACTGACCATTCCAAATTTCCCCCTCTTGCTCTATGTCAAAGGAACGCTCCATACACAAGATCAAAATAGCCTAGCCCTTATAGGAACACGCAACGCAACGCTTTATGGAAGACAAACGGCGCATCAGCTTGCCGCTGACACCGCCTACGGAGGGGTCACAATTGTCAGCGGGCTTGCGCGCGGTATTGATACAGCCGCACATATGGGTGCCCTAAAGGGTGGAGGACGCACTCTTGCCATTCTTGGATCGGGTCTCTCTAATCCCTACCCCCAAGAAAATCTTGAGCTCGCCCGACAAATTACTCATTCTGGAGCTGTGATCAGCGAATACCCCATGGACACCTCTCCTGCCAAAGGATTATTTCCACAAAGAAATCGCATTGTGAGCGGAATTGCGCAAGGCGTTTGCCTCATTGAGTCCCCTCTTAAAGGAGGAGGGATGCTTACAATGGAAATCGCAGAAAAACAAAAAAAAATGTTATTTGCGCTTCCCGGGCGGATAGACTGGCCTAATTTTGAGGGAAACCACACCTTGATAAAAAAAAGAAAAGCTCTACTTGTAGAAAATGCACAAGATTTGTTACAAAACTTCCAAGACCTTAAAAAACAAGAGCTTAAAGACACTCCTACCCCCCATCTCTCCACTACCGAACACACTTTTTTACAAAAGCTTCCCTCTCAAGAAAAAAGTATTGAGGAACTTGTTTTGTTGACACAATTGCCTATAATGCAATTGAATGTCTTGCTAACACGGCTTGTGTTGAAGAAAGTAGTTAAAGAATTTCCTGGAAAAATTTATAAGAAGACTTATGGGTAAAGCACTAATCATCGTCGAATCTCCAGCAAAGATCAAAACTCTAAGAAAATTTTTAGGGAAAGATTTTCTTTTTGAATCCTCAGTCGGGCACATCCGTGATCTGCCCAAAAAAGGGTTTGGGATCGATACGGAAAACAATTTTGAGCCGGTATACGAAGTGCTCGCCGATAAAAAAGAGGTGATTGCAAAGCTTAAAAAAGCTGCTAAACAGTGCGATGTTGTCTACCTCGCCCCCGATCCCGATAGGGAAGGAGAGGCAATTGCATGGCACATCGCAGAGATTTTACCCCCTAAAACAGTCATCAAGCGCACAGCCTTTAATTCGATCACCAAAGAAGCTGTATTACACGCCATCGAGCACCCTGAAGAGATCAACATAGCGCTTGTCAACGCGCAACAAGCGCGCCGCCTTTTAGATCGCATTGTGGGCTATAAAATCTCGCCTATTCTCGCCCGCAAAATTCAAAAGCGCTCCGGTGTTTCTGCTGGAAGAGTGCAATCTGTGGCCCTCAAACTTGTTGTGGACCGAGAAAAAGAAATCGAAGCTTTTAAAGCTGTCGAATACTGGAATATTGGAGCGATAGTCCAAGATGGAGACCCAGCCAAAACATTCCCTATACGCCTCCACTCGGTCGATGGAAAAAAATGGGAAAAAGAGCCGCAAGAGGGGAAAAATCTCTTTTTAATCTCCAATAAAGAAACAGCCGACCAAGTTGTTGCACGCTTAGAAAAAGCGACCTACCACGTCGCAAAAGTGGATAAAAAAGAGAAAAAAAGAAACCCCGAACCTCCCTTTATCACCTCCACTCTTCAACAGGAGGCGAGCCGTCACTTTCGCTACTCAGCCTCTAGAACAATGAGTATCGCACAAGGGCTCTATGAAGGGATCGACCTCGACAGCGAGGGCGCCGAAGGTTTGATCACCTATATGCGTACTGACTCTGTGCGTATTGCTCCAGAAGCGCTTGCACAAGCCAGAGAATTTATCGATACCACCTTTGGCAAAGACTACCTCCCCGCCAAACCACGCACCTATGCCACCAAAAAAGCGGCTCAAGACGCTCACGAAGCGATCCGCCCCTCTAACCTGCGTCACCCTCCAGAAACCATCAAAAAATATCTCACACACGACCAATACAACCTCTACACTCTTATTTGGAAGCGTTTTATCGCCTCTCAAATGAATCCCGCCATCTACGACACGGTCTCTGCAGATATCGCCACCGATCAAAACATCCTTCTGCGCGCCTCTGGTTCTACCATGAAATTTAATGGCTTCTTGGTGCTATACGAAGAGAAACAAGATGAAGAAAAAGAAGATGAAGAGGGCAAACTCCCCCCCCTGACACCACAGCTTCCCCTTCATCTTATAAAAGTCACCTCCGAACAAGCATTTACTAAACCTCCTCCGCGCTTTTCAGAAGCCTCTCTTGTAAAAGAGCTTGAAAAATCGGGGATTGGGCGTCCCTCTACCTACGCCTCAATCATGAACAAAATCCAAAGCCGAGACTACACCACCAAAGAAAATCTGCGCCTTAAACCGACCGAACTTGGACGCGTGATTGCGCAATTTTTAGAAGACAACTTCCAGCAGATCATGAATATCGGCTTTACAGCTCAAATGGAAGATACACTTGAGCAAGTAGCCGCCGATAAAAAAGAGTGGAAAAGCGTGATCCAAGAATTTTGGACCGAATTTATCCCAACTGTTGAAACAGCCGAGAAAGAAGCCTTTGTTCCGAAGTTGATGACCGATATTGACTGTCCACAATGCAAAGAGGCAAAGCTACAAAAAATCTGGTCGAAATCTCGTTATTTTTATGGTTGTTCTCGCTACCCCGACTGCGATTATACAACATCTACAGAAGAGATGAACTTTAACAAAGAAGAGTACGCCGAAGGATTTGACTGGGATCAAGCGTGCCCTATCTGTAGCGGCCCGACAAAACTGCGCTTTGGAAAATTTGGTCCCTTCTTAGGTTGTCTTAAATACCCTGAGTGTAAGGGAATTGTGAACATTCCCAAAAAAGGTGAATCTCTCATCTCTACAGAAACCGTATCAGATTGTCCAGCAATAGGATGTGATGGAAAAATCATTTCTCGCCGCTCTCGCTTTGGTAAAACCTTTTATTCATGCACCAATTTTCCGGACTGCGATGTGATTGTGAACGAAACAAGCCAACTCGCAGAGAAATACACCGACCACCCTAAAACAGCCTATAAGAAAAAAGCGGGTGGTAAAGGGCGTGGAGGAGCGCGCGGCAAACTCAAACCTTCTAAAGAGCTAGCTGTAGTCATTGGAGAAGAGAGTGTAACACGTGGAGAGGCGACCAAAAAAATCTGGATATACATCAAGGAGAACAACCTCCAAGATCCCAATGATAAACGACAAATTATTCCAGACGAGACGTTAACTAAAGTCTTTGGTGGCAAAGAGTCTATTAGCATGTTCAAACTAGCTGGCATTTTGAGTGCGCATCTCTCCTAGAAAACGTCGAGTGTATTGAATCATTCAAGCTATTTTCCTTTTTAGAGTAAAGGTTGGTCACCGTCGTGAAGTTTATCGTTAACGATTCAAGAATATCAGATTGCTTTCAAGGGAGCCCACTTCATCATAACCAGACATGGAAAGGAAGCCGCTGTGCTGATTTCTCTAGATGAATTCCAGTTTTTGCAGAAGGCTATGGAGTATTTAGAAGATGAAAGCGACGTTGCAGATGCTAAAGCGGCTATCAAAGAAGTTAAGCGTCGAGGAGCCAAGCCTCTGAAGCAATTAGCCAAAGAGCTAGGCATTAATGTATAGAATCGAGATATCTCCAGCCGCTGAAAAACAGATCAGGGCACTTCCTAAGAGGGGACAGACCAAGATCATCAAACGTCTTTATAAATTGTCTAATAATCCACTTCCTTCGGGAGTGAAGAAGCAAAGACGCCAAGAAAAAAATAAACCTTTGATTATATGAGACTTGAACTCGCTTGTCTTTGCGCCTCGGCGCCTTTGCTTCTTCGCGTTGATTAAGTGGGGCATGGAAGAAACGTATCTAATGCCGAGATCTAAAGAAGATTTTAGTTTATAAGCAGCTGATGGAAATACTAGACTATTATTAATTTTCATAAATGAAGTTTAGCACAAAAACACTAGGATTTTATTAATATTTAATAAATGTCGAAAAAAGTCTTTTTTGCGTGATTCACCGTAGAGGAACGGAGGCATAGAAAAAAACAATAAATGTACCGCCGATAACGAGTAACAAAAGCTCTTTTTCTTTAGATAGAGTCTTTTGTATGTTTACGCATCTCCTGATCCATACGTCCTAAATCATATCCCTCAAAATCCACAAACTTAAAGAATGTCTCAAAAGCGGGCTGCGCTTGCGTTACCTGCGCAGCCATCTCTTGAGCAATCTTACGATAACCCGGATGCCCTGCAGCTTGTGAGCGAAGCTCTGTTAACCATTGTAAAGCACGAAGGTTGATGTGGAAATACCAACGGACGTTATAAGCCATCGGCACAACGTATTGCGCCTCTTCCGGCAACTCTTCAGCAATACGTGCATGCACCTCGCGCGCTGCATCCATTGCATCACGATAAGATTGCTCCTGAGGAGTGCCTACAATTTCATCGGGAATCCAATATCCAAAACTTGTATCAAACAGCTGTCTCTCTTGTGTCAGCATGCGATGACGATGCAGATCTCTGTAAGCCCCAAAATCGGCGATGATTTCAAAGGTGAATTGCGCGTGTTCAAGAGCTCGAGGAGATTTATGGCGGCGGTTCTCACGAATAGAAGACGCTGCATCAAAGATGTTAGCGATCTCTTCTGATGAGAGTGTGCGACAGTGCGCTTGAAGCGCTTCTAAGCTATTTGCACTATGGGTATAAGCAAGGGCTCCTGCCACTTTGTAGACACTGTCGGGATCGTGATAGATAAGGCGCACACCCGGTTTTTGCGCTTTTTCTTCGAGAATGTTGTGTTGAGAAACGCTTTTAAGCTGCTCTTGCATAGACTCCTGGAATTGCGCATACGCCTCATAATGCCTATGATGTGATTCTGCACGACGGACAAACGAGGGAATGACTTTGGAGAGCTCTTCATACGCTTGCTTGCCCACCTCTTGCAGTTCGGCTAAGTTTTGAGATTGCATCTTGTTAAGCAACCCCTCCCAAAAGCGACCATTTCCAAAAGCCCCTAAGTTCGTAAGTGTTCCGGCAGGAAGCAGGCCGCGCAAACAATCTAATACTTTTGCACGTAAAGCCGCTGTATAAGCCCCTTTAGACTGCTCCGGATCTTTAGGATAACGCTTTTCCATCTGCTCTGTAAGTGGAGGGATCAGTCGAGAGTAGGTTTCAAACAGCATATCGCATGTTTCAAGGTACGCCTGCTTGTAGGCAGAGGTCATCAAAATTGGTTCGCGGTAATAAAGAAATTCTTCCTTCACTTTTTGATCAAAGTAGATGTATCTGGTTGATTTTTCAAGCGGTGAACCCCCGATACGGCTATCTTCTATAAATTTAGCAGCCAGCATCGAAACATTCTCAACAGCTAAATGCGCGCCGCCAAGCTCGCCAATAGAATCATCCCCATATCCATCTAAGATTCGATCATAAAAATTTTGTGCTCGTCGAATCGCTAAAACCTGTTCTTCTGTTTTTTTTTCCTTATCTGAATCCGCATCGCCGACAATCGTGTCAAATGCCGTTTCTTCCGACTGCACAAACTCTTTTAGAAGTAGAGAGCGGAGGCCTAGGCTGGATCTAGAGTAACGGGAAAACAGAGCTCCCTTAATCACCTCGGGAAGGTTGCGCAGAACAAATATGTTACTTTGTGTGTTAGTCACAAAGCGCTCGAGTAAACGTTCTTGTTTCTCTGAAAACTCTTCATAATTTTGCATGGAAGCAAACCTCATCTTTTTGGGTAATCGAGCGTGCCATAAATTCCTTTGAACAATCAAGCAAAAAATAATGTTGGAAAATTGTTAAAAACCCTGTTTATAGACGGTTCATTCACTGTCAATCAATTGTTGACAGTTCTCAATTTGTTAATAAGCGGAAAGTTATCGTCCTTCTATCAACAGAGCGTGAACATCTATTTAACAGTGATGCAAAATGGCACTTATTGACACTTCAACACCTTTTGAAGAGGAAGAAATTAAGGGTATATATATATTCTCTTCTTTTAACCTAACCACTTAATTTAGCCATGCCTCCCCTTATTCGTCCTAGAAGGAACCGTAAAAGCCAAGCCATTCGCTCTCTTGTACGAGAAACACATCTCGGTGCATCTGATTTGATCTATCCTCAATTTATTTTAGAGGGAGAGGGTGTGCGCAGCCCTGTAAAAAGCATGCCGGGAATTGAACGTCTTAGTTTAGATGGTGTACTTAGACAAGCAGAGCGACTTTTAGAGCTTGGCATCCCTGCCATTGCGCTGTTTCCGGTGATTGAGAGGGGGTTAAAAGATAGCGTTGGCTCTGAGAGTTTAAATCCAGATGGGGTATTGCAAAGAGCAATACGCGCCCTTAAAGCTGAATTTCCACACATATGTGTAATTTCTGATGTGGCGCTCGATCCTTATACCTCCCACGGGCACGACGGGCTTGTCTGTGGGCACGGAGAGGTGTTAAACGATGAATCAGTCGATCTGCTTGTTAAAATGGCTCTTGTGCAAGCTGAGGCGGGCGTAGACGTGGTAGCGCCAAGCGACATGATGGACGGGAGGGTGCGAGCTATTCGAGAGGGACTTGATGAGGCTGGCTTTTTTAATGTGAGTATTCATGCATATTGTGCGAAATACGCATCTGCTTTTTATGGACCTTATCGCGATGCTGTGAGCTCTCATCCTGTCGCTGGAGATAAAAAAAGCTATCAACTCAACCCAGCAAATA
>Ga0055448_10000285_pt1 | contig 12562 bp, 11 predicted proteins | sample China_Galinas_PW_4_FD_57744 | JGI IMG/M metagenome (GOLD analysis project Ga0055448, IMG submission 57744) | Wetland microbial communities from San Francisco Bay, California, USA, that impact long-term carbon sequestration - China_Galinas_PWA_D2 | ecosystem: Environmental > Aquatic > Marine >... | reverse complement strand
GTGAAAACGCTCAAGGGCCACGTGCGGAGCGTCATCGGCCCCATAGCCACTCCCGACAAAATGCAGTTCGCCCCTGGACTGCCGAAGACCAGAAGCGGTAAGATAATGAGGAGGATATTGAGGAAGATAGCCCACGGGCAGCTCGAAGAACTGGGCGACACCTCGACCCTCGCCGACCCCTCCGTGGTCGATAGTCTTGTAAAGGGAAGGCAGTAAGACAACGAAGACCGGAAACATCGATAGGTACATCCTTCACCGGAACGAATCCGTTCTGGTGGTAGTGGACATACAGGACAGGCTTGCCTCGGTGATGAGCGAGAGAGAGCATGTGGTGAAGAACACCTCGCTCCTCATCGAGGCGGCTAAAATTCTTCACGTCCCGATAGTGCTTACCGAGCAGTATCCCATCGGGCTTGGACACACGGTCAAGGAGCTCAGGGAGATATTTCCGCCCGAGCTCAAGGCGATAGAAAAACTCCATTTCAGCTGCTGCAGCGAGCCAGGGTTCCTCGAGGAAATTCAGAAGCTCGGCCGCAACAAGGTGATACTCACCGGGATGGAGACCCACATATGCGTGCTCCAGACCGCGCTCGGCCTCCTGGACGAGGGCTACGGCGTGCACTTCGTAAGCGACGCGGTATGCTCCCGCAAGAAGAGCGACTACGAAGTGGGCCTCGGCGTGGCCCGCGAGGCGGGGGCCGTCATTACCTCGGCCGAGACGGTCATCTTCCAGCTCCTCGAACAGGCCGGCACCGACGAGTTCAAGCAGATATCAAAGCTGGTGAAGTAGGGGGAACTCCTCCTGAACATCAGCGGAATTGCTGATGACGAACAACAATTATTTTTTCTCGCTAATGCTTGTGCTTATCTGCCTCAATATCGCTCGATTCTGGCTCATCCCCTGTGGTAATGCTTTGTTCCTCAGTTTGAGATCCAACTGTTTCTACAATGGCTTCAGCAGGATGTGAATTCGTCAGGGCTGTAACTGATGTTGGTTGTTCAGAGGATTCTTCCTCTTCAGTAGCAGGCTTCACCAACTTAGGTGCTGAAGGAGTCCATTTACTTAAGTGCTCAACTATTCCGCTGTAAAACTCCTCAAGCATCTTCTCGATAATATCAACAAACTTTTTTGGATTGGCGAACTTTCTACCGAAGTCTCTCAGAAGGACAACTTTATATTCCTTGATGCTTTTACCTTTCAAGGTTTCATAGATGCTGTCAAGATCACCGACGTTTACGCGAGCCGTCTTCCCTATGTTTTTAATGATTGTATCAATCCATATTTCTTTTTCGATTCTCTTGAAGGTTTTTTCATCTTTCTTTTGGCAGTGCATTAACTGACGCTTCAACCAGCCAATCTGCCCTTTTGTAGTAATACCGCTATCTTGAGGTGCCATTAGAGAAACGCACATTTCAACAGATCTTTTGTCCAAGTTACCCGTGATCCTGATATCAGATACAGCATCTCTGACCTTAAGAACTGATTCAAGCCTCTGATAATTTATTAGAGAATTGATATCATTATCTACCCTGTCCTGTAGCTTCCCTCTGTATTTTCTTTCCCCGGATTCAACTAGTACTCCAAGCTTTTGGCTCAGAATTAATGCCATGTCCTTTTCTTCTTGCTGCCAGCTTCTTACTGACTCATAAACATCTTTGTCAGTGTCCCTCAGGCTTGCCCCGGAAATAATCTTCTCAATTACATCTTTCCATCCAGCTTGCATTTGATGGAAACCGAAAGCGCCTGACTTCTCATGCTCAAGATATTTGACAGCCTCACGCATAATTTCTATTTGGTCTTCATCTGTAATATTAGTGTCATTGTCAAATAGCAGCACATGCGCAATTGTCAGTAAATAGGTCCAAGAGAAATGATACATATCAACGCCCTTTACACTCTTTATATCAATGGGGCATTGTGTTGATTCTGAAACAAACTGGTTGGACACGGTTACCAGCCTGGGTATTGCATGTGAAGTGGCTATTCCCTGATAACGCTCAATTTGGTCTTTATTAATTTTGTCATTACCGTTTTTCATCTCAAATATTGCCGCATCCTTTATTATTCCCCCGGCGACAACTATTAACAGCCCATCAGGACGGCCCTTCTTTTCCTTGGTGTTTGGATCGAGATCAACCTCAGTATATACATATACTTTTCCACCCCTAGGCATGTTCAGCTCTTTAAGGATCATATTTCTGAATTCTTTGACCAGTTTAATGGTTGCTAGTAATACGGAGGTCAAAGCCATTTCATCCCCTAGTTTATAGGTTGGGATTAATCTGGCTTCTCTTTCTTCATGGTTTATAAATTGATCAAATTCGCTTTTTCTCAATCCAATAATTTTGCCTAATTTCTTATCCATGATTATCTCCTGGCCTTTAAAGTCTATAAGTTGACAGCATACTAACGCGCGCGTTCGTATTAGGGAAAGATATTAGTTATTAACTTATAACAATTTAACGGTTGCTTTCTTTGGTAATTAAACGATTTGTGCACAGAAAATATTTGTAGTGCTGATGTCGGCATGCCCCTCAGCTGCAATATAGCACAGGAGGGCCGATTAATGCCAGAGGGAGGTGGACAGGTTGAAATGAGTCGAATGGTGGGGAAATGGAGCCGGGAATGGGACTGCTATATAATAAAGCATTAACCGACGGAAAGAGATCATGAAAGCCATCGTTATAGTACTTGTCCTAATGCTTGCCGGTTGTGGCGCTAAGTTTGTGCCGGTGGACATTGGGCTTCAACCTTCCAAGGCCGGGGACAACAGGGCCAGGCTGGCAGACGAGATGCTCAACAGGCTTGCCATAGACCGCGGCGTCCCCTTTGCAATTGACTATAAAAAGGGTAGTTATGCGCTGAAGGGCCTGGCCATGAACCCGGATGAGACCGAGGTCGTGATATTGCTTGAGCATACTGACATGAGTTTCTTCGCGCTTCGGTATGCATATGTTTACCTGAGCTTTGGGGCCTCGCCCGGAATCAGGGCGGATCAGAACGTGGCGCAAACTAACGTACGCGATGGTATATCGATAGAGCCTGAAGGGACCTATCGGGGGATCTATCGTCTGAGCCTTACGGATGCGTGGCTCTGTTACGGGGAAACAAAGCAGGTGCCTGTTATAAAGGATGGCAGGTTTGTCATTGAGGCATCTGACAGAATTTTAAGGCGGTCCATGTATGCAGATATGAAGAAGCACTACATACCTACAACCTGTCAGGGGTTGCAGGGCTCTAAACCCGGCGAGACACCTCTGCGCGGGGGGGTGAGATTTTACTTCAGCAGCATGGATGAGCTTAATGACTTTGCTTCATTGTTAATTGAGATATTCCCGCGCATAAGTCAGTCGCGATAGGCTTGATCATATTGGGCCACTTGATCGGGGAGCAATTTAACTATGATATAAGGGCGCAATATGAAAAAGGATTCCAGTAGCATAACCTGCCGGAATCCTTATCTTATGATGGATATGGAGCCGGGAAGCGGATTTGAACCGCCGACCTGCTGATTACGAATCAGCTGCTCTGCCACTGAGCTATCCCGGCTTCGGGATATATTCTACTACAACTGCCTATTGCCTTTTCAATTCGATGGACATGTAGGGCGTGGCGTTCCCGTCCGGGGCCGGCTCCACGTGGACGACGATGTCCTCGACGCCGTCGAACTCGTCCATTATCTTGTGCTCCACCCCGTGGGCGATCTCGTGGGCCTGCCTCAAGGGGATGTCCGGGTCCACCTGAATATGGAGGTCCAGGTAGATATGGCGCGCCGGGCCGCGCGAGCGTATGCCGTGGCAGTCCAGCACGCCCTCGACCTGCATGGCCGCCTCCTTTATGGCCTCGGTATCGATGCAGACCGTGTCCACGAGGACGTCGGAGGCGTGCTTCACTATCTCAAAGCCGATGCGGGCGATGAACAGGGTTATTACGATGCCGGCTATGGCGTCGGCGATGGGGTAGCCCAGGCGGGTGAAGAAGAGCCCCGCCATCACCGCGAAGGAGGCGAAGATGTCGCTCTTTGTGTGCATGGCGTCGGCCACGAGGAACTCGCTCTGAAGCTCCCTGCCCCGGCGCATCTCGTAGAGCATGACGAAGACGTTCACCGAGATGGTGCAGATGAGTATTATGAAGCTCGTGTTCGGGGCCGTGGTCTCGTACCCTACCGTGAAGGAGTGGTACACGCGCCTTAGTATCTGCGCGCAGGTGCCGAATATCATCACGGCGATGACCACCGTAAACAGCGTCTCGTATTTCTTGTGGCCGTAGGGGTGCTTTTCGTCCGGCGGGTGCGAGGCTATCCAGATGCCCACGAGCCCCACGATGTTGGACACGCCGTCGAACATCGAGTGAAGGCCGTCGGACATCATGCCCACCGAGCCGGTGAGGTAGCCCCAGACTATCTTGGCCACCGCCACGAGCTCGTTCAGGACGAGCGTGACTATCAGCACGCGCCTTACGCGGGGCGTGTAGTCGGTTATTGTATGGACGTGTCCGTGGTCGTGGTGACCGTGCATTGTTCCCTGAACTCCTCGAACCCGTTTTCACTTATAGCATCCCGCATCCGGCGGAAGAAGTCCAGATAGAAATGAAGGTTATGTATTGTGTTGAGCCTCATCGACAGTATCTCGCGCGCCATGTAGAGGTGCCTGAGGTATCCGCGCGAGTAGTTGCGGCAGGTGTAGCACTCGCAATCGGGGTCAAGGGGCTCCTGGTCCTCCTTGTACTCGGCGCGCTTGATGCTCACGCGGCCCCGGCTCGTAAAGAGCGTGCCGTTGCGTGCGTTTCGCGTGGGCATGACGCAGTCGAACATATCGAACCCGGCGGCCACGGCCTCGAGCACGTCTGCCAGGTCTCCGATGCCCATCAGGTAGCGGGGCCTGTCCGCGGGGAGAATGGGCCCCACGTGGTTTATCATCTCGTACATCTCCTCCTTGGGCTCGCCTACGCTGAGCCCGCCGACGGCGTAGCCGTCGAAACCTATATCCATTATCTCCCCGGCGCTTCGCGTGCGGAGGTCCTTGAACATGCCGCCCTGCACTATGCCGAAGAGGGCGGGCTTTTCCTCCATCGCCGCCACGTGCTCCTCGTGCACCTCCTTGCACTTGCGCGCCCATTTGGTCGTAAGCGCAAGGGACTTCTCGGTGTACTCGCGGGTGGAGGGGTAGGGGGTGCATTCGTCAAAGGCCATGAGGATGTCTGAGCCCAGGGCGTGTTGAATCTCTATTGCAAGAGCCGGGTCGAGGTAGTGCATGGTGCCGTCGATATGGCTTTGAAAGTGGACGCCCTCGTCGGTTATCTTGCGGAGGTCCGAGAGGCTGAAGACCTGAAAGCCGCCGCTGTCGGTAAGCACCGGGCCGGGCCAGTTCATGAACGTGTGAATGCCGCCGAGTTTGCGCACCGTCTCGTGCCCCGGCCTGAGATAGAGGTGATATGTGTTTGAGAGGATTATCTCGGCCCCGGCGTCCCGGAGTTCCTCGGGGCTCATGGCCTTCACCGTGGCCTGCGTTCCCACGGGCATGAACGCCGGAGTGTTGACGATGCCCCTGCGTGTGAGGAGCTCGCCGCGGCGCGCGTTCCCGCCGCCGGCCTTTAGTTGAAATCCCATAGCTCGGGCGGGGCCTCGGCGGGCGGGGCCTGTCCTATGAGTTTGAGCGCCTTGCGCACGGCGTCCTCGGCGTCCTGGGCCTCAACGACGCCATCTACATTCCACGTGCCGATGCCCACCACGGGCTTGTCGAGCTGGAGCGAGAACGCAATTTCCGAGAGCGTCCCGAACTCGCCGCTCACCGCTATGACGGCGTCGGCGGTGCGCGCGATTATCACGTTTCTGCCTATGCCCATGCCGGTGGCTATGGGGACGTCTATGTATTCGTTCGCGCTTTTCTTGCTGTCATGCGGGAGGACGCCTACCGTGAGCCCCCCGGCCCGCTTTGCGCCGCGTGCCGCGGCCTGCATTATGCCGCCGAGCCCGCCGCAGAGGAGCACCGCGCCCGAGAGCCCGATGAGCACGCCCACGCGCTCTGCTTCGCGGAGCATCGCCTTCGGGGCCTGCCTGCCGCCAATGACGGCTATTACGGTTCGCTTTTCCGATTTCATGTCTTAGAGCAGATTATATTAGATTGGGCCTTGAGGGTCAATATTGTTAAATAATCGGCAATATTGCTAATAATCCTAAATATAGTACAATAGACCTCATGGAACGCAAGGTAACCAAGGCGATACTGCCCGCGGCGGGCCTGGGCACCCGGTTTCTGCCCGCCACCAAGGCCTCTCCGAAGGAGATGCTTCCCATCGTGGACAAGCCCCTCATCCAGTACGCAGTCGAGGAGGCCGACGCCTGCGGTATCGACGATTTCATAGTCATTACGGGTAAGAACAAGAGGGCCATCGAGGACCACTTCGATCTGGCCTGCGAGCTCGAGGACGCCCTCAAAAAGGGCGGCAAGGAGAAGCTCGTCGAGCAGATAAACACCTTCATGCACCTGAACTTCGCGTTTATCAGGCAGGGCGTGGCCCTCGGTCTCGGGCATGCCATCTATTGCGCGAGGCAATTCGTGCGGGACGAGCCGTTTGCCGTAATACTCAGCGACGACCTCATCCATCCGGACGACAAGCTCCTGGACGAAATGATAAAGCTCTACGGAGAGCTCGACGGCCCCGTTATCGCGCTGATGAGGGTGCCGCGTGAAGAGACGAAGAATTACGGCGTCATAGCCGGCACCGAGGAGAAGAAGGGCATTTATAAGATAACCGACCTCGTCGAGAAACCCGAGCCCGAGAACGCGCCATCGGAGCTTGCCGTAATAGGGCGGTACATCCTTACGCCCGACATATTCGACGTGCTCGAGAAGCTCCCGCCGGGAAGGGGCGGCGAGATACAGCTTACCGACGCCATCAAGGTGCTATCGGAGAAGCGGCCGGTTTACGGTTATGTCTTTGATGGCAGGCGCTACGACGCGGGCAGCAAGATAGGGTTTCTGAAGGCGACGGTCGATTTCGCCCTCGCAGAGAAAGACTTGTCAGAGGCATTTAAAAGATATATCATTGAGGCAGCATCGAGGTTTAAGTAGAGATAAGGCCGAGTTCGGCCCCTGATGCGCCGAAAGGAGTTTGATGGCAGAGAAAGAGGAAAAGGTAGCGGTCGAAGACAAGGGCCAGGACGCAGACATTGAGATCCCGGGCCAACTTCCGGTCCTGCCAGTCAGAGATATAGTCGTTTTCCCGTACATGATACTTCCCCTGTTTGTCGGCAGGGATATGTCCATAAAGGCCGTCGATGCCTCACTCAAGGCCGACAAGATGGTACTCCTCCTTACCCAGAAGGACATGAACATCGAGACACCCGAGGCCGAAGACCTCTATACCACCGGCGTAGTCGGCATGGTTATGCGCACCCTCAAGCTCCCCGACGGCAGGGTGAAGGTTCTCGTGCAGGGGCTTGCCAAGGCACGCGTCACTGAGTTCATCGAGAGCGACGATTACTTCACCGCGGGTATCGAGAAGATGGAGGACGAACAGCCCGCCGAGATCACTATCGAGGTGGAGGCCATGATCCGCACCGTCAAGGAGCAGATGGAAAAGGCGGTCACCCTCGGCAAGAGCATACTGCCCGATATCATGGTGGTGGTGGAGAACCTCGAGGAGCCGGGCAGGCTTGCAGACCTCGCGGCCTCCAACATCGGCCTTAAGACCGAGCAGGCCCAGGAGATACTCGAGATAGCAGACCCCGTGGAGAGGCTCAAGAAGGTCAGCGAAATCCTCGGCAGGGAGATAGAGCTCCTCATAGTTCAGCAGAAGATACAGACCGAGGCCCGCGGCGAGATAGACAAGTCGCAGAAGGAGTACTTCCTTCGCGAACAGCTTAAGGCTATCCAGAAGGAACTCGGCGAGATAGACGAGCGCGCCGAGGAGGCCCGGGAGTACCAGGGAAAGATAAAGTCCGCGCGGATGCCCGAGAAAGTCTTGAAGGAAGCCAACAAGCAGCTCAAGCGCCTCCAGAAGATGCATCCCGACAGCGCTGAGGCGGCCACCGTGAGGACATACCTCGACTGGATGGTGGAGCTGCCGTGGGCGCGCTCAACGAGGGACAAGCTCAATATCAAGATGGCCAAGAAGGTGCTCGACGAGGACCACTACGACCTCGAGAAGGTTAAGGACCGCATTTTGGAATATCTCAGCGTGCGGAAACTCAAGGCCAAGATGAAGGGCCCGATCCTCTGCTTCATAGGCCCGCCCGGAGTGGGCAAGACCTCGCTAGGTAAATCCATAGCCAGGGCGCTCGGCAGGGAGTTCGTGCGCATGTCGCTCGGCGGCGTCCGTGACGAGGCCGAGATAAGGGGACACAGAAGGACATACGTGGGCGCGCTGCCCGGAAGAATTATACAGGGCATCAAGCAGGCCGGGACTAACAACCCCGTGTTCATGCTCGACGAGATAGACAAGATAGGCAGTGACTTCAGGGGCGACCCGTCGAGCGCGCTCCTCGAGGTGCTGGATCCGGAGCAGAACTTTGCGTTTGCCGACCACTACCTGACGGTGCCGTTTGACCTGTCGAAGGTGATGTTCATAACCACCGGCAACATGATGGACACCATCCCCGGCCCCCTCAGGGACAGGATGGAGATACTCTATCTCTCGGGATATACCGCCGAGGAGAAGCTGGGCATAGCCAAGAACTACCTCGTGCCAAAGCAGCTCGACGAGCACGGCATTACGAAGAAGATACTGAGGATATCCGACCAGGGGCTGCTCGAGGTCATTACGAGCTACACGCGCGAGGCCGGGGTCAGGAACCTCGAGCGCGAGATAGCGAACCTCTGCCGCAAGGTGGCAAGAGAGGTGGCTGAAAAGAAGAAGACCAGGTTTCTCATAACCGCGGGTAACGTGAGCCGCTACCTCGGCGTGCCCAAGTTCCTGCCGGAAGAGGAGATGATGCAGGATGAGGTGGGCGTATCCACCGGACTTGCCTGGACCGAGACCGGCGGCGACGTGATATTCGTAGAGGCCACCACGATGCGTGGCAAGGGCGCGCTTACGCTCACTGGGCAGCTCGGCGACGTGATGAAGGAGTCCGCCCAGGCCGCGCTTAGCTACGTGAAGTCGCGCGCGAGCAAGCTTGGCATCGACAGCGACATATTCGGAAACACCGATCTCCACATCCATGTTCCCGCGGGCGCCATCCCCAAAGACGGCCCCTCGGCGGGCATCACGATGGGCACGGCCATAGCCTCGGCGCTCACCGGCAGGCCGGTTAACAGGAAGTTCGCCATGACCGGAGAGGTTACACTTCGCGGTCGCGTGCTCCCCATCGGCGGGCTCAAGGAAAAGACGCTTGCGGCTAAGCGGCTCGGCATAAGAAGCCTCATAGTACCCAAGCGTAACAAGAAGGACCTCGAGGACATCCCGAAGTACATCAAGAAGGACATGAAGTTCGTCTTCGCCGAGACCATGGACGACGTGCTGAAGCACGCGCTGCTGAACAAGCCCGCCTCCGCCAAGAAGGCAACCGCGAAGAAGAAAGCACCCGCGAAGAAGAAAGCCTCCGCCCGCAAGGCCCCGCGCAGGAAATGAAGCTATCGCGCTCGGGCGAACTGGTTCTTCTCGATAATATCAGGAAAAAGCTCGGCAAGCGGAAGAAGTCCGTGCTCACGGGCATTGGGGACGACGCCGCGGTGCTCAAAGCCGACCGCAGAAAGCTAGTCACCACCACTGACATGATGCTCGAGGGCGTGCACTTCGACCTGAGGTTGACGACCCCCAGGCAGCTCGGCTTCAAGCTCGTTAGCGTAAACGTAAGCGACGTCTATGCCATGGGGGCGGAGCCCGCGTTCGTACTGCTGGGAATAGCCGTGCCCGGAGATACGGATGGAAAGTTCATCGATGAATTTCTCATCGGCGTGGAAGATGCCTGCTCGAAGTACAAGGTCTCTGTGGTGGGCGGCGACGTATCGGCCTCAAGAAAGCACATGGCTCTTTCGGCCACGCTCATGGGATACGCGAACACGACCATACAGCGCTCGGGCGCGAAGGTAGGGCAGGGCATTTACGTTACGGGTACGCTGGGCGACTCTTCCTGCGGGCTCGGGCTTCTGAAGAAGATAGGCCGCCCGGTGAATTTAGCGAGGCCTCTGAATAAACCGCTTAAGTGGTCGACGATGAAGCCGCTCATTCAGAGGCATCTCATGCCGTTGGCGAGAAAGCCGGGAGTGTGGTCGAAGAAGGCAACGGCCATGATAGACATAAGCGACGGGCTGCTCATAGACCTGCGCAGGCTATGCGCAGAGAGCAAGCGTGGCGCAAGAATATACGCCGATAGCATTCCCATTTCCAGAGAGTTGAAAGCCGCCGCGGAGTCGATGAGGCGCGACCCTCTGGAGTTTGCGCTCTCGGGTGGCGAGGACTACGAGCTGCTTTTCACATCGAACGCGAAAGGCACCATAAGGGGCGCGACGCGGATTGGCGAGATAACAAGGTCGGGCACTGTGCTCGTGCTTTCCGACGGCACGGAGAAGCGTTTTGGCTCCGAAGGCTACCAGCATTTCAAGTAATATATAAGGCGAGATATAACGATGGCATTTTTCGGCAGGTTCAGGGCGATAGCGGAGCAGGTCATGCGCGTGGACGACACGCCGCACAGAATTGCGCTCGCGTTTGCCGTGGGCGTCTTTGTCGGGGCCTCCCCGCTCATTGGCCTGCATACGGTGCTTGCGCTCGCGCTGGCCTGGATATTCCGCTTAAACAGGCTCGTTACGGTGAGCGGCGCGTTCGTGAATAATCCATGGAGCATGATTCCCATCTATACGTTCAGCACGTGGATAGGCACGCTCATTCTCGGTACGAACCTCGGGATGTACAACGTGGACTGGCACAAGCTGACGCTCGGCACCCTCGTGAGCGGCCTCGAAGACCTCATATGGCCGTTCCTGCTCGGAAGCACCGTCGTAGGCCTTGCCGCGGCGCTTATATCATACATAATCATAAGGACGGCAGCCGAAGACTACGGGTAAAGTGTCGCAACATGAGCATTGAACTTAAGACCATAAGCCCCGATACGGAAAAAGTAAACGCGCTGAGGAAGCGAGCGCGGATACTTTCGTACATAACGGTGGGCTATAACGTGCTTGAGGGCGTGGTGTCTATACTCGCGGGATGGCTTGCAGTAAGCATAGCGCTCGTGGGGTTCGGCCTTGACAGCGCCATGGAGAGCCTCTCGGGCGGGGTGATGATATGGAGGTTCGGGCACAGCGCCGACATGAGCAAGGAAGAGGAGCTCAGGCGCGAGAAGAAGGCCGTGCGGCTTATCGGATACACGTTCTTCGTGTTCGGGGCATACGTGCTTTACGAGTCGATGGAAAAACTTCTGTCTGCCGAGGCGGCGAAGCCGAGCCTCCTGGGTATTGCCATCGCGATCGTTTCGCTCATAGCGATGCCTGCACTGTTTTATGCCAAGTACCGAACGGGCAAGGCCATGAACAGCCGCAGCCTCGTTGCCGACTCCAAGCAGACGTTTGCCTGCATGTTACTTTCGCTGGCACTGCTTATCGGGCTGGGGCTTAATTACATCTGGGGAATATGGTGGGCCGACCCGGCGGTTGGCCTCGTGGTGGTGGCGTTTCTCTTTAAGGAAGGACGCGAGGCCATTAAGGAAGAGAAGCTCTGCACCTGTTGTTCCTGCCCAACCGATCAGGACTGATTGAAAGGGCGAGACCTTTAAAAACGCCCTCCCTTTTGCGTACACTATGTGAATCCCAAAAAAAATAAGGAGAGCGGATGTCAGGTAGCATCATAGACTGGTGGCAGCACATACCGTATAACATCAGTCCCTACATAGTAGAGATAGGCTCGGTCCGCGTGGGCTACTACGGACTGATGTACGTCGTGGCCTTCCTCGTGGTGTATCTGCTCTCGCTTTACAGGATAAAGAAGGGCGAGACGAAGTTCACGGCCAACGAGGTTGAAAACTTCCTCATCCTGGGGGCGCTGGGCATGATTGTCTGCGCGAGGCTCGGCTACGTCCTGTTCTATAACCTCGCTTATTACGCCCACCACCCGCTTGAGATATTCCTGCCATTCAGTTTTCAGGGCGGGTTTCATTTCACTGGCATCGCGGGGATGTCCTATCACGGCGGAATCGTCGGATTGTTCCTCACGGGCATCTACTATTGCAGGCGCTACAAGGTGGACTACTGGGGCATGGCGGACTTCCTCATATGCTCGGGCCCGCTGGGGTACACCTTCGGCCGGTTAGGCAATTTCATAAACGGCGAGCTCTACGGAAGGATCACGGACGTCCCCTGGGGGATGTACTTCCCCCTTGACCCCGAGGACGTTCTGCGCCACCCGTCGCAGCTTTACGAGGCGTTCTTCGAGGGGCTTGTCATATTCGCGATACTCTGGAGCATCCGCAACCGGCATCCTTTCAAGGGATACCACGTTGCCATATACGTGATGTGCTACGGCGTGGTGAGGTTCTTCATAGAGTTCGTGCGCCAGCCCGACTCCCAGCTCGGCACGGTGCTCGGCCCCTTCAGCATGGGACAGGTGCTCTGCACTCTCATG
>Ga0055448_10000283_pt1 | contig 12631 bp, 14 predicted proteins | sample China_Galinas_PW_4_FD_57744 | JGI IMG/M metagenome (GOLD analysis project Ga0055448, IMG submission 57744) | Wetland microbial communities from San Francisco Bay, California, USA, that impact long-term carbon sequestration - China_Galinas_PWA_D2 | ecosystem: Environmental > Aquatic > Marine >... | reverse complement strand
TGTCGGCGGTCGTGCGGGACCGCTCTATCACGTGCACGGTGATCGAGTCACTGATCGCGGAAGCGACCGGCGCGGCGGTCACGCAGTGTTGCCGCCACGGTGAGCGGCCGCGTTGCAGCTTCCGCATCGACAAACCTGCGCCGGAACGAGGAAGGAAACGGAAGCAGGCGACACGACGCAGACGATGATCGGCGTGCTGTCGCCTTCCTTTCCGGCTCTTTCACGCACCTCTTGCCAGCCGCACCGCGATCACGACGATGATCACGCCGAGCAACGCGTTGATTCGGCCGAGCCGGGATGCGCGGCGGCGCGCGGTCTCGGCCTCGGGCGAGCCGACATCGAATCGGGATGCGGCGGGTCCGAAAATGAAGTCGTGCAGTGCGCTCACGATGAGCATGGCGGAGACGGCGGCCAGCTTCCAGCCAAGGGCCCGGCCGTACCGTGTCGCCCAGAACGTTGATGACAGGAGCTGCTGCCGGTTCAGAAGCCCGCGGAAGTGCAGGTTGAGTGCGCCGGTCACGACGAGTACGGCCAGCATGATCCAGCCGACGTTCCGTGCCCGCTCGCCGAGCAGCTTGAACAGCCGTACGCGCAGCTCGGGCGGATCGACGTGTCGCAGCACGGGCGCACCGACGATCGCGAAGAAGAACATCCCGCCCAGCCAGATGAGCGCGGCGAAGACGTGCACGGTGACGTTCGCGATGTACAGTCCTCCACTCATCGTGCGCCGGCCCTCGCCTCAGTCGTCGATGTCGACATGGACCCGGCCTTCTTCATCGACGCGCACCGGGTAGGACCGCAGCGGCTTGACGGCGGGCAGTGCGCGAACGCGGCCGGTGCACGCGTCGTAGCGGGCGCCGTGCCACGGGCATTCGACGATGCCGTCCTCGACTTCCGCGCCATCGAGCGGCAGGTCCTCGTGCGTGCAGATGCCGGCCAGCGCGCAGATCTCATCGTCCACGCGACACAGCACGATCTCCCTGCCCGCCACGTTGAAGCCCGCCGCTTCTCCCTCATGCACCGCGGCGGCGAGTGCGACGAAATGTTCGCTCACGGCGAGGAGGGCGTCGGCGAGTCGGTTGCCGGTCGGACGTGTGTCAGCAGGAACGCGCATCCTTTCGCCGACGCCACCGAGTGCGGCACACCCGCGCCGAGGTGCAGCAGCCGGCCCGGTCCGATGTCACGCGTCTGGCCGTTCGCCGTGAATCGCATGCTGCCGTCGAGCGGCTGCACGGTGATCGGGCCAGGCGCATGATGTTCGGCGATCTCGCCACCCGCATCGATCACGATCAGTGTGACGCGCAGCGGCCCGTCGTTCAGCAGGATCCTGGCCCTGCGTCCCGGTCGGCCCGGCGCTTCCGTGGTCCGGTCTCTCTCTTCGTTCAGGTCGAGAATCTGCACGTCTGCTTCCCCCTGTCAGGACGATCGGCCGGGATGATCCCGGGCCGGCGAGTCGCGCCCGCGGCCGGCGGTCCATTGGGCAACCCGGTTCAATGCTGTCCGACGGCTTCCTGTCGCCCGGCCTTCGCGGGATTGTTTCCGGCACGGAGGGCGGTTGTCAAATCCGGCTGGCGCATCGAGGCGCTTCGCAGGGTCTTGACTGGATGTGACCGAGGTTGACGCATATCCCAACAGGCACCGCGGCCGATGTGCGGGCACCGGCCCGCAGCCGCCGGTGAGTCATTTACCGGGAGGATACTCATGCGTGCGCCATCGAAGGCCCGCTTCCTGAATGATGCCGAGTGGGCGATTCTCGAGAGCGTGTTCCGCTCGACGCTGCCGATCCGCTACCGCATCCTCGTGACCGACGCGCTCGGTGGCGGCGACCGTGCATTCACGATTCCGACATCGGCCATCACTTTGCTGACGATCCCGGCGGCGATCCAGGATGCGCTGACCGCCTTCGCGACCGCGAAGATGGGCGCGGTCGGTGATACGCTCGCTTCGGTCAGCAACTTCGTCGGCTTTACAGGGCCCGGCGCGCTGCCGTCCCAGCTGGGCGGACTGATCAACATGGGCTACATCGTCAACGTGGGCCCCGAACCCTATTCGGACCTGTCGACGAAGAATCCTGCGCTGCTCGTGCACGAGCTGACCCACGTGTGGCAGGGATCGAACTCGACGTCGGCCACCACTTACGTACACAACTCGCTCATGAACCAGTGCCGCTCCGAGTACGGTACCGGCTCGCACGGAGGCGCCTACGGCTACACGCCCGGCGGTATCTGGAGCGCGTACAACGCCGAACAGCAGGCATCGATCGTCGAGGACTGGTATGTCTCGGGCATGCCGGAGAGCGGTCCGCTCTGGCCGTACATCCGTAACAACGTGCGCACCGGGTCCGTGTAGACCCCGGGCCAATACCGGGGCGGTTCGGACCGAATGCCGCCCGGGCAGCCGGCCAACGTGACAAAACCCCGCAACGTGCGATGACGTTGCGGGGTCTGCCGTTCATGAAGCCGACGGCCGGGCTCGAACCGGCGACCTGCTGCTTACAAGGCAGCTGCTCTACCAACTGAGCTACGTCGGCGACAACGTGCATGGCGAAGAAGCCGGGACCACGCTGACTCCACGACCCGCCATACCGTTGCTCGTGAAGCTACCGGAAACCCGGCGCGGGAGTCAACGCGCATGGGATACCAGCGGTTTCCGCTCCGGCGGCAATCGCCTATCCTTGAGGCCGCGGGTGCTCGGCGCGCCGGAAACGGTGACGCGCGACGCGGCCCGCCGCGTACCGGATCACGGGTTGACAGGCCACGGACGGGAGCTTGAGCGAGAACGCGAACAACGGGCCGGCGCCCGGACTGGAAGCATGGGAGTTCGCCGGCTGGGGCAGCGCGAAGCGGATCACGGACCTCGGCACGGGGCCGACGACCGTGTCGCACCTGGATCAGCCACACAAGCATACGCTCGGCATGTGGCGGTCGACGGCGATCTGCGGCAACGACATCACTTCCAGCGTGCTCTACGTGTCCGCGCTGTGCGCCGCGCAGGCGGGCGCGCTCGCCCCCATCGTACTGCTCATCGTCGCCCTCGTGCTCTACCTGTACCGGAAGGTCTACGCGGAAGTCGGCAGTGCGTTGCCACTCAACGGCGGCACCTACACGCTACTGCTCAATACGACCAACAAGAAGGTGGCGGCAGGCGCCGCGTGTCTGACGCTGCTGTCGTACATCGCGACCGCGGTGATCAGTGCGGGCGATGCCATGCATTACGCGCACAACCTGATCAGCAGCCTCGACGTGATCACCGCCACGATCGGGCTGCTCGCCCTCTTTGCGTTCCTCAACATCATGGGCATCACGGAGTCCGCTGCCGTAGCGCTCGGCATCTTCATCCTGCACATGGCTACGCTCACGGTGCTGGCGGCCGTGTGCGGCTTTGCGGTGGTGAAGAACCCGTCACTACTGGCCGCGAACTGGCACCTGCCGGACCCGCGCGGCCTCGGCCACGCACTCTTCTTCGGGTTCGCGGCGGCCATGCTCGGCATCAGCGGATTCGAGAGCTCCGCAAACTTCATTGAAGAGCAGGAGACGGGCGTATTTCCAAAGACCCTGCGCAACATGTGGATCGCTGTCGCCATCTTCAATCCGCTGATCAGCTTCCTCTCGCTCGGGCTGCTGCCGCTCGCCGACATTCAGGCCGTGCCGCCCGACCTGCTCGCCCGTATGGGCACGATCTCGCTCGGGCCCGCAATGGGCTGGTGGGTCAGTCTCGACGCCGTCCTCGTCCTGTCCGGCGCCGTGCTCACCAGCTACGTCGGCATTACCGGCCTCGTCCGGCGCATGAGCCTCGACCGCTGCCTGCCGAGACTCCTGCTGCGCGAAAACCGCTGGCGACGCACCAACCACTGGATCATCCTCGGCTTCTTCGGCCTGTGTACCTCGATCCTGCTCGTCACCAATGGCCGCATCGAAACACTCGCCGGCGTTTACACCCTCTCCTTCCTCAGCGTCATGGCGCTCTTCGCAACCGGCAACATGCTGCTCAAGCAGACTCGCACGAAGCTGCCGCGCGCCGAACGCGCCAGCTGGCCAGCCGTCACCTTCGCTCTCATAGCAGTCCTCTTCGGCATTGTCGGCAACGTCCTGCTCGATCCCGCCAACGTGCGCATCTTCCTCTCCTATCTCGCCATCGCCGTCGGCGCCGTCGGACTCATGTTCCTGCGCATCGAGATCATGAAGATCGGGCTGTCCATCTCGCACGCGATTGTCGAACGGGTCACGAGCGTCAATGAATGGGTGCGCTCGACCATTGCCCGGAAGATCAACGAGATCAACAGCATGGCCGTCGTCTACTTCACCAGGGGCGACGATGTCGCAGTCCTGAATCGCGCCGCGCTCTACGTGCTCAAGAACGAACAGACCAACCGCATGCTCGTCGTCCACGCATACACAGACTCCGCCGACATCCCGCCGCACCTCGCCGAACAGCTCGCCACAATCGACCGGCTCTATCCGCAGCTCCGTATCGACTTCCTCACCGTCAAGGGAGTGTTCGGCCCCGAGCTCATCGAGCGGCTGTCCAGACGATTGAACGTCGAGAAGAACTACATGTTCATCGGCACTCCCGGCGACCACTTCCCTCACCGCATCGAGGACCTCGGCGGCGTCCGCGTCATTCTCTGAACGACCGTCGCCGCCTGTTCCGGGTTCGCCGTGAGCTCCGGCTTCGCCCACCCTGTCACACACCCGTCCGCCAGATAGCCACGCCTTCGCGCTACGCCTGGCGATGCCGCGGCACGACGTGACTGTCGCACGGTCCGTCAGAACGGTCCGGGCCGTCCGGTCACCCGCGCCCGGCCTTGTTGTGGGCTTGTGTATTCCGGTTGTCGGATTATTATTCCTGCCATCGGATCAGTAACCCGCTTGCAGGAGGACCCGTGGATACGCCGCTCACACCGCTCAGCATGGCCGTGCTCGTTGCGCTCGCCAGGCAGGACCTGCACGGCTATGCGCTCATGTCGGAGGTGTCCGAACAGCTGGGCAAGCGCCCCGGCACGGGGAGTCTCTATGCGGCGCTGGACCGGATGCAGGAGGAGGGTCTGGTCATCGAGTCGCCGGAAGGTCCGGGGCCGAAGGAGGACCAGCGGCGGAAGTACTTCCGGATCACGGCGGCCGGTCGGGCCCGTGCGCGTGCGGAGGCTGAGCGTCTGCTGCGGGTGCTGGATGCGGCGAAGGAAGCGTTGCCGATCGGGAGCCTGTCGGAGCTGCGAGGCGAGGCTCGGTGAGGCGGGCTGGCGAATGAGCGGGCGGACGAGCGAGTGCATGCGCGTGGAACCTGCAACGGCGTGGCGAGCGGAAAATGGCATGCGTGCGCGCGGGATGTTGTCGTTGAGTCCTCCGCCGTGGGTCGGTGATGTGACGCGGGCATCTGATGCGCGCCGGCTCTGTCGGCTCATTCCATGGGCGGCGACGACGTGGCGCGGCGGCCGCGAGTGACCCGACTCTACGGCTTCCTGCTCCGCATGCTGCCGTCGGATTTCCGCCAGCGGCAAGGTTCGGCGATGGCGGAGGCATTCGACAGGATGCTTGCGGACGCGCGCGGCGGCGGCTTGCGCGGCGTCGTCATGCTGTACACGAGGGAGACGTGGAACATGATCGGAACATCGATCATGCTGCGCGCGCGGGCCCGGCGCGAGGCCGGAACGGCGCGAGCGGACCCATCACGTAGCAGGCGGATGCGCATGCGGGACCTGGTGTTGGACGAGCTGCGGATGGCGGTACGGTCGAGCGTAAGGCATCGCGCTTTCTTCCTGTTTGCCGCCGCAGCGCTCGCGCTGGGTATCGGGGCGACGACGGCGGTATACAGCGCACTCGAGTCGGTGGTGCTCGCGCCGCTCCCCTTCCCTCACGGCGAGCGCATGGTATCGGTCTGGCGTGCACGCGGTGGCGGCTACATGCCACCCACCGCGGATCAGGTGGCAGCGTTGGAGGACGCAGGCGTTTTCGAGGCGGTCGCGACGTACGCGAATGGGAGTGCCGTGTTGACCGGAAGTGGCGAGCCGGCATCGTTGCGGTCGGTGCGCATGGGCCCGCGACTGGCGGACTTCCTGGGCATTCGGCCGGTGCTCGGCCGGCTGGCAGTACGCCGCGGCGTTCGTCAACGCCGGCGCCCCGTCCCGCACCGCCACGTAGTCGACGTACGGAAACCCGACGATGAGACCGGTCACGTAGGCGTCCTGATAACCGAAGTACACGCGAACGACACGGTCCGGCTCCTCCACGTGCGGCGGCGGCTGCAACAGTAACCGGTCCGTCACGCCGAACATCGGTACGTTCACGCCCATCCCGAGCGACAGCGTCACCAGCACGCCGAGGGTGAACAGCGGATCGCGCCGCAACGAGCGCCACGCCTGCCGCAGATCCGTCCACGCCCTCTCGTACATTGCCGACCGGCGCTCACGACGCGCACGCCGCCGCGCTATCACCGTCAGCTCTTCACGCGCCTCCGAAACGTCGCCGAACTCCGCCAGCGCCCGCCGGCGAGCCTCAGCCTCATCCAGCCCATCCGCCATCAGTGTTTCGACCCGCGTCTCTACGTGAAACGCCACCTCGTCCGCCGCATCCCGCCGCGCCTGCGTCTCCGACGGTGGCAGCCGCAACAGGCGCCGGATTCCCTCGATCGCCATTGCCCGACCTCAGGCCCGCTGCCCCAGCACCCGCGAGACCGCACGCGAGTACCGCTCCCACAATGCCGACCGCTCTCCCAGCTGCTTCCGCCCCGCCGCCGTCAGCTGGTAGTACTTCGCCCGCCGGTTGTTCTCCGAGATCCCCCACTCCGACTCAACCAGCCCGCGGTCCTCGAGCCGGTGCAGCGCCACGTACAACGCCCGGTCCTCCACCGTCAGCTCCTCACCTGACCGCTCGTGTATCCAGCGCGCGACCGCGTAGCCGTGCCGCGCACCCGGGCTCAACGCCTTGAGGACCAGCACATCGAGCGTTCCCTGGAGCAGTTGCATGTCGCGGTCACCCATTCACCCCTCCTGATCACACCGGAAGTCTTTCCCGGAATATATCCGGGGTAGGGCCGGACCGCAAGCAAGTCGTGACCCTGGAATGGCGCCGCACATCGTTCATGCGGTCAGAGCACACGGCGATTGGCGCCCGGGGTGTGAGCGGGCGGAGCGTGCCGCGGAGCGCGGATTTCTCGAAGGTCTGGTGCGCCGGTCAGCCCGCCTTCCAGCGGGGACCGGCGGGCGTGTCCTCGACGACTATGTGCTTTGCGGCGAGTTCCTGGCGGATCGCGTCGGCGCGGCCGAAGTCGCGGCGCTGGCGGGCGTCTTCACGTTCGGCGATGAGTCCTTCGACCCAGGCTGCGAGTTCACTCTCGACGTTCGCGCTGTCACGCAGTGCGAGTTCGATGACACCGAGGACATCATCCATGCGGTCGATCGCATTGCGGGCTGCGGCGAGGTCATCGGGTCGGAGCGATCCGAGTCGATCGATCTCGGCATTGATCTCGCGGACGAACGGGAACAGCACGGCGAGTGCGTTGGGCGTGTTGAGGTCATCGTCGAGCGCGGCTTCGAACGCGGCGAGCGCGCGGTCGGAAACATCGGGCAGGTTCGACGGAGTCGTGTCCACGGCCGTGGGTGTCTCATCGAGGCGACGGCGCAGGTCGATGAGTCGCTGCACGGAGACCTTTGCGTCGGCCAGCCCGTTGAAGGAGAAGTTGAGTTCCTTGCGATAGTGGGCAGTCATGTACAGCAGTCGGATTGCGGCGGGCGAGTGGCCGCGTTCGATGACCTGGGCGAGGGTAAAGTCATTGCCGAGCGACTTCGACATTTTTTCGCCGTCGACCTTGAGGTGTGTGACGTGGAGCCAGGTGTGGACGAACGGCTTGCCGGTCGCGCCCTCGCTCTGCGCGATCTCGTCTTCGTGGTGCGGGAAGATGAGGTCTTCGCCGCCGGTGTGGATGTCGAAGGTCTCGCCGAGCAGGCTCATGCTCATGGCGGAGCACTCGATGTGCCATCCGGGCCGGCCCTCGCCCCAGGGCGTGTTCCATGCGGCGCCGGTGCTGCGATCGATGTCCCTGGCGGCCTTCCATACGGCGAAGTCTCTGGCATCGTCCTTGTCGTACTCGTCGGCGTCGATGGCCTGCGTGCGGCTGGCCAGTCCGGCACCCGACCGCATGCCCTCGAAGTCGATTCGCGCGAGCCTGCCATAGTCGGGGAACGACGCAATGCGGAAATAGACGGACCCGTCCTTGACGTAGGCGTGGCCGTTGTCGACGAGTCTGCCGACGATGTCGATCATGTCATCGATGTGCCCGGTTGCCCGGGGGTAGGCGTCCGCTTCGCGGATTCCGAGAGTGCGCAGGTCGTCGAAGAACGCCGTGATCGGTTCGGCGGTGATGTCGCCAATGGAGACGCCAGCTCGTCCTGCCGCGTCAATGATCTTGTCCTCGACATCGGTGAGGTTCATGACGAAGCGCACGTCATGGCCTTTCCATTCGAGGAACCGATGCAGCAGGTCGTTGAAGACGAACGTGCGGAAGTTGCCGATGTGCGGTGCGCGGTAGACGGTCGGCCCGCACGCGTACATGCGGACCTTGCGGTCCTCGACAGGCGTGAACGGCTCGAGTGATCGTGTCAGCGTGTTGTGGAAGCGGACCGTCATCGTCACCTCAGGTACCGGTCGCGGCCGATCCGCGACCGGGCATCTGGCCTTCGCCCCAGTAGAACGTGATGTGCGGGAACGGAATTTCGACGCCCTCGAGGTCGAACCGGTTCTTGATGCGGCGGCGCAGCTCGCGCGACACGCCGAATTGTTCCTGTGGCAGTGTCTTCACTGTGAGCCGGATGACGACGGCGGAGTCGGCCAGTTCCTGGACTCCGAGCACTTCGGGTGCCTCGAGGATGCGGTCGGCCCATTCCTCCTCGTGGTGGAACTCGCCGACGATCTCGCGTAGCAGTGCAATGACGCGGTCGACCTCCTCCTTGTACGCGACGCCGATGTCGAGCACCGCCTTGGACCACGATTTCGTGAGGTTGCTGACGCGCGTGATCTCTCCGTTCGGCACGATGTGTACAATGCCGTGCAGGTCACGCAGCGTAGTCGTGCGCAGCGTCATGCGTTCGACCTGCCCGGACACGTCGGAGATGCGGACAATGTCACCGACGCCGAACTGGCCCTCGAGCAGCATGAACGTACCGGTGATCACGTCCTTGACGAGGGACTGCGCACCGAACGAGACGGCGAGGCCGAGCACGCCAACGCTGGCGAGGAGTGGACCGATGTCGACGAAGTTGCCGAGCACGGTGAGTCCTGCAATGGTCGCGATGACGACGAAGGCCACACTGCCGAGCAGACTGGCGAGCGTGTGCGCGCGCTGGAGCCGCAGCCGTTTCTCGATGGGGTCCTCATTGACGATCTCGCGCTCGACGAGTCTGCGGATGAGCAACTTGACGAGTCGGAATGCGACGAACGCACTGAACAGTATCGCCGCGGTACGGACCAGCTCGGGCACGAGCGTCGAGGCGTCGAGCAGGTTTCTGAGAGGTGTGGCGGCGGTGGTGTCCTGGAGCGCCGCGAGCGCGAAGCCCGACGCGCTCATCGCATCAGACGGATCTCGGTGATCCGCCACTGTTCCCTGTCGTATTCCAGTGAGAACAGGACGGTCGTGCTGTCGGGGATGCTGGTGCCGCGGCTGCGCGTGACCCACGTAAGCTCAACGAATGCGCGGCGGTTCTCGCCGTGCAGCTCGCGGGCGGATCCGACACTTGTCGACATCGTCTCGCGCTCATCGAACACGCGCTTGAGAATGGCGGCTGCCTGACGGCCGGCGACGGGGCCGAACCGTTCGCCTCCGACGTCGAGCGACAGACCGGCCTTCGCCGCCTGGCCACCGATCGTGTTGACGTCGGCGCGCTCCCACGCCCGCGCGAGCCGGAGCGCGGCCGGCTTGATGTCCTGGCCGCGCACCGCGGTCGCCGTGGCCAGCAGGGCGACGGTGATCGAGAGCGCGCGTGTCATTCGGCCTCCAGCGGCGCGCTCATCTCGGCCATGATGCGGTCGGCGGCGGCGACCGGTGCATCGGCTGCAATGATGGGCCTGCCTACCACGAGGTAGTCTGCGCCGGCGCGCACGGCGGCGCCCGGCGATGATGTGCGCGCCTGGTCCCCCGCGCCGCTGCCTTCCGGACGGATGCCGGGAGTGACGACGAGGAAATCGCTGCCGTGGCGTCGCTTCATGGCCTCCGCTTCGAGCGGCGATGTGACAATGCCGTGCAGTCCGGCATCTGCGGCGAGCGCACTGAGGCGGGCCACCTCATCGCGGACGGACAGGACTTCCTTGTTCCAGACTTCTTCGACATCGTCGGGCGTGAACGATGTGAGGATGGTGACGCCGAGCAGGCGGGGTCCATCATTGCCGATGGCTTCGCGGGCGGCCTTCATCATGGCGGTCCCGCCCGACGCATGCAACGTGACGAGCTGGACATCGAGGGCGGCAGCCGCCTCGACGGCTGATGCCACGGTGTTGGGAATGTCGTGGTACTTGGTATCGAGGAACACGCGCTTGCCCCGGCTGCGCAGTTCGCGAACGATCGACGGTCCACCCCGCGTGAAGAGCGGGGAGCCGACCTTGTAGAAGTCGACGGCCGACCCGAGATCGTCCACCAGTCCGAGTGCTGCGCTGACCGATGGCAGGTCGAGCGCGACAATGAGTTCCGCCATTCCCCCGAATCCCGATCAGACGCTTCCGGCGCCCACGATGTCGGCGAGCGCACCTGCGCCGTTACGGGCACCCCAGCGTGTCAGGCCGCTCAATACACGCAGTCCGGCGCGAGGGTCCGCGAAGGACGCGGTCCCGATCTGGACGAGTGTCGCACCCGCCAGCAGGTATTGAACGGCGTCGCGGCCGGACCGGATCCCGCCCACGCCGATGATCGGGATGTCGACGCGACGGCGCGCCTGCCAGACCGCATGCACGCCGATCGGCAGCAATGCCGGTCCGCTCACCCCGCCGGTCCCGGCGCCGAGCACGGCCCTGCGCGTCTCCGTGTCGAACCGCAAACCGGGCATGGTGTTGATGAGCGTGAGCCCGTCCGCGCCTTCACCGGCCGCGATCTCCGCCATTCGCCCGATGTCCGGCACGTTGGGCGCCAGTTTCACGATGAGCGGCCGCTTCGTCACCGCCCGGACGGCCCGCACGACCTCGGCCAGCAGATCCTCGCGTGTCGAGAAGATCGCGCCGCCGCGTTCCGTGTTCGGACACGATACGTTGAGCTCGAAGGCGACGAATCCCTGCACATCATCCAGGCGCTCGATGAGCTCGACGTATCCGGCCACGCTTTCGCCGGCGACGTTCACCAGGACGCGGGCACGTTCGAGTCGCCGTGCAAGCCAGGGCAGCTTCTCGGTCGCGACCGCTTCTACGCCCGCATTGGCCAATCCGATCGAGTTGAGCATGCCGGCATCGAACTCGGCGACTCGCGGCGCCGCATTGCCCTCGCGCGGCTTCAGCGTGACCGCCTTGATGGCGAGTCCGCCGAGCAGGTCGATGTCGAAGAGGTCATCGAGTTCGCGGCCGTAGCCGCAGGTCCCGCTGGCAAGCAGCACCGGATTCTGGAACGTGTGGCCGAACACCGTCTGCTCGAGGTTCACCGCCGCCCGCTCCCGAACGGAGTCCATCCCTTGCCGCTCGCGCCGAGCCCGGCGGCAGGCGGTCCGGTGTGCGACGTGTCACGTCGCACGCGGCTCGTGTCCCGGCGTGCGCCGGTCCGGCCGCGACCGGCCGCCGTCGTGTCGACCAGCATCATCGTGTCGATGAGCAGCACCTCCGTGACGCGCGCCGAGTCCGACCTCATACAACCTGCGCGCACACTGTCGGCCCGGATTCCGACAATGGCAAGACTGTCGATCAGGATGCCACAGCGGATGCGCACGCTGTCGGCCCGCGCGGCTGCGCTGATGCTGTCAATGCGTGCAACGGCGGAGCCTACCCCGACATCGCGGGACTGCGCTTCGCGCAGTGCATCCTGGTGAAGCGCGCCGAGCTGCGTAGCGAGCCTCTGCTCGGCGGCCTCGAAAGCGGCCGCGTCGGTGACACCCTCGAGCACGGCCCGGGAATAGACGTTGTCGGACCGGTCGGAAAGACGAGACACAATGTCCGCCATGGAATCCTCGGCCACCGTGAGCGCGGCCGCCGCGAGCAGTGCCTTGGGTGCCCATACCTCGGCCTGCGCGATATCGGCGTAAGCAAGGAACAGCCGGCGTGCGAGCACGGGTGCGTGCAGCACGTCGCGCGCCATCTCGGCCGCCGCGAACAAGGCCAGTGGCTGGCCCCCCTCGACGGCCCGATCGAGCAGCACATCGATCGCGCCCAGGTTGCGTACGAGGTCCCTGACCTCGCGATCCTCGATCGCGGGCAGCAGAATCGCGCGTACCTCGGCCAGCTGTGACACTTCGTCGACACCGGCCAGTCGCAGCCGAGCGGCCAGGACGCGAGCGCGAGCGCCGGTTCCTCGCGACGCGCGGGAAGCCAGCTCGAGCGCGTCGTCAACGGCCGTCGCGGTGTCACCGTTCTGCGCTGCGAGCCTCACTCGTTTCAGCAGAAACGGCTCCCGCTCCGCCGCCGGCCAGTCACCCTTCGCGACCGGTTCGATCGCGGAGCGGGCGAACGCCGGG
>Ga0055448_10000278_pt1 | contig 12742 bp, 8 predicted proteins | sample China_Galinas_PW_4_FD_57744 | JGI IMG/M metagenome (GOLD analysis project Ga0055448, IMG submission 57744) | Wetland microbial communities from San Francisco Bay, California, USA, that impact long-term carbon sequestration - China_Galinas_PWA_D2 | ecosystem: Environmental > Aquatic > Marine >... | reverse complement strand
TTCACGGAAGATGCGATCCTGCCGGCGGCCGACTCGATGTCGGGGACGCAGCCACTGATTCTGGCGGTGAGCAACACCGGTCAGCGAAGCTCGGAAGCGCGGTCAGTGCTCCTGTCGGCGCCCGGCTGGGTCCGGTTCCATTCGTCCACGGGTCCGGTCGAGCCGACGGATGACCGACCGGACGAACCGCTGCGCCGTTACGCCTTCCCACTGGGCGGCGATCCGATCGAGCCGGGTGCGCTGCCGCGCGTTCCCGGCGGACTCGGCAGGATGAGCGTTTCGGCGGACGTGCCACTGATTGCCTGTCGATTGCGCTGGGACGGCGTTCCGGAGTTCGTTCCGGCACCACCATGGGACGCGGCGAAACTGGCGAGCGTCTCGATCTTCTACTCGATCGAGGGCGACAGGGACCGTCATACCGGCGTGCTCCGGTTGCAGCTGGACACCACGACGCCGAGGTCGGGGTCGGCCGGGTTCAGCGCGGGCAATGTCGTGATTTCCAGGCCCGGCCCCGCCGTGCCGGCGACCGACAGCCTGCGACTGCTGGGTGAAGGCGGAGCGACATGCGGCGCGCCGGGCCGGCGAGTGGCGCTCGAGGCGACGGTCTGGCGCACGGGCGGTGGCCGTGGCCGGTTGTTCGTCATCCGGACGGACAGTCTGGCTCGGCGGCTGCTCTTCGATGCGGACGGCGATGGTCGCATCGAGCGCGAGTCGTGGGACGGCGATTCGGACGGCTTCTTCGAGGCCAGCCGTCCGGTCCAGTTCGTGCCGCCGCGCTACCTGATTCCGTCGGACACTACGCCGCTTCCGCTCCCGCCCGTGACGCCACCGCCGGTTCCGCCGGCCACCCGCGTCGACACCATGAGGCGCGACACGTCCGGCGCGGGCCGCCGGGTGGCCCCGATCAGCCGCGCGACGGCCGGCCGAGGATGATGTACGGTCCGATCGTGTCCAGCACGGGTGAGCGCGAGAACCGGTCACGGAACCGGGCGTCGGTCTCGAAATAGGCCCTCATGTCGAAGCCGTTCCGGAACGGCCGCTGGAGGATGATGACCGCCGGGTCATCACGATGGATCCGGTCCCAGAGGCGGTCGAACATCCGCTGCTCGACATCCTTCCACCTGCCGGTCTCGCGATAGCGGACAGCCGCCCTGCCGGCGAACGCATCCTCGTACATGGCCGGCACCATCCAGAGGTGAGCATACGGCGATGCCCAGCTGGTTCCGGTCATGTTGACGAGCGGGAAGCCGGTCTGGAGCAGATAGGAGAAGGCGACGATGGGCTGGCCGGCCGCATTCTTCTCGACGACGTCCGCCATCTGCGGCAACAATACCGGCGGTCCGGCCAGCAGTCGCGCGGTGCGGTCGATCTGCATCCATGACGCGGCCACAGCGAGCGCGGCGAGTGCCACGGCACCGACGTCGAGCCTCCCGACACGGGCATTGACGGCCAGCCCGATCAGGACCACGGAAAGCGCCATGACGGGATACCAGTGATAGCCCCAGCCCTTGCCCTGGAGCAGCACCGCGGCGGTCATGGCGAGGGCCGCGATGGCCAGGACACGGGCGAAGGGCTCGGTCGCGTGTTCTCGCGGCACCGAGATTCCAGCAGCGAGCCCGGCGATCAGCACGAGCATTCGCGGATCGACGAGCAGATCCGTGACCGGCCTCGCCGCGAAATGCTGGTACAGCGGTGCGACCCACGTGATCAGCGGGAACAGCTCAGGCGTGAGTACGATGGCCGCAACGAGGTAGATGACGAAGGTCGCGCCGACAACGAGGCCGGGTGCCCGGACGAGCGAGCGGCGGCCGCATCTGCGGGCCAGCCACAGCTCGACTCCGACCCAGACGAGCGCGAAATGCGGCTTCATCGCGAGTCCCGCTCCCGCAATGATCGCGCTGGCGACGCCGTATCGACGGGCCGGCGGTCGGCCCGCCGCGGTGGCGGCGGCACCACCGAGGTACGGCAGCGCCAGGACGAGCGCGAGGTGTTCTCCCTGACCGGCGTACGGTCCGGCCATGGCGAGCAGGGCGAGCGCGAGGACGACGATCATCCATGCACCGGTGCGGCTCAGCCGGCACCATGTCAGGATCGAAGCGGCGGCCGCCACGGGCACGATGAACGCAAACAGCAGGAGGCCGCTCAATCCGACGACCCGGCCGATCCACGTGACAGCCACTGCCAGCCAGGTGAAGAGCGGCGGGTGCATGTCGGAGGCGCCGACATCGACGTACAGGCGGGCGCCATCGAGCACACGGCCCGCCATGTAGAACTGATATGCGTGGTCTGACACGGGTGGGACCATGGCCACGAACATGCCGCATCCGGCGAGGGCGACAATGCCGGCGAGCCGTCCGATCTCCGGACCGGTCCGACCCGTCTCTCCGGCCGAATAACCGCCAGTCCGTTCCGGGGCAGCCATGGTGGTGCCGTTCATCATCCTCGAATCCGGGGTATCGCACGGACGGTGGGACCGGCCGTCACATCCAGACCCTCAGTCTCGGCAGGGGCCGGGGCGCAATCCAATCGGCGCGGGCCCTGTTCGCGCAGGTCCGGGGGTGGACGAAGCGCGGGCTGCGGACCACCTTCCGGCGTGTTCACGCCCGCGTTCACGTGCGGACATGTTCGGGCGACGTGAGGCTCGAGTCGATCCGGTCATGGTCTCGGAACCGTCGAGTCAGCAGAAACGGCAGGTTCGATGCTCTTTGGCACGGTCGCGGGAATCCTGGCCCTTGCGGCGGGCATCCTCTACCTGATCCGGCGGCGCGCCGCGATCCGGAGTCGGAACCTCACGGACGATATGATCGCGCAGATCGAGCGGAGCGGCACGGTCGATGTTGATGAACCGCTGGATCTGGGCGAGATCGCCGAGGAGGAGGAACAGTTCTGGGAAGAGGAACGCTGGGACGAGGCGGACGAATACTGACAGTGTCGCCTGACGCCGCCTTTCAGACGCTCTGGTAATCCGTGGCCGCGTACGGCTCGCCGTTTTCACCGGTGACGACGCGATAATCGCCGAACAGACCGGGCGCCTCCGTGCGGAGCTGGCCCAGGACCTCGAGTGCCAGTCTCCGGATCTCGGTGTCGGCCGACGGTGAGCCGCGCAGCTCGATGAAATGGCGCCACGCGCGACAGTTGCCGGTCACAACGATCTTGGTTTCCGTGGCGTTGGGCAGGACGCTGCGCGCCGTCTGGCGTGCCCTCTTGCGACGCAGCGTTTTCGAGGGTTCGTCCTGCACCTGCTCCTCGATCTGGCCGAGCAGGGTCCGATAGTCATCGAGCGAGCGCTCACAGCTGGCGCGCCAGACATCGAAGGCGGCCGTCTCTCGCCGGATCTCGGGCGGCAGCACGAACGCGACCTCGGATTCGTCGACGTAGCGCTGGCTCAGCTGCGAGTACGAGAAGTGGCGATGCCGGATCAGCTCGTGGGTGAGCGCGCGGCTGACGCCCTCGAAGAGCAGGGTCCAGACGGCGTGCTCGAGCACACTGCCGTGTCGGACCTTCAGGATGTTGGCGAGGTATTCGGTGTTCGTCGTGCGGCCCGAGATCAGTCGGTGTCCGCCTTCGAAGCCCGCGTCGGGGCCGAAACTCAGGTAGCACAGGCGGCCGGCGAATTCGGCGATCTCCTCCGCCGCGACCTCGCTGTCGCTCTTCCACTGGATATGTTCCGCACCATCGTAGTGCTGGCGCGCGAGAATCGTGACTCGAGGCTTCTCGAATATGTGCATGATCGACTCGTGTGCGGGAACGCTGGGCGGAAGGTATGGTTGTCCGGGGTCCGGGGGCCAGTGGTCCGGCTTCGGAATCCGGTTTTCGGGAGTGATGCAGGCCGATTCCGCGGTGCTGCGGAGCGGCCGGTCCGGCACGGTGGAGGTAGTTGGCGGGCCGCCGGGCCCGCCGCAGACGACACATGGAGGCAAGGCGCATGACCGTTGTGTTTCAGCGCACACCGAATCCGAACGCGGGCAAGTTCGTGGTCGGGAAGGCAGTGGTCGAGGGCAGGGCATCGAAGTCGTTTTTCGGTCCGGAGCAGGCGGCGGGTGTGCCGGTCGCGGAGGCGCTGTTCGCGCTGGATGGCGTGGCGAGTCTGTTCATGGTCGAGGACTTCATCACGGTGACGAAGGCTGCGGATGCGGACTGGGCGGCGCTGGCGCCGCGGGTGATCGCGACGATCGAGGCGAAGCTGGAGTGAGGGCACGGCGTCGGGCGTGGGCGGTGCCGTCGTCGCTGGCGGCGATGCTGGTGTGCGGGCCCGTCGGGGCCGGCGCACAGAGTCCGTGTTTCGACGGATCGTCCGAGATAGAGACCGGCTGCACGATCGCGGCACCGCGGTGGCTGGGTGAGTTCGCCACACTGAGCGCGAACGGCGTGCTCGGCGGGTTGACCGCGGGTCTGGTTCGTGTGCTCCACGGCGATTCGTTCGCCGACGGGTTCATGGCTGGCGCGCTCGGTGGTGTCGCGACGTACGCGGGCAAGCGAGTGGCGGCGGAGCGGTTTTCGGGCGCCGGTCTCGTGGGCCGGGTCGTGTCGGCGGCAGGCGCGTCGGTGGTGCGCAATGCGACGGCCGGAACGAAGCTGCTGTCTCGTGTGACCGTGCCGGTCGGGCCGGTCTGGTTCGAGTGGCTGCGCGGTACGGGTGGCGGTGCGGTCCGTGTGCGCGCCGACCCGGTGGCTCTGGGCTGGCTGGTGTACGGCATTGCGGAATCGGAGCTCGAGTTCGATGCGGCAGGCTCGATATCTTCGGGGACAGCGGTGTTCCGGACGCGAGGCAAGCTGTTGTCGATCGGCAACGACCGGATACACGCGGCCGGCACGACGAACGCCGGTATCATCTACGTTGCCGATGTCCCGGCGTACGGCGCATCGTTCGGGCGGCGGATCCTGGCGCACGAACGTGTGCACGTGCTCCAGGAGGATGCGCTCGCGATCCAGTGGACGGATGCGCTGGCCGCCGGGCTGTTCGGGAAGGAGGGTCGATTCACGCCGACCCGGATTATCGCAGTCAACCTGTCGACCGAGCTGCTGCGAACGCTGGGGCGGCTCGAATCGCGTCACGAGGCACGGCCATGGGAGATGGAATCGATCTTCCTGGCGCGTTGAAGCGGCTGGTCCTGCTTGCGCCGTTTCTTGTCGGGTGCGTCGACTTCGTCGAGCCGGACCTGGCGGACATTGGCGCGCCCGCAGTGATCGAGGCAACGATCCGGATCACCGATCGCGGTGTGACGGAGCTCGAAGCACTGCTCGCGCCCGGTCTCGATGATGCCGGCCTGCGGCGTGGCGTGACACGCGACACGCTCTTCGCACTCGGCCGGGCGGTGGTGCCGGACAGTGTTGCGCACAACGGCAGCCGCCGGTACCGATCCATGTGGGAATCGTCGCCCGATGCCGTGGCGGAGCCGGTCACGTTCAGCGGGCCGTTCCTGGCGGGACCGATTGCGTCACCGCCGGAAGTCACCTGGACCGGCGCGCGGCGGGTCGGTCCCGATTCGATCGACGTCGTTCGGGGCGAAGATGTCGCCTTCGAGATCGAACGGGGTCCCGGAACCGTGCGACCGGTGCCCGATGTGCAGCAGTGGTTCCTGCGGCTGGAAGGTGATGCCGGTGCATTCAACGTCAGCGCGGACGGTGAGCCGCCAGACTCGATCCGGATACCGGCGAGCTGGGTGCCCGCCGGCTCAGAGGTGGCCGTCCAGCTCATATTCGCACAATCCGCGGTCACCGTGAACATGACCGGTGACTACATTGGTCTGATCAGGCTCGACATCCGGCTGCACTGGACGCTTCGCATGATCGATTCGCAGGGTACCCGCCCGTGACGCCACCCGATTTTGCGGCGAGACGACGCCGCGTCCTGGACGCAATGGGCGAAGGTTCCGCGCTCGTTCTCGGCGCGGCGCCCGAGCTGCGCGTCGGTCTCGACACGGAATTGAAGTACATCGTCGACGCGGATGTGTGGTACCTGACCGGTCATTCCGAACCGGAGACCGTCGCGGTCCTCCAGAACGGGAGCGACGCACCGCCTTTCACACTGTTCGTGCGGCCGCGCGATCCTGCGCGGGAGCGGTGGACGGGTCCGCGAGCCGGCGTGGAAGCCGCGATCGACGAGTACGGCGCGACGGCCGCGTACCCGACCCCGGAACTGGCATCGCGGCTGCCGGACCTGCTGTCGGACATGGACCGGATCTACGCGCGCATTGATGCCGGCCGCGTCGATGTCGAGCGGGCGGTAGTCAGTGCGGTGGCGACGGGCAGACGCTCACGGCCGAGGACGGGCAGGGGGCCGTACCAACTGATCGATCCGGGTCCGCTTCTGGGCGAGCTGCGTCTGCTCAAGGACGATTCCGAGCTGAACGCGATCCGCCAGGCGGCGAGGATCACAGCGGAGTCGTTCATCGAGGCTGCACGCTGTGTGCGGGTCGGGTCGGGCGAATGGGAAGTCGAGGCGGCGATGGACAGTGCGTTCCGCCGGCGCGGCGCCGCGGGGCCCGCGTTTCCGACGATCGCGGCATCGGGTCCGAACGCGACCGTGCTGCATCACGTCGCGAACGACCGCGTGATCAGGCCGGGTGACCTGGTGCTGGTCGATGCGGGTGCGCGCGACGCGATGTACTGCGCCGACATGACGCGCACATTCCCGACGACGCACCATTTCGATGGTCCGGGTCGTGCCATCTACGACATCGTGCTCGAGGCGCACCGGGCGGCGATCGGCGCGGCCCGGCCGGGCGCGACACTCGACGCCGTACACGATGCCGCAGTCCGCGTCATGGCGCGCGGCCTGCGGGATCTGAAACTGATCGAAGACGAGGCCGGCGATGCGGCGGTTTCCGGAGAATCGCCCATGACCCGCTTCTGTCCGCACCGTACGTCGCACTGGCTGGGGCTGGACGTCCACGATGCCGGCCCGTACGTCACGGCGAATGGCGAGCCACGCCTTCTGGAGCCCGGCATGGTGTTCACGGTCGAGCCGGGCCTGTACGTGCCGGTCGATGAGGAGGCGGTCGGGGCGGAGTGGCGCGGCATCGGCGTCCGCATCGAGGACGACGTGCTGATCACGGCGGACGGCTGCGACGTGCTCACGGCCGCGGTTCCAGTGGCCGCCGACGATGTGGCGGCAATGAGGCAGTAGGCCATGAAGGAGTCCGGATCAACCGGTCGGACGACGCAGTTTCCCGGTCTGCCGGGCACGGCAATGCCGCGCTCGACGGGCATGCTCATCGTGCTGGGCACGATTCTCGGCGTCGAGATCCTGCGCGCGCTCGGCGTGCTGCTGCCATCGCCGACCGCTCTGCTGCTGCTCGCGATTGCCTGCGCGACCTACCTGGATGGCGTGCGGATCGGCGTGATCGCGAGCATGGTGCTCGTGCTGTACGAGGTGTCGGCATACATATGGCGCGGCGCTGTGCTGGCGGACCTGCCGAGTCCGTTTTGGCGAGCGGCCGGCCTGACGGCGACGGCGATCGTGACGGTCGGGCTGGTCGCTGCGTTCCGGCGACGGCTCGAGGCCCTGCTGCTCAAGGAGCGGCGATTGCTGGAGGAAGCGGAATCGCAACGCAACGAACTGGCCTCCGCACTGTCGAGGGTCGAACGTGCGCATGACGCGATCCGGTTCCAGGCCAGGCTGCTGGATACCGTCGGGCACGCCGTGATCGCGACGGACAGGACCGGCCGGATCGTCTACTGGAACGAGCCGGCGGGCAGGCTGTTCGGCACTCCGCCGGCAAGAGCGCTCGGTCGTTCGATCGTCGACGTCATGCCGGACTCGCCCGGCATGGCGACCATGGACCGAATCGGTCGCGGTGCGAGCTGGTCGGGCGAGACCGACGTACGGCGTCCCGATGGATCGGTCGTCACTGTGCTGGTCAACGACGAGCCGATCCGCGACGACGATGAGGAGCAATCCAACGGACTGGTCCGCATCGCGACCGACCTGACGAAGCGGTCCCGGGTCGAGCGCGGCCAGCGTCTGCTGGCGGACGCCGGTTCGCTGCTGGCCGCTTCCATGAACTACGAGACGACGGTCCGCAGTGTGGCGCGATTGTGCGTGCCGACGTTCGCGGACTGTTGCCTGGTAGATGTGGTGGACGACGACGGAACGGCCATGCGACTCGGTGCCACTCACGTCGACACGTCGGTCGAACCGTACCTTCGCACGGCCGGTATGCCCGCAGACCTCGGACCGGACTCGACGAACCCGGTCGCGGAAGTCATTCGCACGGGGCTGCCACGGTACAGTCCACGCATCACGGCATCATCACTGCGCGAGCTTCGCAGTTCCTCGCATGCGGACTGGCTGCGCCGGCTCGGGTTCCACACGAGCATCATCGCGCCGCTGCGGGCGGGCGGCCGCACACTTGGCGCGATCTCGTTCTACAGGCGGGAGACGGAGGCCGGCTACGACCAGCCGGACCTGCTGCTGGCGGAAGAGATCGCGAACCGTGCAGCCACCGCGATCCAGCAGGCATGGCTGTTCGAATCCGCTACACTGGCGAACCGCTCGAAGTCGGACTTCCTGGCGGTGATGTCACACGAATTGCGGACTCCACTGACCACGATCACGGGCTACACTGACCTGATGCTGGCGGACGTGCCGGGCGAGCTGTTGCCGAAACATCGCTCGTTCGTCGAACGGATCCGGCTCGCCTCGGCGCATCTGCTCAGCCTGATCGAACAGATTCTCGTGTACGCGCGGCTCGAAGCGGGTCGCGAGCGAATGCAGCCCGAGCGGCTTCGCCTGAATGATGTGCTGCACGATGCCGCCGCACTGATCGAACCGGTCGCGACAGAGCGCGGCATCCGGTTCAGCGTGCAGCAGGTCGAGGGCGAACTGTTCCTCCATTCGGACCGGACGAAGTTGCGACAGATTCTGCTGAACCTGCTCTCGAACGCGGTGAAGTTCACTGATGAAGGCGAGGTCCGGCTGGGCGCGGTGGTCGAGAACGGGAATGTGATGTTCACGGTGAGGGACACGGGCATCGGCATAGAGGCGCACCACCTCGGCAGCATATTCGATCCGTTCTGGCAGGTCGACCAGTCCTCGACTCGCCGGGCGGGCGGTGCCGGTCTCGGTCTGAGCGTCACCCGCCGACTCACGCGAATGCTCGGTGGTGATGTCCGCGTAGCCAGCACGTCCAGCGATGGCACGACGTTCACCGTGCGACTGCCGTTGAGGTGGCCGATCGAGGACAATGGGGCACTGCGCACGATCGTGCGGGACAGCGTAGCCGGTGACCCGGGAGGTTGACCGGTCGGCGGGTGGCGGCTAGACTGAGACGCGTACGTCAGACCGGCGGATGGATTTGTTCGGCCGCTTGCTACCGCCGGGACGCCCGATACCGGGCGTCGAAAAAAAAGCCTAAAGTGCCGGGACAACGATTCGATTCGGATCCGGATGCCCCGCACTTCGTGATGCGGGGCTTCTTTGCATTCCGGGGGGCAACAACTGATGAGCCGGTCGGCATATCTGGACACGCTCGGGCGTCGCGTTCTCATTTTCGACGGCGCCATGGGCACGAGCATCCAGCGGCTCGACCTCGGCGCTTCGGACTTCGGCGGTGTCGATCTCATCGGCTGCAATGATCATCTCGTACTGTCGCGGCCGGATGCGATCGAATCGATCCACGCTTCGTTCCTCGAGGTGGGCTGCGACGTTCTCGAGACGGACACGTTCCGGGCGAACCGGCTGACGCTGAAGGAGTACGGTCTGGCCGAACGCGTGGTCGAGCTGAACCGGGCAGCGGCGGACGTGGCGCGAAGTGTGGCGGACCGTTTCTCGACGGACCGGCCGCGCTTCGTCGCGGGCAGCATCGGCCCGAGCGGGTTCCTGCCGAGCACGTCGGACCCGACACTTGGCGCCATCACGTTCGACGAGCTGGTGGACGTCTTCGCCGAACAGGCACGCGGTCTGGTCGAGGGCGGCGTCGATGTCCTGCTGATCGAGACGAGCCAGGACATCCTCGAGGTCAAGGCGCAGATCTGCGGGATCCGGCGTTGTCTGCGAGAGCTGAACCGCAGCGTGCCGATCCAGGCGCAGGTCACGCTGGACACGTCCGGGCGCATGCTGCTGGGCACGGACATCGAAGCATCGCTCGTGATCCTCGAATCGATGAGGGCCGACGTCGTCGGCCTGAACTGCTCGACAGGCCCGGAGCACATGCGGCAGCCGGTCCGCTACCTGTGCGAGAACTCGAGCGTGCCGGTGAGCGTGATTCCGAATGCCGGCATACCGCACAACGAGGGCGGCGAGGCCATCTATCCGCTGAAACCGGCCGAGCTGGCGGCGGCGCACGAGGAATTCGTCACGAAGATCGGCGTGAGCATTGTGGGCGGCTGTTGCGGCACGACGCCGGAGCATCTGCGCGCCGTGGTCGAGCGGGTGTGGGGCAGGGCGCCGCTCGAACGTGGCGTATCTCGCCGTGCGCGCATTGCGAGTGCAATGGCGGCGTTCGACATGCACCAGGATCCGCCGCCCACATTGATCGGCGAACGGGTCAACTCGCAGGGCTCGCGCGCGGTCAAGCGGATGCTGCTCGCGGACGACTACGAAGGCATACTCGAGGTCGCGCGCGGGCAGGTCGAGGGCGGCGCTCACCTGCTCGATGTCTGTGTCGCACTGACCGAACGGCAGGATGAACGCGAGCAGATGGGAACGCTCGTGAAGATGCTCGCACAGACGGTCGAAACGCCGCTCGTCATCGACAGCACGGAACGCGATGTAGTCGAGGAAGCGCTCAAGCGCTATCCCGGACGCGCCGTCGTGAACTCGATCAACCTCGAGAACGGGCGCGAGCGGATCGACGCGGTCGTGCCTCACGTCGTCAAGCACGGCGCCGCCGTGATCGCACTGACCATTGATGAACAGGGAATGGCGAAGACCGCCGACCGCAAGTTCGAGATCGCCCGCCGCATCCACGACATTGTCACGAACGAGTACGGCCTCGATGCAGGTGACCTGATCTTCGACGACCTCACGTTCACGCTCGCCACCGGCGATGAGGAGTTCCGGCGCAGCGCGATCGAGACGATCGACGGGATACGCCGCATCAGGAGCGAGCTGCCGGGCGTGTTCACGAGCCTGGGTGTCTCGAACGTGTCGTTCGGCCTCGCGAAGCACGCGCGTGCAACACTCAATTCCGTGTTCCTGCACCACTGCATTGAAGCCGGGCTCGACATGGCGATCGTCAATCCGGCGCACATCACGCCGTACGCCGAGATCGATGAGGAACAACGTGGACTGGCCGATGACCTGATCTTCGACCGCCGTGATGATGCGCTGGCGCGTTTCATTGCGCACTTCGAGTCAATCACGGTCGAGGATGAAGGCGACACTGACCCGACTGAAGGCATGGAGCCCGAAGAGGCCATTCACTGGAAGATCCTGCACCGGAAGAAGGACGGCATCGAGGAATGGGTCGATCGAGCGGTTGCCAGACGGATGCGGATCCAGCAGGACGAGGTTGCCGCACACAATGAGGTCGGCGAGGCATCCGCCAGCGAGAGCGCACCGGCATCGGAGTCCGCCGAAGATGCCGCGGGCATCTGGACACTGAACAACGTGCTTCTGCCCGCCATGAAGGAGGTCGGCGACAAGTTCGGCGCGGGCGAATTGATCCTGCCGTTCGTGCTGCAATCCGCGGAAGTGATGAAGCGCGCGGTAGCCCGCGTCGAGACGTACCTGGACCGGGTCGAGGGCCAGACGAAGGGCAAGGTCGTGCTGGCCACGGTATTCGGCGACGTTCACGACATCGGAAAGAGCCTGGTCAACACAATACTATCGAACAACGGCTACACGGTCTTCGACCTCGGCAAGCAGGTCCCGGTCAACACGATCATCGAGAAGGCCGTTGAGGTTCATGCGGATGCGATCGGACTGTCCGCACTGCTCGTGTCGACGTCAAAGCAGATGCCACTGTGCGTGAAGGAGCTGCACGCGCGGGGCCTCGCCTTTCCCGTGCTGATCGGCGGTGCCGCGATCAATCCGTCATTCGGACGCATGGCGTCGTACGTCGACCAGGAAGCGGACGCGCTGTACGCGCCGGGCGTGTGGTACTGCAAGGACGCGTTCGACGGACTGGCGACAGTCGACCGACTGGTCGATGGTGACAAGCGCGAGACATTCGTCCGCACGCGACACGAGGAAGTCCGAGCGGGCGTCGAGAAGCGCGCCGCGCTCGTGGCAAGGGCAAGGCGAGAGAAACGTCCATCGTCTGACGGCCGGCCATCACGCAATGTCGACGCGCCCGAGCCGCCGTTTCTCGGAGTGAAGGTACTGGACCGGCTGCCGCTCGCCGAACTGTTCCGATACCTCGAACTGAACACACTGTACCGGCTGCACTGGGGCGCGAAGAATGCGAAAGGCGCGGATTGGGATCGGCTCGTGAAGGAGGAATTCGAGCCGCGCCTCGAGCGGTACAGGAAGGAAGCACTCGCGGGCGGATGGGTCACACCACGAGCGGCCTACGGCTATTTCCCGGTCGCAGCGGAAGGCGAAACACTCGTGGTGTTCGATCCAGCCTCACCAGCCCGCGAGCTGGAGCGGTTCGACTTTCCGCGTCAGACGGATCGCGACGAATTGTGCCTGGCCGACTATTTCGTGACGGCCGAAAGCGGTAAACGCGATGTCGTCGCGCTGCAGGTCGTGACGGTCGGCGATACGCTATTGGGCCGGTCCGAGTCGATGATGTCCGGCGGCGCATACAGTGAAGGCTACTATCTGCACGGCTTCGGTGTCCGTCTTGCGGAG
>Ga0055448_10000275_pt1 | contig 12792 bp, 16 predicted proteins | sample China_Galinas_PW_4_FD_57744 | JGI IMG/M metagenome (GOLD analysis project Ga0055448, IMG submission 57744) | Wetland microbial communities from San Francisco Bay, California, USA, that impact long-term carbon sequestration - China_Galinas_PWA_D2 | ecosystem: Environmental > Aquatic > Marine >... | reverse complement strand
GGTTACAAGGACTTCGGCTGGAAGAACCAGTGGGTGGTCGCGGTTGGCGCCCAGGTGAAGCCGAACGACAGAGTGGCCCTCAGGCTCGGCTACAACTACGGCAGCAACCCGGTTGATGAACATCCCGGCTGGAACTCTCTCGGCGGTACGACCGTACAGGGAACTCCAGTTCCGATCTTTAATTACGAGTATCTCAGGATAATCGGGTTCCCGGCTATCGTCCAGCACCATGTGACGGCCGGCGTAGGCTTCGACATCAACCCGAACCTGTCGATCAACCTGGCATACATGCATGCCTTCAAGGAGAAGATCACCGAGACCGATATCACCAGCACATATACGCTTCAGTCGGAACTCTCCGAGGACAGCGTCGACTTCGGCATAACCTACAGGTTCCAGTAGCAGGCACTTGGCGGTTACCGCCAAATGTTGTATAGTTAAAGTACGGGGGGCGGCCGGGCAGTAGCCCGGCCGCCTCTAATGTTTCGTAAGGAGAGAGAGACAAGTATGAAACTCAAGACGCTGGTTACGATATTCCTGCTCGTGCTCGTGCTGGTCCCGGTTGCCGCCATGGCCGCCGACCCCACGCCGGAGCCCCTTAAGGACTTCACGTTTGAGGGCCTGGACGGCACGACGTTAGACACCAGCACGCTCAGGGGAAAGCCGGTCGTAATCGTCATTGCAGCCACATGGTGCCCTCCTTGCAAGAGGGAGGCCGACGACGTCGAGAAGGCATACCTCGAATACAAGGGCAAGGGAGTGGTCTTCCTTGGCGTGTTCGCCCTTAGCTCCGAGAGCTCCATCAAGAAATTCGTGAAAAAGCACGGCGTAACGTTCCCGGTCGGCAAGGCCGACGGCTTAAGGGAACAGTTCGGCTGGAAGTCCTTCCCCAAGACCGCTTTCGTTGACTCAGACGGCGTCATCCAGGTATTGCATGGGGGAGAGATAAACTATAAGCAGATGGCAGAGGGCATAGAGAAAATACTTCACTGATTTATATACCGTTATCATTTTTGTTGTCAGTACAAAGCTGAAAAGGGGAGCCCCATGGCTCCCCTCTTTTTTCCTTGACAAATATATTCAAGAATTATAATATTTGCATATAATGGAGGCGCTGGCGTGGCGGTAAAGGTCGAGGAAAAAGCCGTACCCAAGGACAAGGTGGAGACCCTCAAGGTCATGGCCCACCCGGTGCGCCTAATGATACTCGATGAGCTTACGGGCGGCGTGAAGTGCGTGAGCGACCTCGAGGAGTTCCTCGACATCAGCCAGTCCAACGTATCGCAGCACCTCGGCCTTCTCAGAAGGCACGGCATAATCGACTACTATATGGACGGCAGGCTCAGGTGTTACTTCCTCAAAGACCCCTTGGTCCCCGACCTGCTCAAGCTGCTTAAGACGGAGTACGACGAGGACCTTCCGGCCCCGGCGTGCTGTCCGGTAACTAAGAAGGGCAGGTATCCGGGCAAGGGGAGGAGGGGGTAAGCCTCATGGGGGGATATCGGTGCTTGTGATAATCAAGAGCGGCCCCGATAGCGATGAGGCCATGAAGGCTATCGGAATCGCGAGGGACGAGACGGCTGATATCGTGCTCATAGGGGACGCGGTTTATCTGGCCCGTCCGGACGGTCTCGAGGGATTCTGCGGCACGGCGTTCGCCCTTGCGGAAGACATAAGGTCCAGGGGCATAGTGGATATCGACAAGGGCGTGAAGGAGATAACGCCTGAAGAGCTCATAGAACTCATGGCCGGCGAGGACAAGGTCGTGGGGATGCTCTAAGACGCATATGAAAGGAGATGCAAAGTGGACATAAAGCTTACACAGATGTCTTCGTGCTCGGGTTGAGCCGCCAAGTTCGGTCCTGAGGACCTGTCCCACGTGCTGGGGCAACTGCCAAAGATAGTGGACGAAAACGTGCTCGTGGGCACCGCATACGCCGACGACGCGGGCATCTACAAAATAACGGATGACGTGGCCGTGGTCTTAAGCGCGGACTTCTTCACTCCGATTGTGGACGACCCGTACTGGTTCGGCGCGATAGCGGCGGCAAACGCGCTGTCGGATATTTGGGCCATGGGCGGAAGGGCGGTCTGCGCCCTGAACCTTGCCGCGTTTCCCGGCGAGGCCGAGTTCCGGCCCTCGCTCTCAGAGGTGATAAGGGGTGGCAGCGAGAAGATGTCCGAGGGTGGAGTCGCGATCATCGGCGGGCACACGATAAAGGACAAGGAGCCCAAGTTCGGCTACGCCGTGCTCGGCCTCATAAACCCTAAGGACATACTGGACAACTCCATGGCGAAGCCCGGCGACGCGATGGTCCTGACCAAGCCGCTGGGCACGGGCATAATCTCCACAGCCATAAGGCGGAGCATTGCCGGCCAGGACTCCATAGACGAGATAACGGCGGCCATGGCGGCGCTAAACAGGCGCGCAAGCGAGATAATGCTCAATGTGGGCATAAGTACCGCGACCGACGTCACGGGGTTCGGGTTCATAGGCCACCTCTGGGAAGTGCTTAACGCGAGCAACCTCACGGCGCGTGTGTACGCGGGACGGGCTCCTTACTTCAAGGATACGCTCTCGTTCATAGAGCAGAACGTCATACCCGGCGGCACCATGGCCAACTTCAACACCTTTGTGCGGCGCGTGGCATATGCCGAGGGGGTCTCGGAGGCGCACAAGATACTTCTTAGCGACGCCCAGACCTCGGGCGGCCTTCTCATATTCGTGCCGCAGGAGAAGAAGGACGCGCTTGTCTCGGCCCTTGAGGCAGAAGGTATCCTGGCGGCGCACGTGGGCGACACCTCGGGCGAGGAGCCCGAGGGCGAGAGAAGAATCCTCGTAGAGCCGTAAGACCATGGGCATATACCTGCTTCTTTTCGTGGCCGGCGCGTCGGTCGGTTTTCTCTCGGGCCTCCTCGGCCTGGGCGGGGGGATATTGATGTTCCCGATACTCCTGTACCTTCCGCCGGCGTTGGGCCTCGGCTCCATTGACGTCAAGAGCATCACAGGGCTTACCATGGCGCAGGGTTTCTTCGCCTCGCTCTCGGCGATGCTCTTCTACAGGAGCGAAAGGCTCGTAAACAGGCCCCTCGTACTTACGTTCGGGATCTCGCTTGCGGCATCGTCGCTCGTGGGCTCGCTGTTGTCTAAACTCGTGCCGGACGGGCCGCTGCTTTTCATCTTCGCGGTGCTGGCACTCATAGCTGCGGTGATGATGCTTCTGCCCAGGCGTTACGGCAGGGACGAGCTGACGGAGGCGGAGGTGAGTTTCAACCGCCCGCTCGCAATAGCGATAGGTCTCGGGCTCGGTTTCTTCCTGGGCATGGTGGGGCAGGGCGGGGCGTTCATCACGATACCGATACTGTTATACGTCCTGAAGGTCCCGCTCAGGGTGGCACTGGGAAGCACGCTCGCCATAGGGGTAATATCGGCCTCGGCCGGGCTTTTGGGCAAGGTGACCACCATGCAGGTGCAACCTTTGATGGCCGCGGCGATGCTGGCCGGGGCGATTCCAATGGCGTGGGTGGGCGGCGCGGTAGGCAAAAGGACCGAGACTCGGCACCTCAAGTGGCTGCTTGCGCTCGTGATATCCGCGGCGGCCCTTAAGATTTGGCTGGATATCTTTTAGAAGTATAGCGCTCCCTGTATCAGGTCATCCCTGTTTATGACGTATGTGTCCCCTTCTCGCCTGCCTTTGATAGGAATCGGATGGCAGCTGCCGAACCCCTTCAACTCGTCCATGGAAAAGCGCTGTCCGCAGTACGCGCACACTAAATCTCCACCCTCGGTTCTGTAACCGAGCTTATTGGGATAGCACTTGGCGCAGGCATCGAAGTATGACTCCACCGTTCCGTTTACCATAACAACGAAATAGTCTATCGTCGTGCCGCCATTCTCGATGGAATGGAATACGGGCATCCCATCGCCGAGGTCGCCGATGGGTATGCGAATCTGGCCTCCCGAGGCCGGCGCCTTCGTGTACTCGGGTTTCCGAGCGCACGAGGCGAGCGCCAGCACCAGGAGAAGGACCGCTAATGCCTTCAGGCTTCTCGGCATTACATCCCTTTCATGTCCTTCATGTCCTTCATGTCATCGCCACTTCCGGTCATCTCGAGGGCTTCCTCGAACGTCATTGGCATGCCGTGTTTTGCGGCCTCATCGCGGCTCGAATATGCGGCGATGCCCCATGCCATTGGCGTGGTGAACTCGTCGCTATGGACGTAGGCCGCCTTTGCGGCTTCTATCCATTCGCCGGTGTCGGCGTCACGCACGTATGCCTCCGCGGGCTCTTCGTCCTGCTCGTTATAGTAATAGAGCATATCACCGATGTCGCAGAACGGGAGCATTTCATCTTTCATGACGATTTCCGCAGAGTATACGGAAGTCGGGCTTACCCCCATGCCGCAGAGCGTGCAGCGAGAACCCTGGGGTATTTCCATGGGTTCGGCGAAGGCGATCCCCACAAGCACCGCCATTGCGATTATCAAAACCAGGGTGAGTATCAGATTCGAATGCTTCTTCATTTGCGCCTCCATGTTTTATCTGTCGTTCCGGAGGCGGCATTCGCCGCCTCCGGAACATTATGTCGTTAGTTTCATAATAGGGAGCTACATCTTTTTCTTGTATCCCCATTTGTTCATTTCCAGAGGCATGCTCTTGTCCGCCGCGGCTTCGAGCATGGACCCGTCATAAACGCTTACGTTTGTGTAGCCAAGCAGGTCGTGAAGGACAAAGTAGCCCAGAGCGGCCTGAGTGCCACGGTTACTGTAAGTTATGATCTCGACGTCTTTGTTAGCCGGAAGCCCCACCCCTTTCGCCATCTCCTGCAACTGCTCCAGATGCCTCACAAAGGAGGGAGAGAACTCTATTCCGGCTATGGTCACGAAGTCAGCCGGCAGAAGCAGGGACCCGGGAAGGTGTCCGAACCGCTTTATGTAGTTCTTCTTCTCGTGTCCGAAATCCTCATCCGGCAAACGGGTGTCCACAATGAACACCTTGGAAGACTTAAGGGCCTTCTTCACCTCGGCCTTGGTGGCCAGTTTGGACTCCGCAAGTTCTCCCGAGAAATTCCCCGGCGCGGCGACTACGGGCTCCGTGGAGACCGCCTTTCCCGCCTGTGTCCATGCCGCGAATCCTCCGTTGAGGATTGCGACCTTGTCATGACCGAGGGCCTCGAGTGTCCAGAGCGCCCTTGCGCTCTTTGCGGTGTCCTGGGCCGTGACCCCTTCGTCGTAGAGAATTACATAGGAGTCGTTGTTTACGCCATAGCTCCGGAGCATGCTGACGAGGTCGTTCACCTTTGGCATCATGAACCCCACGTACTCGTCGTTCATGGTCTGCCATGGGCCGAATGCCTTCACAGCGCCCGGGATATGGTTCTTTTCGTATTGAGTGAACGCCCCAACACTGAGCACTACGACGTTGGGTGTCTCAAGGTTCTCGGCGAGCCAGTCGACGCTCACCAGTTTCTGCGATTCCGCCGCGGCCGCTCCGTAGGAGCAGACGAGAAGGATCGCCGCTGCTAAAAGTGCTGCGAGTTTACTCTTATATGTGTTCATAGTGATTCCTCCATATGGCAGTTGAAATATCATCTTCCTACTCCGTCACGAAGCCCCATGCGAAGCGCACCAGCGGCAACTCCTTGTCTTGCGCGTATTCGAGCATGGAGCCGTCGTATGTTTTGACATTCCTGTACCCCATTACGTTATGGAGGATGAAGTAGCCCATTCCCGCCTGCTGCGCGCTGTTACAGTAGACGATGATCTTTGCGTCCTTGTCTTTGGGAAGACCTACTCCCTCTGCCATGGCCTCGAGTTCCTCGGGGCTCTTGATTGTTGCGGGCGCGCGATTTATCCCGGCGTTCGTCATGAAATCGACGGGGAAGTTGAGCGAGCCCGGGATGTGGCCGTACCTGACGACGTCGGGCCTCTTGTCAATTCCGAAATGCTGTATGGAGTTCCTGACGTCCAGGAATATCGCCTCCTTGGTTTTAAGGTTTGCCACAACGTCGTCCAGCGTGGCCACCTTGGTCGCGTCGTGCTCTGCGGTGAAATCTCCTTCCCGTACGGGCGGAACCACCTTGTCAATGGGCCGGCCCTCGAACGTCCATTTGGTGAACCCTCCGTCGAGGTAAGAGACGTTCTTTTGCCCCATGGTCTCGAAGATCCAGACCGAAGCGCCACCCTGTGTCGCGTCGTTGGTGGTATTGCCCGCGTCGTAGATAACCACGTGGGACGACCGGTTGATGCCGAGGGAACGCAGCATTTTGGTTAACTGCTCGGGGGAGGGCATCATCTGGCATCTCGTTTTGTTGTTGTAGGGCTCAAGCCCCGAGTAGGCCAGGCTCACCGCTCCGGGCAAGTGGCCGAAATCATAGTTTGCTCTGGTTCTTACGTCTACTATCACCATGCCCGGGGTGCCGAGGTGTTGACCCAGCCACTCCGTGCTCACCAGCGAGTCGCTGCCCGCTGCTGCCGTCACCGGAGAGGCGAGCAGTCCCGTCAGAGCCACAAGCAAGGTGACTAAAATGGAATGTATCAAATGTCTGCTCATGGTATTCCTCCTTTGCCGGGTCATTTCTCTATCCTCGGCGGAATCTTGTTAACGATCACCTTGAGGTTTGCCTTGGGATCCTCAGGCATCAGGTCGTCATTTGTGAGGAAGAGTTCCTTGTTCCCGTGACAGGCGTTGCAGGAACTGTTCTGTTTCGTCTTGCGCTGTATGGTGTGAACCGACGCCGAGTTCCACGTGGGCAGATCATCATAGCTCGGAACAAGGTCGGCAGGCCCCTCATTGCCCGTAACGACCGCCTGGAAATAACGGAACGACGCCAGGGAGTCCTTCTTCATCGGTGTATGACGGACCAGGTTGTACTTGTATGGGTTGCCCGGGCTCCGGTCGATGTTAACGCCGATCTTGAACGTCTGAAGCGGATCGGAGGGGAATATCACCTTGATGTTCCCGGCCGTCTTGACATCCAGCGAGACGTGGCAGTTCATGCAGTTGAAATACTCCGTGGCGTGGCAGAGCGTGCATGCCAGTTCGTCCTTCTTGTGGGCGTTGTGCATTGGCACTTCCGATTTGCCCGCAACGGAATTGGGGTGGCATTGCTCGCATCGCGGTGTCACGGTTGCGTAGTGGCGCTTGACTCCTTCCGGTTTTGTATTGTGAAGTTCCGTCCCCTTATGGCAGTCCGTGCAGACCATCTGGTACTTTTCGTAATGCACGTCCGCGCTGGGCCCCAGTAGCCCCATGAACTCGCCCGCGTAACGGGAGCCGTGGCAGGCGTAACACGTTTTCTCCATGGGCGGGGTCTTCTGGAAGCGGTGACGGTCGAGCAACCCGCCCTTGGCCACCTTGGGCCATGCCACGTGGCAGCCGCCGCAGCTGGCATGGCAGTCTGCGCAGTCCAGATTCCAGGCCGCAGGCAGAAGGGTATCTCCCATCTGATGGGGTTTGATGATCGTCCCTACGATGTCCTTGATACCCGTAAGGTCGTAGTGCATCGCATTTTTGTACGTCGAGGCGATGTCCGGATGACACTGCCTGCAAACTCCGCCCCCGTCCTCCTCGGACGGGTCTTTAATGATTCCATCGTGCGCCGTCTTCCTGTCGGGGCTGTTATTCCCTTTGTGACAGTTGATACATCCGATGCTGCCATGGCTCGAATCGATAAAGTCCTGAGCAACACCGTATGTGTCCCTGCCCCTCACCCGAGGGGCCGAGACGCCTCAACCGGCTACTTCCGCTGCCCCTCCCGCAGAACCGGCGCCGAAGCTGTCCATTTTCTTGAGATCCGTATGGCACTTGACGCACTCACTGCTGGATTGCGGCTCTTCCGCCGCGAAGACCGTGCCTCCCAGGGCGAGCGCGAAAGCGATGCCCAGGAGGGCTACTATGGCGACGGTCAGTCTTGAATTACCGTATATTGTCATTGGGCCTCCTCAAGTTTTCATGTTTCCCCGCGAACCACCCTCACCGATGTAGCAGATAAGAAGAGGATAGCACCGCTTCGGATTCTTGAAAAGAATTCTTTCCGCCGAAAGGAAAGCCCGAGCATGCAACGGACGTGCCATTTGCGTGCTCTTACCTTTAGCGGATGGTGCGTATTGAAAGATTACGAGAAGGATTAGGCGATAGGAGGGTTCACCGCTGGAGGAAACTCTGTCGATTCGTATATCAGGGGTTTTTCGGTTGGCAATTCTGTTGCTTGCATGAACGCAGGGACGTTATATGCCGTTTCTACCAACGTGATGATGTTTTCCGCGGAGGCCGGTGAGCCGTGGCTGCATACATCGAGGGCCGAGATGGTATCTCCGCCGGCCGTAGATACCGCGCAGATGTTCGTGCACGGCACGGCAAGGGCAAATGCCAAGAGCACCAAAATGCCAAGGGCTCTCTTCATATTTACAATGTATCAGTCCGGCGCCTGTGGAGTCAACTTGTGTTTGAGTTTTAGGGCCAGAGGAGGGAATGCCGTGGTGGTTTGAATCCGTGCATTATTTCAAGTATCATGTAACGGTAGATATGTCGCGCTTGCGGCGAAAGGAGCCTTAAAATTGACAGACGAACCCATAATTAAACCATTTTCTACCACCGGCATAGGCAGTCTGCCCCACACCGACCCCGACGAGGCGGTCCGTCTGGTGCTTGAATCCATGGACATACCGTTCTGGCCCCAGCTTCCGAACCTCGGGTTCAGGGAGCTGATGATACCGCAGTACTCCGAGAGTATGCCAGGCATAGTCGTGGACGAGGAGCGCGGCGTGGTGCTCGTGCAGAGGAACGAGGAAGAGATACACCGGTTCTACGAGAGCGTCACCGAGGACTCGAGGATAGCCATATCTGAGGACTTCGCGCAGGGCTTCCATTCGTTTATCAGGAAGGTCGAGGGCAGCGAGTTCGATATCCTCAAGGGGCACATAACGGGCCCTCTCACGTATACGCTTGGCCTCAAGGACCCAGACGGCAAGCCCATTTACTTCGACGAGGAGCTCAGGGAGATAGCGCTCATGCTCCTCAACGCCAAGGCGAGGTGGCAGATAGCAGAGCTCGGGCGTTTTGCCGAGGAGGTCATTATCTTCATCGACGAGCCCATATTGTCGGCTCTGGGCTCGACGAGCTACGTGGGCGTGAGCAACGAAGAGGCCCTGAGGTTACTGCAGGAGACCTCGGATGCGATAAAGGACGCGGGCGGCATCTCGGGCATTCACTGCTGCGGGCGCGCAGACTGGCCCCTGGTGATGGACTCTGGAGTGGACATAATGAATTTCGACGCCTATGGCTTCGTCGATACGCTCGGCATCTACCCAGATGACGTGGAGGCATTTCTTGAGTCCGGCGGGGTGCTCGCCTGGGGCATCATTCCCACGCTCGATAGCGAAGCGCTCGAGCAGGCCACGGAGGAATCCATTCTTACCCTCTTTAACGGGGCCATGGACAGGCTCTCGGAGAAGATCTCCGGCGACCTTCTCAGGGAAAACATCATCATCACGCCCTCCTGCGGAACGGGTTCGCGCACAGAGGAAGAGACCCGCAAGATATTCGCCCTGCTTGAGTCGCTGAAGGAGGCGCAAACCAGGTGAAGGGGCTCTTCATATCGTTTGAGGGCATCGAAGGCACCGGCAAGTCCACGCAGGCCCGGCTTCTGAGGGACTGGCTCGAGGGGCAGGGCCGCGAGGCGGTTCTAACGCGTGAGCCCGGCGGCACGGAGATAGGCAAGGCCATAAGGCAGGTGCTTTTAAGCCGGGAGCATGACGCCATGGATCCGGTTGCCGAGCTGCTTCTGTACGCGGCCGACAGGCGCCAGCATGTCCGGGAGATAATAAAGCCGGCGCTCGATGCGGGGCTTGTAGTTATCACCGACAGGTTTTCTGATTCCACCATGGCGTATCAGGGCCATGCGCGGGGGCTCGATATCGAACTCCTTGAATCGCTCGACGAGGCCGCCACGGGAGGGCTCAAGCCCGGGCTTACGCTTCTTCTGGATCTCGACGTGCGCGAAGGGCTTTCCAGAAACCGCGAGGCAAACAAGGTGGACAGGTTTGAACTCGAGGAGGTGGAATTTCACGAGGCCGTACGCGAGGGGTTTCTGCGCATTCAGCGCTCCGCGCCCGAGAGGGTGAAGGTCATCGACGCCTCGGCCTCGGTCGATGAAGTGCACGCAAAAGTCATCGAGGCAGTCAAGCAGGTTTTATAGTGCTGATGCCTTAATCCTTTGCTCCCGCCTCATACCTTACTCTTTAAGCTTTCTATTGTGTTCAGCGTCTTTTTAAGAGTCGCGTAGTGATCCATCTCCTGCATGATGATCCTGTCGAGCATTTCCCGCGTGACACCCGTGAATAACCGACAGAGCCCGGTGTAGTAGGCGATGGTGTCTTTTTCGCGCTCGATGGCGATGCGCATGATGTCCTCGTCGCTCTCGGCGCCGGTGAGCGAAGCGTAGCGCAAGCCGATGCCCCCGATGGAGTCTTCTGTCCAGGACTCAAGGTAGCGGACCGCCGCCTTGTCGGGCTGGGTCTCCAATGGTAGGTCGGAGCCGCCAGATATCATGTCCTTCAGGCCGGAGAAAGAGCGTCCGTGTTCCTGTTCCATCCTGGCGAGTTCGGTGAGCACGCTCCGGGTGCCAGCGCTGTCCGTCTGGTTTGAGGCCCGGACGTAGAAATCCGCACCAACTTTTTCCAGTCCTATTGCGAGGTCGAGAATGTCTCCGAGGAAAACGGTTTCTACCATATGGCCCTCCGCGGTTTGAGGTTGTCCGCCAACACACCTGATATTAGAAGTGTACACCTCCCGGGGGGAAATGCAATACCTTAAATTTTGCTTGAGAATTGCGGCCCTCTCGGCACTTTAAGTGGAAAAGCCTACTTACGTATAGTTATAATCAATAACTATGGCTCTCAGCGACGTAATCGGGCAGGACAACGCCCTTAGAATAATCCGAGGCGCAATGGAGAGGGGGAAGGTGGCATCTTCGTACCTCTTTGCGGGCGAGGAAGGCGTGGGAAAACGTTTTACCGCCATCAACCTCGCCAAGGCCCTTAATTGCCAGAACCCCGTGGAAGGCGACGCCTGTGAGGAGTGTCCCGCGTGCGTGAAGATGAACGCCGGCACCTACCCCGACTTCAGGGTCGTTGAGACCGACGGCGGCCAGATAAAGGTCGAGCAGATAAGAGAGGTCGAGGAATTGCTCTCATTGAAGTCCTTCGAGGGCGGCACCAAGACCGTCATAGTGGACGACGCGGAGCTCATGAACACCTACGCGGCAAACGCGTTCCTTAAGACCCTTGAGGAGCCCGCGCCGCAGAGCCTCATAATACTCGTATCTTCCAACCCCGACTGGCTGCCCATGACCATAAGGAGCAGGTGTTCGCGGGTTAACTTCACCCCGCTCTCGCCCGAGGCGTGCGAGGCGGTCATAACGAAAGAGCTCGGCGGCGAGAAACCCGAAAAGGTGGACGCGCTCGTGAGGCTTTCGATGGGAAGGCCGGGCCTGGTGCTCGGCGAGGACCCCGTGCGTGAGAGGGACGAATTCATGGAGACACTTCGCAAGATGCTCAGCAGGGAGGGAAGGCCCACCTGGAAGGAACGCGGCGACATGCAGCGCTGGATCGAGATGGCGATCATGCTGCTCAGGGACATGGCGGCCCTACGCGCCGGAGCGGGCGAAGAGACACTGCTTAACGAGGACATCGCGCGCGAGCTCGACCGGATGGGCAAAGGGGCGAGCGTTGAGTCGATAATAGAGTGCTACGGAAAACTCCTTAAGCTCAGTTCAGAGCTAAGGTTCAACCCCAACAAGGCCGTTACCTGGAACTACGCGGGAAGCGCCCTTGAGGAGGCGGGCATAAGTGCATAACGAAGACACACACGATAATGACGAATTACGCGGCGAAGACCTACAGCCCGAAGAGGCCACCTCCGAGGAGACTAAAGAGGATACCTCATCCGCTTCCGAGGTGAAGACCGAGGCTTCCACCACGGAGGAGTCCGGCGCCGAGGAGCCCGCGCCGAAAGAAAGCAAGCCCGAGGAAGCCAAACCCGAAGAAGCCAAGTCCGAGGAGCCCGCGGCCGAAGAGACGAAACCCCACGGTGTAATCGGCATAAGGTTCGAGTCCTGCGGAAAGATATATTGTTTCAAGGGCAACGGCATGGGGCTTAAGGTGGGCGAACGCGTGGTCGTGGAAAGCGACCTCGGCACGAGCATCGGGCGCGTAGTGGTCGAAGACGAGATTCCCAAGGACTCGGAGAAGGAGCTCAAGCCGGTGCTCCGCAGGGTTACGGAAGAAGACTTGCGGAAGGAGCAGGACAACAGGCAACTCGAGAAAGAGGCCTTTGATTTCTGCAACGAGCGCATCATGGCGCGAGGCCTCGCGATGAAGCTGCTTGGCACCGGCGTAACGCTCGACAGAAAGCGCATCGTATTCTTCTTTGCCGCCGAGACGCGTATCGATTTCAGGGAGCTCGTCAAGGACCTGGCAGCTAAGTTCAGAACGAGGATAGAGCTGAGGCAGGTCGGCGTGAGGGACGCCGCCCGGATTACTGGCGGGCTTGGCATCTGCGGCAGGGAGCTTTGCTGCCGGAGGTTCCTGACCTCGTTTCTGCCTATATCGATAAAGATGGCCAAGCAGCAGGAACTCGCGCTTAACACGAGCAAGCTCTCTGGCGTCTGCGGCAGGCTCATGTGCTGCCTGGGCTACGAGTACGAGGAAAAGCTCAAGGAGCTGAGAAAGAAAAAGACCGAGAAGCCAGAGCATAAAGAGCCCGAAACGCGGGAGCCCGTGCGCGAGGCC
>Ga0055448_10000274_pt1 | contig 12797 bp, 9 predicted proteins | sample China_Galinas_PW_4_FD_57744 | JGI IMG/M metagenome (GOLD analysis project Ga0055448, IMG submission 57744) | Wetland microbial communities from San Francisco Bay, California, USA, that impact long-term carbon sequestration - China_Galinas_PWA_D2 | ecosystem: Environmental > Aquatic > Marine >... | reverse complement strand
CAGGGGTAGAGCACTTGCATGGTAAGCAAGCGGTCGTAGGTTCAATTCCTATTCTGGGCAGTAAAAGAAATTAAATTAAAACTTAACTCGAGAGGATTTATTAATGGCTAAGGAAACGTACAAAAGGACCAAGCCACACGTCAACATCGGAACCATTGGCCACGTTGACCACGGAAAAACAACTCTAACTGCGGCGATTACAAAAGTACTTGCAGAAGCAGGAGGAGCCAGTTTCCGCGATTACACTTCAATCGATAATACGCCTGAAGAAAAGCAGCGTGGAATCACCATTAATTCAAGTCACGTTGAATACGAAACAGCAGATCGTCACTATGCGCACGTTGACTGTCCTGGACACGCCGATTACGTTAAAAACATGATTACAGGTGCTGCTCAGATGGATGGTGCGATTTTGGTTGTAGCAGCCACCGATGGTGCGATGCCTCAAACAAAAGAACACATTCTGTTGGCTCACCAGGTAGGAGTTCCATCTATCGTCGTTTTCTTGAACAAAGTAGACATGATTGGCGAGAGTGATCTCGAATTAATCGAGCTTGTAGAAATGGAATTAACAGAACTTCTTGAAGAAAAAGGATACAAAGACACTCCAATCATCAAAGGTTCAGCTCTAAAAGCGCTTGAAGGTGATCCTAAGTATGTCGAGAGCATCGTTGAGCTAATGAAAGCTGTAGATGAGAATATTCCTACACCTCAACGTGAAGTGGACAAGCCATTTTTGATGCCTGTAGAGGATGTTTTCTCTATTTCTGGTCGTGGTACTGTTGCGACAGGAAAAGTAGAAAAAGGAGTGGTCAAAATAAATGACAAGCTTCAAATGGTGGGACTTGGAGAAACTCGAGAAACTGTTGCAACAGGTCTTGAGATGTTCAACAAGCTTTTGGATGAAGCCCAGGCTGGAGAAAATGTAGGTATTCTTCTACGTGGTATTGATAAAAATTCTATTGAACGTGGAATGGTGCTTTGTGCTCCAGGTACTGTAAAACCCCACAAAAAGTTCAAAGGAACCGTATATATTCTGAATAAAGATGAAGGCGGACGTCATAAACCTTTCTTTACCGGCTACCGTCCTCAATTTTATTTCCGAACAACTGATGTAACTGGTACAATCACGCTTCCAGAAGGAACCGAGATGGTGATGCCTGGTGATAATGTTGAGATTTCAGCAGAGTTGCTAGTGCCTATTGCTATGGAAGAAGGTATGCGTTTTGCTATCCGTGAGGGTGGACGAACCATTGGTGCCGGAACTATCTCTAAGATTATTGAGTAGTTCTTTTTAACCTGAACTTCGGGATTGTGAGAGGAGTTTTTAATAAACTTCTCTCACTCGATCTGAGCTCCGGTTTTATCTATCTGAATTCTCAAATAGATAAAACCGGAGCTCAGGCTAATGCTCACAATAGGTGAGAGCGTAGACTCAATTGGGTTTATTGTTTGGGTGTGTAGCTCAGCTGGTAGAGCAGCGGTCTCCAAAGCCGCAGGTCGGGGGTTCGATCCCCTCCGCACTCGGTCGGAATGAATTTCTTGAATTCGTGTTAGAATTCAGAGCAAAATAGAGGCTTAAAGTGCAGCGTGCAAACACTAAGGCGATTCAAAAAATGAATTCAAAAAAGAGTCAATCAATTTCCTCTTCAAAAAAAGCAAACAAACGAAAAGCAATTAATTTTGTTGGGGATGTAAAACAAGAACTGAAAAAAGTTGAATGGACAAATAGTGGGGAACTGAAAAGTTATACCAAAATTGTTCTAATTAGCACTGTGCTTTTTGGATTGTTCATCTACTTTATTGATCTGATTATTCAGGGTTCTCTCGGACTAGTCAATCTGATAGTCAAATTTTTTATTGGGTAATTAATTCATGAAATGGTATGTCGTTCAAGTATTTACGGCTCAAGAGAAAAAAGTAAAAAAAGCTCTTGAGGAGTTTCGCGAATCCTCCGGAGTCGCTGATCTCATCGAAGAAATTCTCTTACCTACAGAGAATGTGATGGAAGTCAAAAAAGGAGAGCAAAAGGTCTCCGAAAAAAGAATTTGGCCTGGGTATGTGCTTGTTAAAATGCAGTTAACAGATGAATCTTGGCAATATGTTAAAGGTACTCCAGGAGTTATCGAGCTTTTAGGCGGAGCTAAACCCACTTCACTTACAGAAGATGAGGTGAGAATTATTCTTGAAGATCTCGAACAAAAAAAATCTGGGGTGACTCAAAGACATAAATTTGAAGTGGGTGACCGTGTCAAAATCACCGACGGTGTGTTTGTTAACTTTATTGGAACGGTTCTTGAGGTTTTTCATAGCAAGGGGCGTTTGAGTGTGATGGTGTCTATTTTTGGAAGAGATACACGTGTGGATGATCTTGAGTTCTGGAAGGTTGAAGAGGCGGGGCCTGAATCTTAAAAAAAAAACTAGATCAGGCTTAAACTGAAACGAATCGACCAAAAACTCATCAGATACAATAAAAAACCGCAACCATACTTTTATACACACTGTAAACAAAAAATTGGTTTCGCATCTGGGCACAAAGCCAATTTTTTTGTTTACGATGTGTATATTTTATGCCCGAACTTAAAAAAAATGAGCAATATCAAACTTTGGTGCTGACATGAATTCCCAAGTTCTTTATACTCGCTGACTCTGCCTCTAATATATTAAACAAGTGTCTTTATAGGATTACGATTCATGGCTAAGAAAAAAGTTATCAAAATTATCAAGCTTCAAATTCCAGCAGGAAAGGCAAACCCAGCGCCTCCTATTGGACCGGCCCTCGGTGCCGCTGGAGTCAATATCATGGGTTTTTGCAAAGAATTTAATGCCAAAACTCAGGATAAAGCAGGGGACGTATTACCTGTTGAAATCACAGTATACGCTGATAAAAGTTTTACATTCATTACCAAACAGCCTCCTGTTTCGGGAATGATCAAAAAAATACTTGGGCTTAAGTCAGGGTCTAGCATTCCAAACCGAGACAAGGTTGGCAAGCTCTCTCTGGCTCAAGTTGAGGAAATCGCAAAAAATAAATACCCTGATATGGGCGTTCGAGAACTCTCTTCTGCAATGCGGATGGTGATGGGAACAGCGCGCAGCATGGGTATTGATGTAGAAGAAATAGAAGTAGCATAGGAAAATAAGTACACTATGGCACAAAAAAGTAAACGTGTTCGGGAGATTGCTTCTCTGTTAGATCTGAATAAGAACTACAGTTTAGATGAAGCAATCGAAATATTGAAAAAGTGCCCTTCTGTTAAATTTGATCAGACAGTCGATCTCTCCATGAAGATGGGAGTCGACCCAAAAAAATCTGATCAACAGGTACGTGGAACTGTCTCATTACCGAATGGGACAGGAAAAGATCTAACTGTTCTTGTCTTCACCTCTGGCGAAAAAGTTCAAGACGCGCTTGATGCAGGCGCTGCTTACGCTGGAAGTGATGAGCTCTTTGAGAAAGTCAAAGGAGGATGGACAGATTTTGATGTTGTCATCGCCACACCTGATATGATGCGGGAGGTCGGAAAACTAGGTAAGGTTTTGGGTCCACGAGGTCTCATGCCAACCCCTAAGGCGGGAACTGTCACTCAAGATGTTGCGGCAGCTGTTCAAGATGTGAAAAAAGGAAAGATTGAGTTTAAGCTTGATCGGCACGGCGTTTCTAATAACGGCGTGGGAAAAATTTCTTTTTCAAAACAAGCTCTCATCGAGAACGTGCGCACACTTATTCAGGCAATTGCAAGAGCTAAGCCTGCATCAGCTAAGGGGCAGTATTTTGTATCCATCGTCCTATCATCTACGATGGGACCTGGAATCAAAATTGATCGTTCAGAAATTCCAACAACATAAAGGGGTGACATGAGACAAGAAAAACAGCTACTCCTTGATGAGATCAAAGAAAAAATAGAAAGCTCTAAAGGCTTTGTCGCCGTTAGTTATCAACAGTTCACATCTGTGCGTGCACGTGAGTTTAGAGACGTGATTGCGGAATCTGATGGAGAATTTGAAGTTGTTCCTAAGCGTGTTTTTGTGAAAGCTGCGGAAACAACGGGGCTTCAATTTGATATAGCAGCACTTACAGGACATGTAGGAATTGTTTTTGCAAAAAATGACGCTTGTCAAGTTGCAAAGAGCGCTGTCAAATATGGTGACGCTAACGACCAAGCTGTGATTGTTTTGGGTGGACATATTGAAGGAGAAGTTTGTACGGCAGAAGAGGTAGAGGCAATTGCGAAGTTGCCAAGCATCTCTGAATTGCGTGCACAAATTGTTGGACTACTGCAAGCACCAATGGCTCAAACTGTTCAAGTGTTCCAAGCAGCACTTACAAGCATCCTCTATTGCATAGAGGAAAAAAGTAAGAAGTGATAGATTTACAAAAAAAAATATTCTAAGAAGAGGTATTAACCGTGACTACAGATAATTTAGACAGTATTGTTGAAACACTTAGCAATCTTAAGGTAACTGATCTTGCTAAACTAAAATCATTATTGGAAGAAAAGTGGGATGTGACTGCAGCGGCTCCAGCGGCTGTGGCTGTGGCTGCAGCTCCTGCAGCAGAAGCTGAAGTTGCTGAAGCTACTGATTTTGAAATAACACTTACTGAAGTTCCTGCTGATAAAAAAATCGGTGTGATTAAAGTTGTGCGTGAAATTACAGGTCTTGGCTTAAAAGAAGCAAAAGACATTGCTGAGAGTGCACCTAAAGTAATTAAAGAAAGTGCACCTAAAGCTGAAGCTGAAGAGATCTTGAAAAAGATCGAAGCTACGGGTGCTAAAGCGACTTTAAAAGGTCTTTAATTGCCTACGCTTTTAACTGACAAAAAACAAACCTTCGTTGTAGAAGGTTTGTTTTTTGAATTTTTATCATTTATATAATTATTTTGAGTCCTGAATTATCAGATACAAAGATGTATCCAATCAAATTAAAAAAAAATAGCAATTTGGCAAAATCAAGCATATGGTGAAGTCAAAAGCTTATTTTTCTAGTTAAGTGGGTATATAGCCGTTTATTTTTTAGCTGAAGTTCAGCTTAAGAGACGGTTTTTTGTGCATTTTAAAATTGCTACGTAGGGAGCGAGTCACATGCTAAAAAGACGGCCGGATAGGGTCAGCTTCGTCAAAAAAGAGGAGATCATCGATCTTCCAAATCTGATCGAAGTGCAGATTAAGTCATACAATCAGTTTTTGCAAGCCGATAAATTTCCTGAGGAAAGAGAAAATATTGGGTTACAAGAAGTTTTCAGCGAGTTATTTCCAATTAAATCCTACGATGAGAAAACTGTTCTCGAGTACTTATCCTATAGTCTTGGAGTGCCTAAGTACAATCCTGAAGAATGTATACGTAGAGGGATTACCTATAATGTCACCTTAAAAGTGCGTTTCCGCCTCACCGATGAGACTGGAATTAAAGAAGAAGAAGTCTATATGGGTACGATCCCCGTCATGACGGATAAAGGGACATTCATCATCAATGGAGCTGAACGTGTTATTGTTTCTCAGCTTCATAGATCTCCGGGTATTAATTATGAGCAAGAGCGTCATCCTAAAGGCATGATGCTTTCTGCATTCAGAGTGATTCCTTATAGAGGAAGCTGGTTAGAAGCTGCTTTTGACTCAAATGACCTCATCCATGTCTATATCGATCGAAAAAAACGGCGTCGTAAAATTTTAGCAACTACATTTATTCGTGCTCTTGGTTTTTCAAGTGATGCGGATATTATTGATGAGTTTTTTACAACAGAAGAGATCAAAGTTCGTAATGAGAGTGATTTTGGTGAGCTTGTTGGAAAGATTCTCGCCGAGGATGTAATTGACGAGGTGAATAGCTTAATTTACGGGAAAGCGGGAGAAAAACTCAGTACAGCAATGCTCAAGCGGATTGTAGATGCGGGTATTAAGAAGCTCAAAATTGCCAAAGAAGCTGATGAGAATCATCCGATTATCAAAATGTTAGCCAAAGATCCTACCGATTCTTACGAAGCGGCTCTAAAAGATTTTTATCGAAAAATTCGCCCGGGTGAGCCTGCGACTCTCTCGAATGCTCGCTCTGTCATCATGCGCCTATTTTTTGATCCAAAACGCTATAACTTAGGGCGTGTAGGACGCTACAAACTTAATCGTAAGTTAGGTGTTGAGGTTACAGATGAGTCACTCTCTGTTGTGACTTTAACCAAAGAAGATGTGATCAATGCCCTGAAGTACCTCATTCGCTTAAAATCGGGCGACAAAGATGCTTTTGTTGATGATATTGATCATCTAGCGAATCGACGGGTTCGTTCTGTGGGTGAATTAATTCAAAATCAGTGCCGAATTGGCCTCTCTCGCATGGAAAAAATTATCAAAGAGCGCATGAATCTCTTTGATTTTTCATCCGATACTCTAACGCCAGGTAAAATTATATCTGCAAAAGGGTTAGCCGGTGTTCTAAAAGACTTTTTTGGAAGATCGCAACTCTCTCAATTTATGGATCAAACAAATCCTGTTGCAGAGCTAACACACAAACGTCGTCTTTCAGCCCTTGGGCCTGGTGGTCTAAATAGAGAAAGAGCTGGGTTTGAAGTGCGAGATGTTCATCCGAGTCACTATGGACGGATCTGTCCGATAGAAACTCCAGAGGGACCTAACATTGGTTTGATCACCTCTCTTTCTTCTTTTGCAAAAATTAATGAGTTTGGTTTTATTGAGACACCCTACCGCCTTGTGCGAGACGGAGTTGTCACAGATGAAATCGAGTACATGACAGCAGATGTAGAAGAGCAATGTGTGATTGCTCAAGCTTCTGCTCCTTTAGATGAATTTAACATGTTCAAAGGAGAGATTTGTTGGGCACGTTATCGAGATGATTCCCTTGAAATTGACACCAAGCTTGTCACACATATGGATGTCTCTCCCAAACAGCTTGTTTCTATTGTCACAGGTTTGATTCCGTTTTTGGAGCACGATGATGCGAACCGAGCTTTGATGGGATCGAATATGCAAAGACAAGCGGTCCCCCTTCTTAAGGCTGAAGCTCCTATTGTGGGTACAGGTCTAGAAGCTCGGGCGGCACGCGATTCTGGTGCTGTTGTGATTGCAGAGGAAGATGGAATTGTGGAGTATGTGGATGGAATACAAATCATCATCGCCTCGAAGCAAAATCCTCTTGATAAAAAAGTGTATTCACTCAAGAAATTCATGCGCTCTAATGCGGGAACAAGCATTAACCAGCAGCCTCTTTGTAACATTGGGGATGAAATTCTTGCAGGAGATGTCATTGCGGATGGACCTGCCACTGAGCGTGGAGAAGTTGCTCTTGGTAAAAACGTGCTTGTCGCCTTTATGCCTTGGTATGGTTACAACTATGAAGATGCGATCATTATCTCCGAAAAACTTCTAAGTGAGGATGCCTACACTTCGGTTTATATCGAAGAGTTTGAGCTGACAGCACGTGATACAAAGCTCGGAAAGGAAGAGATCACCCGTGACATTCCAAATGTTTCTGAGGAAGCGTTAGCAGATCTTGGAGAAGATGGAATTATCCGCATCGGGGCTGAGGTGAAGCCCGGTGATATTCTGGTGGGTAAGATCACTCCAAAATCAGAAACAGAACTCGCACCGGAAGAGCGGTTATTGCGAGCGATTTTTGGAGAAAAAGCGGCGGATGTTAAAGACGCATCACTGATAGTACCTCCAGGAACTGAGGGTGTTGTAATGGATATCAAGGTTTTCAGCCGACGAGATCGTCTTTCTAAAACGGATGATGAGCTTGTTGAAGAAGCTTCTCATCTTAAAGACATCCAAAAAGAGTATAAGCTGAAAGTCCTTTCCCTTAAAATGGAACGCCATGAAAAGCTTGGAGCCCTTTTATTGAATGAAAAAGCGCCAGCTCCAATTATCCATCGACGTACAGCTGAGGAGATTGTTCCTCAAGAGGCTATCTTTACCCAAGATACTATTGAAACCTTGGAGTATGAGGATCCAATAGACTTAATTATGCCTCAAAACGAAGTTTACGATGTCTTGCGCTCTTTATTAAGAGAATCCGAGATTGAGTTGCAAAAACTTGAAATGCAGCATAAAACAGAGATCGAAAGCTTACGTAAGGGGGACACAGATTTAGATCCGGGTGTGATTCGTCAGGTGAAGGTTTATATCGCATCTAAACGCAAACTCCAAGTTGGAGATAAAATGGCGGGTAGACACGGTAATAAAGGAGTTGTTTCTAAGATTGTGAATGAGGCTGATATGCCATATCTTCCCAATGGTCACACAATTGAAATTATTTTGAATCCGCTAGGGGTTCCTTCTCGAATGAACATGGGTCAGGTATTAGAAACACACCTTGGATTTGCTGCTAAAAAAGCGGGTATTTATGTTAAAAGCCCCGTTTTTGAAGGTTTCCCAGAAGAACGTATTTGGGAGATGATGCGCGAGCAAAACTTACCGGATGATGGAAAATCTTATCTGTATGATGGAAAAACAGGAGAGCGTTTTGACAACTCTGTTGTGATTGGATACATTTATATGTTGAAGCTTAGTCACCTTGTTGCAGATAAGATCCACGCTCGTTCAATTGGGCCTTACTCACTTGTTACGCAACAACCTTTGGGTGGTAAAGCTCAAATGGGAGGTCAGCGATTTGGAGAGATGGAGGTGTGGGCTCTTGAAGCTTATGGAGCAGCTCATGTTCTTCAGGAGATACTCACTGTCAAATCTGATGATGTGCTAGGACGCACAAGGATTTATGAATCGATTGTTAAGGGAGAAAACCTCCTAGAAGCAGGAACACCTGAGTCTTTCAATGTCTTGATCAATGAGATGAAAGGCCTGGGATTAGATGTACGCCCATTAACTGTAGAAGAAGAATAAGGAGTGAGTGAATGTTTGATAACGATTCACATGAAAAACGATTTGATAAATTAAAAATTGGTATCGCCTCTGATACTGTTATTCGTGACAAGTGGTCGCGTGGTGAGATCAAAAAACCAGAAACGATCAACTACCGTACATTTAAACCCGAAAAAGGCGGTCTTTTCTGCGAAAAGATTTTTGGTCCTACAAAGGACTGGGAGTGTGCTTGCGGAAAGTATAAAAAAATCAAACACAAAGGCATTGTGTGCGATCGCTGTGGTGTTGAGGTCACTCTTTCTAAAGTGCGAAGAGAGCGAATGGCTCACGTTGAGTTAGCTGTTCCTGTTGTGCATATTTGGTTTTTTAAGACTATGCCTTCTCGTATTGGGAATGTATTAGGAATGTCCGCATCAGATCTTGAGAGAATCATTTATTATGAAGAATATGTCGTCATTGATTCTGGGCAAACAGATCTTGAAAGAAAGCAGTTGCTCAATGATACAGAATATAGAGAGGCTGTAGAACAGTGGGGAAGAGAGAGCTTCAATGCCAAAATGGGTGGAGAAGCGATTGCAGAGCTTTTGCACACAGAAGATCTCACAGCTGTATTGCTCGATCTTAAGGAGAAGTTACGTCGTACTAAATCACAACAAGCGCGCATGAAGCTAGCCAAGCGGCTTAAAATCGTAGAGGGATTTGTAAATTCTGCGAGTAAACCTGAGTGGATGGTTCTTAAATCTGTCCCGGTCATACCTCCAGATTTACGCCCTTTGGTTCCTCTTGACGGAGGACGTTTTGCAACATCTGACTTAAACGATTTATATCGACGTGTCATTAACAGAAACAACCGATTAAAAGCGATTTTACGTCTCAAAACGCCAGAGGTGATTGTACGTAACGAAAAAAGGATGTTGCAAGAAGCTGTCGATGCCCTTTTTGATAATGGACGTCATGGCCATCCCGTCATGGGCGCGGGAAATAGACCTCTTAAATCTCTTTCGGAGATGCTCAAAGGGAAGAGTGGACGTTTCCGTCAAAACCTTCTAGGAAAACGGGTGGATTACTCCGGTCGTTCAGTGATTATCGTGGGTCCAGAGCTGAAATTTAATCAATGTGGTCTCCCCAAGACGATGGCTTTAGAGTTATTTGAACCTTTTATTGTAAAACGTCTAAAGGATTTGGGGTATGTATACACCATCCGCTCTGCCAAAAAAATGATTCAGAGAGGAGCAGAAGAGGTTTGGGACGTACTCGAAGAAATTATTAAGGGACACCCCGTGATGCTAAACCGTGCTCCTACGTTGCACAGGTTAGGTATCCAAGCATTTGAGCCTGTATTGATCGAAGGAAAGGCGATCCGTATTCACCCTCTTGTCTGTTCTGCATTTAATGCCGACTTTGATGGTGACCAAATGGCTGTGCACGTTCCGCTTTCTGTGGAAGCTCAGATTGAGGTCAAGATCTTGATGATGGCTCCCGACAATATTTTCTTGCCATCTTCGGGTAAGCCTGTCGCGATTCCTTCTAAGGATATGACACTTGGGCTTTACTATCTCATGGCCGATCCTATTTATTTCCCAGAAGATTTTGGTAAGAAAACTAAAATTTTTAGAGATTCCGAAGAGGTTTTGTTTGCACTCAGTGCTGGGGATAATATGATGGATTTTGAAAAGCATGATCGGCGTGAAAACTACGGTCGAGGGGTTCATATCCATGAGAAGATCAAAGTAAGAATCGATGGGCAAATCATCGAAACAACCCCAGGTCGTGTTCTTTTTAACACAATTGTTCCAAAGCAGCTCGGTTTCCAAAACTACAGCATGCCTAGCAAGCGGATGAGTGAACTCATCTTAGAGTGCTATAAAAAAGCTGGTTTAGAAACGACAGTTAGATTCTTAGACGACCTGAAAGATCTTGGTTTTTCTCAATCGACAAAAGCTGCAATTTCGATGGGAATTAAAGACATTCGCATCCCCGAAACAAAAGCTGCCGTGATTACTGAAGCACATAAAAAAGTAGCTATAGTTAAAAAGCAATATGAAGATGGGATTATCACAGATGGTGAGCGAGGATCTAAAACCATTAGTATTTGGACAGAAGTTTCGGATCATCTCTCTGAAGCTCTTTATCATGAGATTACTAAGGTGGATCATGCTAAGCACAATCCTCTCTTTTTGATGATTGATTCAGGTGCTCGAGGAAATAAATCTCAGTTGAAGCAGTTAGGAGCGCTACGGGGCTTGATGGCTAAACCGACAGGTGAGATTATTGAGTCTCCGATTACATCTAACTTCCGTGAAGGATTGACGGTATTAGAGTACTCCATTTCTTCTCACGGGGCGCGTAAAGGTCTAGCTGATACAGCGCTTAAAACGGCTGATTCCGGTTACCTCACTCGTCGTCTTGTAGATGTATCGCAAGATGTGATTGTTTCCATAGAAGATTGTGGAACACTCAATTACATCGAAGTTTCTGCGATTAGGCAAGGGCAAGAAGAGCTGTTACCTCTAAAAGATAGAATCTATGGCCGTACTGCAGCCGTGGATATCTATCAACCGGGAGATAAGGACAAAATTTTGGCTCATGCAGGTGACTGTATGACTGCACTGCAAGCAGAAGCGATTGATGATGCAGGGATCGAAACTGTTAGAATCCGCTCTGCACTTACGTGTGAAAGCAAAAGGGGAGTGTGTGCCAAATGCTACGGTCTTAATCTTGCGAATGGTCGAGCTGTTGGAATGGGAGAGGCGGTAGGAATCATCGCTGCTCAATCCATTGGGGAACCTGGAACGCAGTTAACGATGAGAACGTTCCACCTTGGAGGGATTGCTGCTGCATCCTTTACTCCAGAAGTTGTTTCTGAACAAAACGGAATCGCTATTTACCATGAATTGCGTACTGTTCAGGATCAAGAGGGTAATTGGCTTGTTCTTAACAAAAATGGAATGCTTCATATCGTTCGCGATGAGGGTAGAAAGCTTGAGGAGTACAAAAAACTTCTAAGTACTAAGTCTATCGAATCGCTCCAGTCTTTTCCTCTAGAATTGGGTGCTAAGATTTTGGTAGAAGATGGTTCCATTGTTAAGCCAGGTAAAAAAATTGCAGAAATTGAATTGCATAACATTCCAATTATCTGCGATCGCCCTGGATATGTGAAATACGACGACCTTGTGGAGGGAATCTCTACAGAAAAAGAGGTCAATACCCAAACAGGTCTTGTTGAACTCATTGTCAAGCAACACAGAGGAGAACTTCATCCTCAGATTGCAATTTATAAAGACGCAGAGTTGAAGGAACTTGTAGGAACGTATGCGATTCCGGCAGGAGCTATTCTAGCTGTTGAGGAAAAAGAACTTATTAAGCCAGGGATGTTGTTGGCTAGACTGCCTCGAGCTGCGGTTAGAACAAAGGATATTACAGGGGGTCTTCCTCGTGTAGCAGAACTTGTTGAAGCGCGTAAACCCAAAGATGCAGCAGAGATTGCTAAAATTGATGGGATCGTGGATTTCCGCGGTGTACAAAAAAACAAACGTATTGTGGTAGTTAGAGATCCAGTCACAGAAATGGAAGAGGAACACCTTATTCCATTGATGAAGCACTTAATTGTGCAGCGTGACGACCACGTTCTTAAAGGGCAACAGCTCACGGATGGACTTGTTGTTCCTCATGAGATTTTGGATATTTGCGGTGTACGTGAACTTCAAAAGTATCTTGTGAATGAGGTGCAAGAAGTGTATCGCCTTCAAGGGGTAGATATCAATGATAAGCACATTGAAATCATTGTACGTCAGATGTTGCAAAAAGTGCGCGTCATCGATCCGGGTGACACGACCTTGCTTTTTGGTGAGGAGGTAGATAAAAAGCTTTTCTACGAAGAAAATAGCCGTACCCTCGAGGAGGGAGGCAAGCCTGCTCAAGCAGCACCTGTTCTGTTGGGGATTACAAAAGCTTCTCTTGGAACTAAAT
>Ga0055448_10000273_pt1 | contig 12833 bp, 9 predicted proteins | sample China_Galinas_PW_4_FD_57744 | JGI IMG/M metagenome (GOLD analysis project Ga0055448, IMG submission 57744) | Wetland microbial communities from San Francisco Bay, California, USA, that impact long-term carbon sequestration - China_Galinas_PWA_D2 | ecosystem: Environmental > Aquatic > Marine >... | reverse complement strand
CCAGGTGTGCGATCCGCACCGCGCTGCCACCTTCATGCGCGGCCGCGGATCACGCTACCGGTGGGAGTTCCGGCTGTTGCCTGAGGAAACGGCTGCCGATTTCAGCACGATCGCGACGCTGCACCCGCTGGTTCGTCCGTGGACGGGAGATATCGCGGCCGACAAACTGGAGATCATTCGCATCGCCGAGTACACGTTTCGCGCTCAACTGGCCGACCGGTGGCGCCGAGGCAACGTCTTCCTTCTCGGTGACGCAGTGCATCTCATGCCGCCATTCATCGGCCAGGGCATGGGCGCCGGGATCCGGGACGCGATGAATCTGAGCTGGAAGCTCGCAGGCGTCATCAACGGCTGGCTTCCCGAGAGCGCGCTGGCCACCTACGAGCAGGAGCGCAAACCACATGTACGCCAGCTGATCCGGTTCGCTCTTACGGTGGGTCGGGCAATGACGGCCGGCGGCAAGATGGGCAACCTGTTGCGCCGCGCCCTTCTGCCGCGCCTGCATTTGATTCCGGGTGCGCGCGGCAAGATCGCCGACAGCACAACGCCGGCGCTGCACCGCAGCGCACTGGTGCTCAAACCGCGAAGACTGCGCGGACTGGCCGGCAGCCTTTGTCCCAACCCGGTTCTGGAGGAAGGCAAACGATTCGACGACGTCGCCGGAAGCGGATTCGCAGTCGTCACCTCTGCACCACTGGGCCATCATGTGCGGAAAGACGCGGCTCGCCGCGGCGCCGTCGTCGTCACGGCCGAGCCTGGCACCGAACTGGGCCAGTGGCTGCGATCCGCCCGGGTGACGTCCGCCGTCGTGCGCCCCGACCGCACCGTGATGTCCGCCGGCAGGGACACCGACGAAATATGCTCCGCCGTACCGATATTCAAAGCGTCCGTCGATGCGTAGTCCCGCCGACGTCCCGACGTACCGGCCGAACCTGTATTCCTCTCAAGCGATAACCGACCCCTACCCGCACTACGACCGGCTGCGCGAGTTGGGTCCGGTGGTATGGCTTTCCAAGCACCGCGTGTACGCCCTGCCCCGCTACGCCGAATGCAAGGCCGTGCTGCGCGACGACCGGACGTTCCTGTCCGGCGACGGGGTCGGGCTGAACCCGCTCGTCAACCGGCTATCCCGCGGCACCACGCTCACCAGCGACGGCGACGAACACGACAAGCGCCGCAAACTCGTCGCGCACCGCCTGTTGCCGCGGGCACTGCGGACGATCGGCGAGGCCGTCCAGCGCCAGGCCGATGAACTCGTCGCGGCGGCGGTGGCGCGACAGCAGGTCGACGGCGTCGAGGATCTGGCTACCGCGTTGCCGCTGTCGGTGGTGCCCGAACTGGTCGGCTGGCCCGAGGACGGCCGGAAGAACCTGCTGCGCTGGAGCACAGCCACATTCGACGCACTGGGTCCGATCAACCGATATGCTGCCATGGCGGTGCCGGCCAGCCTGCAGATGCTGTGGTTCTCCAAGCAGGTGGTGCGCCGCCGCGCGGTCATCGACGGCAGCATGGGCCACGACATCCTGGTTGCCGCCGACGCCGGGAAGCTGCCCCTGCACGAGTGCTCGGCGCTGATGGTCGACTACCTGGTGCCGTCGCTGGACACCACGATCAGCGGGATCGCCAACGCGCTGGCGCTGTTCGCGGCACACCCCGACCAGTGGGCAGCGCTGAGGGGTGAACCCTCGCGGCTCGCCAATGCGGTCAACGAGGTGTTGCGCTATGAGTCGCCGCTGCGAGCTTTCACGCGAAAGGCCTTACAGCGCAGTATGATTGCGGGGGGGCGTGCCCGCCGGTGCGCGGGTGCTTGTGCTGAACGCGTCGGCCAACCGCGACGAACACGAGTGGGCCAACCCCGACCGCTTCGACATCCGCCGCGACACCAACCGGCAACTGGGCTTCGGGCACGGAGCGCACGCGTGCGCCGGCCAGGGGTTGGCCCGTCTGGAGATGCAGGCGATGCTGTCGGCGCTGATGGAACGAGTCGACCGCATCGAGATCACCGGTCGGCCCAGGTGGGCACTGAACAACGTCATTCGCTGTTACGAGCGGCTGCCGCTGCGGCTCATTTCGGTTTGAGCGTCGTGCCGGTCCTCATTTTGCGCGAGGGTGCGTGTCTGCACACGACACGCCGCCGAATTGCAGACAACAGAGCACGCTCGCCGCGAGGTGAGCGCGCACTCAGTCCAGGTCGATGCGGATGGTGAGCAGGTCGCTGCCCATCAGCCTGACCACCGCACTGTTGAGCGCCGGCAGGTTACCCAGCCGGGCGATCGGGTCGTCGTCGGGCAAGAGGTGCGCGGTACCCGTACGCCACCGACCCTTGATGCGAACGGAAACTTTGGGATTGGCCTTCATGTTGCGTACGTAGTCGGCGTGTTCGCCGTGCTCGGAGACCATCCAGAACTGCTTGCCGACCAGTCGGCCGCCGACCGCGGTGCGCCGCGGCTGGCCGGACTTGCGTCCGGTGGTCTCGATCATCGTGATCGGCAGCTGCCGTCCGATCGGGTTGACGACGAGGCGCTGCACACGGTGCACGACGCGTCTCTTGAGCGCTGGGAAATCCGTCACCTTCGTCACCCTGCCACACCGCGAGCGCGCGCGTTTGCCGGATTTTGCGCGGCGTGTCGCGGACAAACACGCGCGCTCGCGGAAACTAGGCCGCCGCAGTCTGCGCCGCGGGCTCCAGAGCCTGTACCACGATGTCGGAGACATCGGTCATCGGCTTGACCTCCAGTGCCTCGAGCACCTCGGCCGGCACGTCGTCCAAGTCGGGTTCGTTGCGGGCCGGGATGAACACCGTCGACAACCCGGCCCGCTGCGCAGCCAGCAGCTTCTGCTTGATGCCGCCGATCGGCAGCACCCGGCCGTTCAGCGTGACCTCACCGGTCATCCCGACCTCGGAGCGGACCTGACGCCCGGTGGCCATCGACACCAGCGCGGTGACCATCGTGACGCCGGCCGACGGACCGTCCTTCGGCACCGCACCCGCGGGCACGTGCACGTGGATCTTGCGCTCCAGTGTCGTCGGGTCGACGCCCAGTTCGACCGCATGCGAGCGGACGTAGGACAGCGCGATCTGTGCCGACTCCTTCATCACGTCGCCCAGCTGGCCGGTCAATATCAAGGCGGACTCGCCGGCCCCACCCGATCCATCGGCGTTCGCCTCAATGTAGAGCACGTCACCACCGAGTCCCGTCACCGCCAGACCGGTCGCCACGCCGGGCACCGCGGTACGTTCCGCCGACTCGGGTGTGAACCGCGGACGGCCAAGGTAGCCAACAAGATCCGGCTCGTCGATCACCAAAGCTGTCGGGTCGCCGGCCAGTTTCGTCGTGGCCTTGCGCAAGGCTTTGGCCAGCAGTCGCTCGAACTGCCGCACCCCCGGCTCACGCGTGTAGTCCGCGGCGATCTTGCGCAGCGCAGCCTCGGTGATGCACACCTCGTCGCCGGTCAGCGCCGCGCGCTCCCGCTGCCGCGGCAGCAGGAAGTCGCGGGCGATCGCGACCTTGTCGTCCTCGGTGTAGCCGTCGATAGCCACCAGCTCCATCCGGTCCAGCAGCGCCGACGGGATGTTCTCGACGACGTTGGCCGTGGCCAGGAACACCACGTCGGACAGGTCCAGATCCAGGTCGAGGTAGTGGTCGCGGAACGTGTGGTTCTGCGCCGGGTCGAGCACCTCGAGCAGCGCGGCCGACGGGTCGCCGCGGTAGTCGGAACCGACCTTGTCGATCTCGTCGAGCAGCACGACGGGGTTCATCGATCCGGCCTCGCTGATCGCGCGCACGACTCGGCCCGGCAGCGCGCCGACGTACGTGCGCCGGTGGCCGCGGATCTCGGCCTCGTCGCGGACGCCGCCCAAAGCGACGCGGACGAACTTGCGGCCCAGCGCCCTAGCAACGCTCTCCCCCAGCGACGTCTTGCCGACGCCGGGCGGCCCGGCCAGCACCATCACGGCACCGGAGCCGCGACCGCCGACGACCTGCATGCCGCGCTGCGCACGCCGTGCCCGCACGGCCAGGTACTCGACGATGCGGTCCTTGACGTCCTCCAGCCCGTGGTGGTCGGCGTCGAGAATGTCCCGCGCGGCCCTCAGGTCGGTGGAGTCCGCGGTGGTGACGTTCCACGGCATGTCCAGCACGGTGTCCAGCCAGGTGCGGATCCAGCCGCCCTCGGGACTCTGCTCGCTGGTGCGTTCCAGCTTGCCAACCTCACGCAGCGCGGCCTCGCGCACCTTTTCGGGGAGGTCGGCAGCCTCGACCCGAGCGCGGTAGTCATCGAACCCGTCCGGTTCGCCTTCGCCCAGCTCCTTGCGTATCGCGGCCAGTTGCTGGCGCAGCAGGAATTCCTTCTGCTGCTTGTCCATGCCGGTACGCACATCCTCGGCAATCTTGTCGTTGACCTCGACTTCGGCGAGGTGGTCGGTGATCCACTCGATCAGCACGCGCAGCCGTTCGGCCACATCCGGGGTTTCCAACAGCTGCCGCTTCTGGACGTCACCGAGGTAGGACGCGTACCCGGCAGTGTCGGCGAGCGCCGACGGGTCGGTCAATTGGTTGACGACGTCGACGAGCTGCCACGCCTCGCGGCGCTGCAGCATGGCCAGCAGCAGCTTCTTGTATTCGGCGGCCAGCGCCTTGATCTCGTCGGCGGGCTCGCCCTCGTCGACCTCGGTCACCTGCACCCAAAGTGCAGCGCCCGGCCCGTTTGCACCTGCGCCGATGTGCGCGCGTCGCTCGCCGCGCACAACCGCGGCCGCACCGCCGCCGCCCACGCGTCCAACCTGCAGGATCGACGCGATCACGCCATATGATGGGTACCGGTCGTCCAGCCGCGGCGCGATCAGCAGCTTGCCGGAGTCGCTGGCACGGGCGGCTTGAATGGCGGCGTCGGCCCCGTCTGTTAACGCAATCGGCACCACCATCCCGGGCAGCACCACTTGGTCGGCGACGAACAGCACCGGCACGTTGATGGGTTCAGGCATCAATCCTCCAAACTTAAGCCCGATCCGCTCAACCCTGGCCGGACTCCATTTGTTCCCACGCCGTGGCGGGGTCACACGCATTTGCCGCTGCCGCTTAGACGACACTCGTATCGTGAACTCACTGGCTGCCGCCCGCGACGTCGCCGGAGCTCCGGTCGCGCGCTTGTCCGATGGACTGACCGCCTATCACGTCGACGGCGACGACGGTCCGTGGGTCGTCCTCGTCCATGGCCTCGTCACGCCGAGTTACGCCTGGGAGCATCTGTCGAAAACCCTTGCAGAAGAAGGTTTTCAGGTTCTACGATACGACCACTTCGGGCGCGGGCTCTCCGACCGGCCGGCGATCCGCTACCACCTCGATTTGTACGTTCGGCAGCTGGACCAGCTCGTTGACTATCTCGGCATCGCGTCGATGCACCTGATCGGTTGGTCGATGGGCGGCCTGATCGTCACCCGTTTCGCCGCCGAACAACCGAGCCGTGTCGAAAGCCTGACGTTGATCGCCCCCGGCCTTTACCTCCGGCAGCCGGGTGCCGCAAAGGTGGCCCGTCTGCCCCTTGCCCGCAAAGTCGTGGCATGGCGCGCCGGCGACGCCATCGACCGACTGGACGCATCACATCTGAGCCGGCCGGCCCTCTTCCCCGACTACAACGAGCGCGCCCGCCAGCAGTTGGCCTTCCCTGGAATGGGTGAGTCGCTGGCGTCCACCATTGCGAACTTCCCCTGGGGCGCCGGCGACGAGTGGGCGGCAGTCGGGCAAGACCCGCGTCCCGTGCTGGTGGTGTGGGGTGCCGACGACACGGTTGCGGGCTATGACAACGCCGACCGCGTGATGCGGTTGTTCCCGTGCGGCGCGTTACTGACCGTCGACGGCGCCAGGCACGCGCCGCACCTCGACCACGCCGAAGTCGTCCACCCCGCCATCCTTCGGCACCTGAAGTCGACGGGGCCGGACAAGCGTTCAGGACATTAGCGCCAGCGTCGCACGTCCCCGGTGCGATCGACGGGAGAGCTGGCATGGCCACCAGGTTCAACGCGTCATCAAAATACATCAACGAGCAATTCGAAGCGCATGCGATGCTGGTGCGAGAGTAGAACGGTCCAGCGCCCTCTCGCCGGACTAACGTGTGATGCAGCGAAAGCCGATGTGGCTCATGCCGGTATCGGTCATCTGTGGTCGGCGGGCTGCCGGTCGGTAACGGCGGCAGTAGCTGTCTGCGCACAGGAACGATCCGCCCTTGATCACTTTTCGGGGAACCTTGACGCCCGACTGATCGGGGTCGTAACTGTCTGCGGCACAGCATGGTTGACCGTCCCGGTCATCTCCGTACCAATCGGTGGTCCATTCCCAGACGTTTCCGGCCATGTCGTAGAGGCCGTATCCGTTCGGCGGGTAACTGCCCACCGGGGCCGTCTGCCCGTATCCGGTGTCGGGCAGGTAAGGGAACTCGCCGTGCCAGTAGTTGGCCAGCTTCTGTCCGGCGCCCTCCGGTTCGTCGCCCCAGGTGTACGTCGTGTGCGGCAGGCCGCCGCGCGCGGCAACCTCCCATTCGGCCTCGGTCGGCAGCGCCATCGCAGCCCACTGCGCATAGGCCGCTGCGTCCTCGAACGCGACGTGCACGACGGGATGATCTTCGCGGCCGCGCAGCGAGGAGCGCGGACCCCTGGGGTGGTTCCAGCACGCACCGGGGGTCCACGTCCACCATTGGCTGAGATGTCGAAGGTCGACAGGGCCCGGGGTGCGGTGGAACGCCATCGATCCGGGCAACAGGTTTTCCGCAGGTGCGCCGGGATAGTTGGTGGGGTCCAACGGACGCTCGGCGATCGTGGCATATCCTGTGGCACCGACGAATTCGGCGAACTGAGCGTTGGTCACCTGATGGGGCTGCATCCAGAATCCGGCGACGGTGACCTCGTGGCTCGGGGCCTCCTCCGGATAATGGTCGTCGGATCCGACGACCGTGGTCTGCGAGGGGATCCAGACAAGATCGGTGTCAGGCAAAGACCGTCGCCCAGTCGTTGCGAATGCTTGCCACCGTCCAACCCTTGGCCTTCGCCTGGCCCAGAGCCTTCTCCGCGCCTGCGACATAGTCGAATTCGCGGTCGGCGTCGTCGTGCAACACCAGCATGCACAGCGACGGGCCGAAAGTTGCCCGGGTGTACTCCAGCATCTGGATATCGCCGTTGGAATTGCCTGCCGCAAGAATGGGCCGACGACCCGTCCGGCCCCAGATTCGTACGGGCTTGATCGGCCCGTCGTCGAAGAACTCCGGTTCCGACGTCGTCACCAGATTTCCGTCGGAGAAGTCGAGACCGACCGAACTGCCGATCACCCGTTCGGGCGGCAGCCCGTACATCTGTGCGGTGACCGGACGCATGAAATCCCGACCGCCGCCAGAGGCGATGTAGTTGGTGAACCCGTTGGCCTCCAGATAGCGCAGCAACTCGATCATCGGCAGGTAGCCGCACGCCGTGTACGGGCGTTTCAGCGTCGGGTGTTGAGCATCGGCGAAGAACGCCTTCACCCGCTCGGCGTGTTGTTCCACCGTCAGGCCCGCGTAGGCCGAAAGTATCCCTCCGGCCAGGATTTTGAGCGCCGAGTCGTCACCGTCGTAGTGCTGGGTAACGGCGTCGCCGAACCACGCCAGGTCACCCTCGGCGGCCGCCTTATACGGCTGCTTGCCCGCCAGCGCGGGGTCAGCGCCGGCCTGCTCGGCCAGTCGGCGCACCAGGAAGTCCAGCTGGATGTACGCGGGCTTCTCGCACCACAACGTGCCGTCGTTGTCGAACACCGCGACCCGGTCCCCGGGTGCGACGAAATCCGGACCGTCCTGCGCGGTGACACGGCCCACAAAGTCAGTGATCGCCGACTTCGTGGGTCCGTCGTTCCATGCCTCGATCATCAGTCTTTGGCCAGGAAAGCGTGCAGCTTCTCCACCGCCTGGTCCACGCTGAAGCTGGCGGGCTCGTGCCGCGGCGGGAATTCCTTGAACGTGTCCAGGAACTTCGTCGCCATCGCCGTCATGTAGAAGATGAGGAAGTCGTTGCGCAGCAGCCATTCGTAGTAGGTGTTCGACGTGATGTCGGCGTACTCGAACGGATCGGTGCGCAGGTTGTACAACTTGGGCACGCGCAGCTGCGTGAAGGGCTCAGCCCAGATGCGAAGCGTGCCCTGGCAGCGCTGCTCCATGAACACGGCTTTCCAGTTCTCGAACCGCATGGCGACCAGGTCACCGTCGTCGGAGAAGTAAAAGAAGCCACGGCGCGGGCTGTTCTCCTGCTGGCCGGTCAGGTATGGCAGCAGGTTGTAGCCGTCGATGTGAACTTTGAATTCCGTGTCTCCGACTTTGTGCCCCTTCTTCAGGTTCTCGGAAATGTCGGGATCACCCGCGGCGGCCAACAGCGTGGGCAGCCAATCGTGGTGCTGGATGATCTCGTTGGACACCGAACCTGCGGCGATCCTGCCGGGCCAGCGGATCATCTCCGGCACCCGAAATGCGCCTTCCCAGTTGGTGTCCTTCTCACTGCGAAACGGAGTCGTCGCCCCGTCCGGCCAGGTATTGCGGTGCGGCCCATTGTCGGTCGAGTAGATGACGATGGTGTCGTCGGCGATGCCCAGCTCGTCGAGGCAGTCGAGCACCTGTCCGACATTGCGGTCGTGGTCGATCATTGTGTCGTGGTAGGGCGACTGCCACCTCCCCGCCTGGCCGACGCTTTCCGGCTTGGTGTGGGTGTAAAGGTGCATGTGGGTGGTGTTCATCCACACGAAGAACGGGGTGCCCGCCTCGTGCTGGCGCGTGAGGTAGTCGATGGTGGCCTCGGTGATCTCGTCGTCGATAGTCTCCATCCGCTTCTTGTTCAGCGGACCGGTGTCCTCGATGGTCTGCTTGCCGACCGGACCGTACTTCGGGTCATCGGGTTCGCTGGACACCTCGTCGGTCGCCTTGCACTTCATCACTCCGCGCGGCAACGCGAACTCGTACAGCCGCGGAAACTCGTCCTGCTTCGGGTAGTTCGGGTTCTCCGGCTCCTCCTCGGCGTTGAGGTGGTACAGGTTGCCGAAGAACTCTTCGAACCCGTGCACCGTCGGCAGGAACTTATTGAGGTCGCCGAAGTGGTTCTTGCCGAACTGGCCGGTCGCGTAGCCCAGCGGCTTGAGCAGCTCGGCGATCGTCGGATCCTCCGCCGCCCAGCCGATTGGCGACCCCGGCACGCCGACCTTGCTCATTCCGGTGCGGTAGACGCTCTGGCCGCTGATGAAGGCCGCGCGGCCCGCGGTGCAGCTTTGCTCGCCGTACGAGTCGGTGAACCGCATTCCCTCGTTGGCGATGCGGTCGATGTTGGGCGTGCGGTAACCCATCAGGCCGTCGCTGTAGCAACTGAGGTTGGTGATCCCGATGTCGTCTCCCCAAATCACCAGAATGTTCGGTTTACCATCGGGCATCGCGGCTCCTTTGTCGGCGGTACATCGAGCCTACGAGTAAATTCCAGACCCCACAACGCTTTCAACGTCCATGGGTCAATCCTGAACCTGCTTGAGGAACTCGCCGTCGAGCGACATTCGAATCGGCGCAGCAGCCAACGGCGCGTTGGCGAAGCATTGCTGACGACGACGCTCGACCGCCGAAGGTCAGCCCCGGGCCGTGCTTTCGTGAGGCGCCAGCCGGTGCAGCTGGGTCACGTGCCGCGGTGACAGTTCCTCCAGACACGTGACCCCGAGCAGTTTCATCGTGCGGGTGAGTTGGCCGGAGAGGATCTCGATCACGCGGTCGACGCCGGCTCGGCCGCCGGCCATCAGCCCGTACAGGTACGCCCGCCCGAGGAGCGTGCATCGGGCGCCCAGCGCGACGGCAGCGACCACGTCGGCTCCGGACATGATGCCCGTGTCGAGCAAGACCTCGGTGTCCGAACCGAATTCGGCAACGACGCGGGGTAGCAGGTGAAACGGCACCGGCGCCCGGTCCAGCTGGCGGCCGCCGTGGTTGGACAACACAATCCCGTCGACTCCCAGATCCACCACCCGCCGGGCGTCCCCGACAGTCTGGATGCCTTTGACGACGAACTTGCCCGGCCACTGAGCCTTGATCCATGCCAGGTCGTCGAACGTGATCGTCGGATCGAACATGCTGTCCAGCAGGTCCCCGACGGTGCCAGGCCAGCGGTCGAAGCTGGCGAAGCTCAGCGGCTCGGCGGTGAGCAGGTCGAACCACCAGCGCGGCCGCCGCAGCGCGTCGAAAACCGTTCGCGCCGTGAGTGTGGGCGGGATCGTCAAGCCGTTGCGGGTGTCGCGCAACCGTGCGCCGGCCACCGGCACGTCGACCGTCACCACCAGCGTGTCAAAACCCGCCCGGGCGGCGCGGTCGACCAACGCCATCGACGAGTCTCGGTCGCGCCACATGTAAAGCTGAAACCAATTGCGGCCTAGTGGGTTTGCCGCTTTCACACCTTCGATGGACGTGGTGCCCAGCGTTGACAGGGCGAACGGAATACCGGCCCGGCCTGCCGCGGACGCGCCGGCGGTCTCGCCTTGGGTGTGCATCATCCTGGTGAACCCGGTGGGAGCGATGCCGAACGGCAGTGCGACGGGCGCACCCAGCACATCCCATCCCGTCCGCACTCCCGAGACATCCCGCAGGATGTCGGGATGAAATTCGATGTCACGAAATGCTTGTCGGGCCCGGGCCAGCGAAATCTCTTCTTCTGCCGCGCCTTCCGTGTAGTCGAAGGCCGCTCTGGGAGTGCGGCGGCGCGCCAGGGTACGCAGATCGTCGATGGTCAGCGCCGCGGCCAGCCGCCGGGCGGTGCCATCGAATTCGGGCTTCTTGAACCGGATCAGCGGCGCGAGGTCACGGGGCCTGGGAAACCGTCGCTTCATCCGCCCGCTCCTTTTGGCCGTCCAGGCAGCAGACTAGCCTGCACAACCATGAATGGTGCCCGGGCTCTGCTCGACACGCTTGTCGGCAGCGGGATCGACGTCTGCTTCGCCAACCCCGGCACGTCGGAGATGCATTTCGTCGCGGCCCTGGACGACGTGCCCGCGATGCGCAGCGTGTTGACACTGTTCGAGGGTGTGGCGACCGGCGCAGCTGACGGCTACGCCCGGATCGCCGGCCGGCCCGCGGCAGTGCTGCTGCACCTCGGCCCCGGCCTGGCCAACGGGCTGGCCAACCTGCACAACGCGATGCGGGCCCGGGTCCCGGTGCTCGTGGTTGTCGGGGACCACGCCACCTACCACAAGCAATTCGACGCGCCCCTGGAGTCCGACATCGACGCGCTCGCCCACAGCGTGTCCGGCTGGGTTCGCCGCACCACCGACGTCCGCAACGTCGGCGCCGACGCCGTCGACGCGATCACCGCCGCCACCGCGGCGCCGGGGCGGATCGCCACGCTGATTCTTCCCGCGGATGTGTCATGGACCGACGGCGCCGCATTCCATGCCGGCGAAACCCAGAAGCAGCCCGAGACACCCGTGGCGGAGGCGACTTTGCGCCAGATCGCGTCGATGCTGGGCGAAGGGGAGACGACGATGCTGTTGCTCGGCGGCGATGCGACCGGCGAGCAGGGGTTGACGGCAGCGTCCCGTATCGCCGCGGCGGCGGGCGTGCGGGTGCTCTGCGAGACGTTCCCGGCCCGGCTGGCCAGGGGAGCCGGGCGCCCGGCGGTCGACCGGCTCGGGTACTTCGCCGAGGCGGCCGCGGCACAGCTCGACGGGGTCAAGCGCCTGATCCTGGCCGGCGCCCGCGCACCCGTGTCGTTTTTCGCCTACCCCGGCAAGCCCAGCGAGTTGGTGCCGCCCGGGTGCGACGTGCACATGCTCGCCGAGCCCGGCCAGGCCACCGCGGCCCTGACGGCGCTGGCCGATGCGGTCGCCCTGGACGCGGTGGCAGAGATGGCGCCGCGTGACCGGCCGCCGCTGCCCACCGGGGCGTTGACGGGCCAGAGCATCGCCGCGGCGGTCGGAGCGCTGCTGCCCGAGGACGCGATCGTGGTGGACGAGTCGAATACCGCCGGCTTGGCGCTGCCAACCGCGACCGCGGGCGCGCCGCCTCACGACTGGCTGACGCTGACCGGCGGCGCGATCGGCTACGGACTTCCCGCCGCGGTGGGCGCAGCCATCGCCGCACCGGATCGTCGGGTGCTGTGCCTGCAGGCCGACGGGTCGGCGATGTACACGCCGTCGGCGCTGTGGACCATGGCCCGCGAGCAGCTCGACGTCACCACCGTGATCTACAACAACAGCGCCTACGACATCCTTCGGCTGGAACTGCAGCGGGTCGGCGCGCAGGCCGCCGGCCCGCCGGGTCCGCGCGCCGAGGCCCTGCTCGACCTCGATCCGCCGCGGCTGGACTTCGTGGCCCTCGCGAGCGGCATGGGCGTGCCGGCCGGGCGCGCGACGACCGCGGAGGAGTTCACCGCGGCGCTGGCCGAGGCGCTGGCCAGCCAAGGCCCGCGGCTGATCGACGCGGTGATCCCGTCGATGATGGGTTGATCGTGACCGATTTCAACCTGCAACGGTTCGTCGACGCCCAGGCGCCGGTGTACGAGAGCGTCGTCGACGAGCTGCGGGCGGGCGCCAAGCGCAGTCACTGGATTTGGTTCATCTTTCCGCAACTGAAAGGGCTCGGTCGCAGCGCCACCGCGGCGCGGTTCGCGATCTCGAGTCTGGCCGAGGCGCACGAGTATCTCAATCACGACGTCCTCGGCGCGCGGTTGCGAGAATGCACGCGACTGGTCAACGCGATCGAGGGCGCCTCGGCGGACGAGATCTTCGGCTGGCCCGACAACGTGAAGGTGCGCTCGTCGATCACGCTGTTCGCTCGAGCCACCGACGACAACGCCGACTTCGTCG